>Ga0075428_100003514_pt1 | contig 17171 bp, 13 predicted proteins | sample RhiMetdeltSRZDD2_FD_75291 | JGI IMG/M metagenome (GOLD analysis project Ga0075428, IMG submission 75291) | Populus rhizosphere microbial communities from Tennessee, USA - Rhizosphere MetaG P. deltoides SRZDD2 | ecosystem: Host-associated > Plants > Roots > Rhizosphere > Soil | place: USA... | reverse complement strand
TCTCCGCGCCGTGGGTCGGCATGCTCCAGGACGGCGCGTGGCTGCGCCACGCAGGCCACGCCAACGCCATGGCCGAGCATCTCGAAAAATCCATCCACGATTTGCCCGAAGTGAAGCTGCTATTCCCGCGCCAGGCCAACGCCGTCTTTGTCGAACTCCCGACCAATGTCATCAATGGTCTCTGGGAACGCGGTTGGATGTTCTACAACTTCATCGGCAAAGGCGGTTGCCGTCTCATGTGCGCGTGGGACACCACAGAAAACGATGTTGACGCGTTCATCGCCGATCTGAAACAACTGCTTCAGGCGTTGTAGCGAAAGGCACCCTTATGTTCCAGGAATTCAAAAAATTCGCGATGCGCGGCAACGTGCTCGATCTGGCCATCGGCGTTATCATCGGCGCCGCCTTCGGCAAGATCGTTGACTCGTTCGTCCGCGATATCTTCACACCATTGCTCAGCCTCCTCACCGGCAAGGTCGACTTCAAAAGTCTCTTCTGGGCCCTCGACGGCAAGACCTACGAGAGCCTCGATGCCGCGAAGAAAGCCGGCGCACCGCTCTTTGCCTACGGTAACTTCATCCAGGCGATCTTCGACTTTCTCATTATCAGCTTCGTGATCTTTCTGATTGTGAGGCAGGTGAACAAGTTCACCAAACCCCAGGGACCGCCGCCCGCGGCCACCACGAAGGAGTGCCCGGAGTGCGCCTCGATCATCGCGTTGAAAGCGAAGAAGTGTCCGCACTGCGCGTCGCTCCTGCCGGCTTAGGTCAAACCCCGGCCATCAAACTCATCAGCGCGGGTTGCGAAAACTGCGCGCGGCTCAACTCGCCGGCGACGCGGCCCTCGCGCAGCACGATGATGCGCCGGCTCAGGTTCATTACTTCGGGGAGCTCAGACGAAATGACAATGAGGCCGAGCCCCTGACACGCGAGTTCATCGAGCAGTTGGTGAATCTCAGCCTTCGCGCCCACATCAACGCCGCGCGTAGGCTCATCGACGATGAGCACGTCGCACTCACGGGCGAGCCATTTTGCGAGCGCGACCTTCTGTTGATTGCCGCCGCTGAGGCCCGCGACTGCAGCGTCGATGTCCGGTGTTTTCACGCGCAAGCGCTTCACGTACTCGCTCACCAGTGAACGTTCCTGCCGCCGGCGCACGAAGCCGGCGCGCGTGAGCCGCGACAGCATAGCGAGCGACGTGTTCTCGCGGCAGTTCATGCTCAGCACGAGGCCGAGGCGCTTGCGGTCCTCCGGCAAAAGGCCGATGCCAGCGCGCAACGCGGCGCGCACGTCGCCGAGCGGCAACTCGCGGCCCTTGACCGTCACGCGACCCGTGGCGCGGGGATCGAGGCCAAAGATTGCCTGGGCAACTTCGCTGCGGCCCGCGCCGACGAGGCCTGCGAAGCCGAGCACTTCGCCGCGCCTCAAAGTGAAATTCACGTTTTCGAAGCGGCCGCGAGAACTGAGGTTTTCTACGCGCAGAATTTCTTCCCTGAGCTCGCGCTCAAGATGCTTCGAGGTGTACTGCCGCACTTCTCGGCCGACCATTTCGTTGATCACGCGTTGAGGCGAAGTGCGGCCGATGGCACTCGTCGAAACGTGACGGCCATCGCGCAGCACCGTGACCGTGTCGCAGAGCCGAAAAATTTCCTCCATGCGATGCGAGACATAAATGACGGTGATGTCTCGGGCTTTGAGTTGGCCGAGCAATTTGAAGAGATGCTCGCTCTCGTGCGCGGAGAGCGAACTCGTCGGCTCGTCCATGACGATCACGCGCGCGTTGGTCGCGACGGCGGCGGCGATTTGCACCAACTGTTCCTGTCCGGTCGACAGGGTCGCAATCGGCACGTCCACGTCGAGGTCGGCTTCGATCTCGCGCAACATGGAGCGGGCGCGCTCGCGCAGTCGTTGCCGATCGAGCCAGCCGGCGCGTTGCGGCAGGTCGCCCAGGCAGAGGTTCTCCGCGACCGTGAGGTTCGGGCAGAAGGCCAGTTCCTGGTGCACCATCGAGATGCCAAGGCCGCGCGCGACGATCGGGTTTGCAGGGTCGATGCGTTGGCCGTCGAGGTGCAATTCGCCTGCATCGGCGGTGTGAACTCCGGCGAGAATTTTCCCGAGCGTACTCTTTCCCGCGCCGTTCTCGCCGATGAGGGCATGGCACGAACCGCGCTCGACGTCGAAGCTCACGTCGTCGAGCGCGAGCACGCCGGGGAAGCGCTTCGAGACATCCTTAAATTGAAGAAAGCCCATGATCACCTCAGCCGCTGGCGCAGCCAGCCGGGACGGTTTGTGGTGATGCCGTCGATGCCGGCGGCGATCAAACGGCGCGCGACCGCCGGCGAGTCCACGGTCCAAACGTAGCATTGCAGGTGAGCCGCTTTGACTTCCTGCACGAACTTCGTGTGCAGGCCGCGCACACCCATGTCGAGGCCGTCGAGGCCCGCCTGGCGCACGCGCTCGATGAGGAACTCCGCCGCCGGGGTCCATCGCGCCGTGCGCCAATCGCGTTTGCGTTCGACGATCCAACTCATCTCCAGTTTTGGGAGCAGGCGCTTGGCTTCCATCATTGTCGCGAGCGAGAAGCCGATGAGCGCGACGGACTTCGCCGGAGTCTTCGTGCGCCGCAAAGCGCCGCCCAATTCAAGCAAGCCTTCCACGCCGCACTTGAGTTCAATGAAGAGCCTGTTGCCTTTTGGGATCGTGTCGAGAACGGCATCGATGCTCGGGATGCGTTCTTCACGCCAGCGTTCGTGCTTCCACGAACCGACGTCGAAGGTTTGAAGCTCGCGAAGCGTTTTGTCGCAAACGTTGCCGTGACATCGCGCGAGTTTGCGCAGGGTAGGATCGTGAATCACCACGATCTTCCCGTCGCGGGAGCAATGGACATCGATCTCGACCGCGTCAGCGTTCTGCATCCATGCGAGCTGGATCGCGCTCAAGGTGTTCTCGGGAGCGTCGAAGGACGCGCCGCGATGCGCGATGATCTCCACTTATTTGGGCAGCCACTTCTCCCAGTTCTTCGCGAACTCGTCGACGTTTGCTTTGGTCACGGGCACGAGCGGACTAACGTCGTGCAGCACGGTCGGATTTTTCTTGAGATGAATTTTATTGATGAGGTGTTCGACGGAGCGATGACCCCATTCGTAAACCTGTTGCGCGAGGAGAAGTTGCACGTGGCCGCTGCGCAAGTAGGCAAGCTGCGGCGGGAGCGCGTCGACGGAGACGCACTTCACTGAACCCGGCGGCCACTTCAGGGCGTTGTCGGTGAAGAGAGGCCAGCCGCCGACCATCGCCCAGCCGGTGATGTCGGGATGGGATTGCATCACCTGCTCGACGCGCGCGGCGGCGTCCTGCGGCGTCTCTTTGTGATAATACGTGTCGAGGATTTTGATGCCCGGGAAAGCTTTCGCGGCGTTCTTCACGCCCTGGACGCGCTTCTGGAGGTTCGGCGCGTTTTGATTTCCGGCAAGGATCGCCACGGTGCCTTTGGCGCCCATGATCTTCGCGAGTTCGTTCATCACTTGCTCGCCGCACTTCACGTCATCCACGCCGAAGGTCACGAAGCGTTTACTGGCGGGCGCGTCGGAGTCGAAGGTCGCGACGGGCACGCCGTTCTTCACCGCGGAATTGATCGCGTCGGTAAGTTTGTTCGCGTCAGAGCAACTCACCGCGATGCCCGAAGCGCCGGCGAGAACGAGTTGCTCGATGGCTTCGGCCTGCTTCTGCGCGTCTTCCACGTTCGGAGTGCGCCAATCGATGCGGATGTTGATGCCGTGCTTCGCGGAAAGTTCTTTCGCGGCGTCCATCGCGCCGACGCGCGCAGCCTGGAAGACGGGATTGCCCTGCGACTTCGCGACGAGGCCGATCGTGTACGTGCGCTGGGCGTGCGCGATGCCGGTCAAAGCGAAGGAAAGAAGAAGAAGGAGGAATTTCATGGGCGGACTTTATGTGGAGCCTGCGCGGGCGACAAGCCGCCGTTTCGCGAGCCACGAATTGAATTGATCGAACACGACCGCAAGGATCACAGCGGCACCGATAACGATCTGGCTGTAATTTTGGTCGATGCCGAGAATCACCAAACCGCCGTCGATCATTTGGATCACCAACGCGCCGAGCATTGCGCCGAGGGCCGAGCCTTTGCCGCCGGAAAGGCTCGCGCCGCCCACGACCGCAGCAGCGATGACGTTCAGTTCGTAGCCGGGGCCATCGGCGGAGGTCGCTGACCCGTAATAGCCGATGGCGATCAGGGCCGCGACGCCCGCGGTGAATCCGGAGATGATAAAGACGCTGAGCTTGACGCGCTCGACGCGGATGCCGCTGAAGCGGCTGGCGAGTTCGTTGCCGCCGACGGCGTAAATGCGACGCCCCGCCGCCAGGCGAGTGAGGTAAACTCCGCCGATCAAGGTGATGGCCACCATCACCAGCAGCGGCACGACGCTCAAGTTGTGGCCCATTTCCCACTTCACGATTTTCAGAAGTTCCGGAGGAAAACCGCCGACCGATTGGCCTTTGGTAATGACGAACGCGATGCCGCGAAAAATGGCCATCGTGCCGAGAGTGATAATGAACGGGTGGACCTTGAGCGTGACGGTCATGCCGCCATTGAGCAGGCCGCAAAGGGTCGCGGTGCCGACGCAAACGACAACGCCGAGCGGGATGCCGATCCATGGCGAGCTGCCAGCGTGCGGACCGCCGGGCCCGAACATCTGGAAGGTGAGCGCGCCCAGCACCGAAGCGAGCGCGTAGATCGATCCGACTGAGAGATCGATCTGACCCGCGACGATGACGAAGGTCATGCCGACCGCCATGATGGCAATGAAGCTCGTGTCCTTGGCGAGCTTGGTAAGACTTTGCGGTCGCAGGAATTTGTTCCGCGTCTCGAATGCGCGCATCTCTTCCCCGTCGGCGTTCCTGACGAAGACAGGCTCCTCTTCTCCCTGCTCGTTGATCCGAAACTTCGGTTCCTGAACCGTCCCACCGAAAATCGTGAGTATCGCGCCGAGCAGGACGATCACGATAACGAGTCCGCCCTCCTGAAGGCGGAAGCGAGGCAAAAGGAAGCGCTTCACGGATTCGGCCATGTAACGCGGAGGTGATAACAAAGGCGGGGAAGCTTTTACAGAAGGAAACGGGTTTCTTTACAGAAGGAAACGAAGAGAACGAAGGAGGGCTGTTTAACTTCAAGCCCATGGGACAGTAATCAGTAATCCGGGTGAGGCCAGTAATCAAAGATATCCCCACTCCAAAACTTCGCAAAACGGGTGATGTCTATTCCACAAATCGATAAGGGGCAACACGCCGATCACGGCGCGGCGCTGCGATAGAAGGCGGAGCCGACGAGGGGAGACGAGTCGAGGTGTTCGAGCTGGCCGTCGGGAGGCGCTTCAATGGTGGTGAGGGTGTCCCAGGGGCCGGTGATGGCGGGCGCGCGTTGAATGGAGTAGCGCCGACCCGGCTCGCCAGCGAAGCGAACGCGGACGCTACCCTGGATGAGCGCGATAGAAACTGGAACGTCGCGATACACGACGGTTGTGATGTCGTAACCCGTGGCGCTTCCAGGATAGCCATCGGCCACGCCCGTAATGACCACCATCCCGTTCGGTCCGAGAGCGAGGCCGCTGGGGTTCTCCACTCGATCTTCTCCTCCAGCCTGGCCATCGTAGCGTTGTTCCCAAAGGACGGCGCCGTCCGCCGCCGCGTATTTGGCGGTGAAATAATCGTGGTTGAGTCCGTTCCAGACATACCCGGCGACTACGACATTCCCGCTTTCGTCCACCGCGACTGCTTTGGCGATGCTGGTGATGTTCGACCCAGCGTCATGTCGTCGTTCCCATAGGACCGCACCGTCGGAAGACGCATACTTCACGGTGTGAACGGCGTCACTGTCCTGGTCGGAAGAACGTCCTGTAATGATGGCGTTGCCGTGTGCGTCGAGCGCCAACGCCCACCCCGCCATAACGGCGTGTGCTTGAAACCAGAGCAATGCGCCATCCGCGGATGCGTACTTGGCCGTGGCGTTCCCTTCTCCGGTCACCACGACGTTGCCGTTGGCGTCGGCTTTCACCGCGCCTACCACGCCCGCCCCGCGGCGGCTCCAAAGCACCGCACCGTTCGCCGCCGCATACTTGACCGTGTGCGCACCCGTGACGATCACGTTGCCGCTGCCATCGACGGTGACGGCTGCTGCGCCACCAATGCCGCCAAAAAAGTTGGCATGCTTCTCCCACACGAGGGCACCGGTTGCCGCCGCATATTTGGCGGTGTAAGGGCCGTAAACGTTCGTGCCAGTAGAAAAACCAGTGACGATGACGTTACCATCGGCATCCACCGCCAGCGCCTGGGGGTGGTCGTCCCAACCGCCGGTGCCGTCGTAGCGGTGCTCCCAGAGCACGGCCCCATCGCTGGCTGCGTACTTGACGGTGTAGAAGTCAAAGGCGCGGTCGCCAGCGGAGTAACCCGTTACCGCCACATTGCCATCGGCGTCCAATGCCATCGCCCGAACATAATCGCCGCCATGATTCGGGCTATCGTAGCGCCTTTCCCAGAGCAGCGCACCCTGTGGCGAGTACTTCGCGGTGTAATAATCCAGGCCGCTGTCGTTGCCTTCGGAAGAGCCGGTCACAATCACGTTGCCGCCGGCGTCCACCGCGACACACTCGCCAACGCCCTGACCGCGCGATAACCCTGCGTAACGTTGCTCCCAAATCACTGCTCCATCCACTGCGGCGTAATTGGCGGTGAAAAGATCAGAATCGTAGCCGCCAGCGCTGCCGCTCACCACTGCGTTGCCGCTCGCATCCAGAACCACCACGGATTTGGCATTTTCGGGGATGCGCGGGCCGTCCTGGAGCCGCTCCCAAAGCAACGCGCCATCCGCTGCCGCGTACTTGGCGGTGTAGTGGTCCCAAATGTTGCTGATGGAATAGCCTGTCATCACCACGTTGCCGCTGGCGTCCACCGCCAAATTCTGCCCGGAAGCCGAACGGTTGGTCGGGCTGTAAAGCCTTTCCCAGAGCAGCCTGCCATCCGCGGCCGCATACTTCGCGGTGTAAGCGTTCTCGTAGAACTGGCTGTCGACAGAGGAGCCCGTGACGATGACGTTGCCGCTGCCATCCACCGCCACAGCCCGCACAACGTCTTCGTGGTGAGCCGGCCCATCGTATCGTTGCTGCCAAAGCAAAGCGCCATCGGCCCCCGCGTACTTGATCGTGTGAGCATCGCGATTCCCTTCGCTGCTCGCGGAGGACCCCGCCACCACTACGTTGCCGGCGGCGTCCAGTGTGAGCGCGACGGTCTGGGAGCGATCCTCTCCGCCTCCATTGTATCGTTTTTCCCAGAGCAACGCGCCGTCCGCGCCCGCATACTTGGCCGTATAAAAATCCGTACTGTCTTCGCCGAACGACGCTCCCGTCACCACCACATTGTTGCTGCTGTCGATGACGATCGCCTGCGCCAGGTCCCTGCCATTGCCGGGGCCGTTGTAACGCCGCTCCCAAAGAAGGGCGCCGTCGGCCGCGGCGTATTTGGCGGTGTAATAATCGTAGCGGGTCAACTCATCGTCATCATTGACGAAATCTTCCTGCGAGGAGCCGCCGGTCACCACCACGTTGCCGCTGGAATCGAAAGCCACCGCCAGCGCCTGATCGTCGGAAGGGCCGTCGTACCGCCGTGTCCAGAGCAGCGCGCCATCCCCCAAATACTTCGCCGTGAAGTAATCGTAATTCTCCCCGTTATGCGAAAAACCAACGACGGCGATATTTCCCTGCGCGTCCACCGCGGCTCCGCCAATGAAATGCACTCCCTCGTAACGCTGCTGCCAGAGCAAGGCACCGTTCGTGCCGGAATACTTGATCAGCAACAGGTCCCGTCCTGCAAAACCGTCGTCCGTGTAAGCCGCCACGATGATGTTCCCCGCTGAATCGCGCAGCACCGCCGCGGCCACGTCCTGCGAGTTGCTCACCACGTTGCTGTAGCGCCGCACCCACGCCTGCGTTACCGCGCCATTGGCCAATTCATAGAGAACTGCCACCGCGCAAAGCGGGACCAGCAGCACCAGAAAACTGCCTCGGGCACCATAACGCCTTAGCCATCTATTCATAAAAAATCTTGCCGAAACGGAGATTACCTCTCCCGAACGAGCGAGTTCACCGAGATTGAAACGTAACAGACGGCAGCATCTTTCACAAATGTCCGAACATGAGCCGAATCCTGCTCTTAATCGTAATCCCCTCAACCGACGGCTGGCTCTCGACCCTCGTCGCTCCATTCTCGACGGGTTTTGGCCCTCCGCGCCTCTGTGTCAAAATCCGCTCTCCCTTTCTTACCCGCCGGTGTTTGCACTGTGTGCGCCATCGGATGGGTGACAAAGGAGTGATGGTCTCATAAGCTGGCGGGGTTGAACTTGCTGGTACAAGGGCTTCTGATTGGTTTTTCCATCGCGGCGCCCGTCGGGCCGATCGGTGTGCTCTGCATTCGCCGTTCACTCGCCGATGGAGCACGCATCGGTCTGCTCACCGGTTTGGGCGCGGCCTCTGCGGATGCATTCTACGGTGCGATTGCGGCGTTTGGCCTGACAGCCGTTTCCAATCTGCTGATGAACCATCGATTTCTACTCGGGCTGATCGGCGGAGTGTTCCTCTGCTATCTTGGAGTTCGTGCGTTTTTCGCGGGCGTCGCGGAAGGAGGACAGGCGCCTCCCCGCGTGAGCGCGCTGACGGCATACGGTTCGACGTTCGTGCTGACGCTGGCAAATCCCATGACCATTCTTTCCTTTGCGGCGGTCTTTGTCGGTTTTGGTCTCGGCTCTGCCAAAGATTACAACGCGGCAGGAATGATGGTCGCAGGCGTGTTCGTTGGCTCGGCGTTGTGGTGGCTGCTGTTGAGCAGCGTCGTGAGCCTGATCCGCAGCCGCATGACGGCCGCATCGTTGCAATGGGTGAATCGCGGATCCGGAGTGATCATCGTCGCCTTTGGCGTTTATGCGCTGGCCAGTGCGTTTGCGCAGAGGTACTGAGCAGAAAGTTTTCTTTGTGCCTGATACGGTTCCAAAGTTGCCTCGAAGGGGGCATCGAACGAGATATGGCCGCCCACAGAAGGGCTGACCCAAAGCGAGTCCGTTTGGCCCGTCAACAGGTCATGGCGCTGCACGCCGGACTGGCCGGTCTCCCAGACCGTGAACAGGAAGCGTCCCCTAATCCCGTCGTCTCTTACCTCGAAGGTCGTCGTCTCGTTCAGCGTGTTCATGTCCCAATTGCCGGTATTGGGCGCGCCCGTGGCCAGCACGCTCGCGCGATCCGCAATCGAACGCTGCTGGAAAAGCGGGTTGCCGAACGTGATCGGGGCCGCCTCGTTCGCTGTGGGTGGCGCTGAGTTCGTCAACGGCGTGAAGTCGGAGAACCGGGTGCCGTCGGCCATCGCCGAGCCGGCGACAAGAGCGCTGCACGAGATGGCCAGTGTGAAATGGGCGTTCAGATGTCTGATGGTTGTGATTTTCATTTTGCGTCTGCGAATGTTGTTGTTTGTTGAGCGGTTTCATCTGTACCGCGCCGCTATCATCCGGGAGCGCGCGATTCAAACAACGGCGGGACGGAAAACTTGTGGTTACAATCCGGTGCGCGAGTTGCCTGTCCCGGCCTGAAATACTCAGGCTGCTCGGCCTCCGAGCGAATTCGTCACAGAACGTTTTCGAGAATGTAAGATGCGAATACTGGCTTCTGAATTTCTCTCTCCCGTAATTCACTCGCACTAGCACTGCCGATAGCTCGACCACTCGTATTCGATGATTTCCCCGTTTTACCATCTGTCTTGAATTCTAAAGGCTGCATCTGCAACGTCTTGCTTCAAGCGGATGCTGCTCCGATGAAACGAACCGTCACTCAGTGGCTGCCTATACTCGGCATGCTTGTGTGTGCCGCGCTCGTGTTCCTGCAAGCCAGGACGATTCGCCAACTTCGGAATGAGAACGCATCGTTGCGCACTCCATCAGAGACGGCGATCTCGTCTGAGCCAGACCAAGCACAAAAGCTCCCCGCGGCAGACAGCCGCGAGGTCGCACGCTTGCGCAATGAGGTTAAACAACTCCGCGAGCAGGTTCGCCGCGATGCGCCGCCGATCTTCTCCGAACTGGTACCGTCCCTTACCTCGTTTGAAAGCAAGGCCCACGAACTGGCCTATGCAGCAAGCCAGGGCGATTTGACAGCCATCGATAAGCTCGGAGAAGTGGCCATGGCCGCCAACGAACGGATGCGAAAGGACTGGAATATGAGCGACACGCAGGCACTTCGCGAAGCGTTCCGCTACCTCGGCGGGAAAGCAGGCACAAACGAACCGGCGTTACAGGCAGTGTTTCGGGCGGTGCGCACGAAGTATCTGGAAGGGTACGCCATTGATGCCTTGGGCTTTGCAGCTGCCGCAGGTAATGAAAGGGCGCTCGAGCCGCTCCTGGATCCGGAGCGTTATGTGCTGACACAACCGTCCACGGTATCCGCGCTGAAGCCGGCTGCTGATGCCGGAAATCCTCGAGCCATCGAAGCTCTGGCCAACGTCGCTTCGCAAGAGAACTCCCGGGCGCTTTGGTTCATGGCCGCCAACGGGCTTGAAGCAGCCGCCGCAAATGGAAGCGCCCGCGCCATCGATTCTCTGGCCCGGCTGGTGATGACGGATGAAAAGAACGCCCGACGCGCGGCGTTTGTGGCGCTAGAACGCGCCGCGATGAAACAGCCATACGCCGTTCAAGCATTGCGAAACCTGGAAGGAAAATAGTTCATTTAGCGACCGCGAGGATTGCGATCGCTATCCCGAGAAGGAAAAACATAATCACGCAGCCCAGGCCAAGCATCCGCCGCCGAGCGCACCTCTCCTGAGGTGACCGGTCGAGAAGACTGACTTGCCTAGATTGGTCGCTAAACCGGCACAGATAGAACGCGCATTCGATCATAAATGCGACGAACTCGATCAGCGCGTCCAGGATGATCACAGGTCAACTCTAACGTGGATGAGGCGCAGGTGCGCTTACAAAGCCATGGGTGCTTTGTACCGTATGTTGGCACAGCTGTGTTCGCCGGTGCTTTTAGCGATAGCTCGGCCAATCGCATTCGATGCCCTGTTTTCATCGGTGCTCGACCGGCAACGACGAGCTTGCCAGCTGTCCACAGTCAGCAGAAAGTCCGCACGCTTGAATCCTACTCGATTCCCGCTCGTACGCGTCGCGGTGATTTGTGCTGCGGCTATCGCAGCGGATCGCGAGTGTGGCCGGAAATGGCCCACGAACAGTGCAGGGGATGGCCTTCCCCCTCGACACCGTGCAGTTGCAACGCTCGAGCAACCTGCTGACATGGACACCGTTGCGTCGGGGCAGATATTGGACGCCGGCAGGATCACGTTGCAAGACAGTGCAATCGGAACGCCGAACGCATTTTATCGATTGCGGAGTCCTTAGAAGAATCGAACCGATTTCAGGGCTTCCTCCATCGGGTGGGTGACAAAAGTGGTGATGGTCTTATACCTCTCCTTTTTGCGTAGTTCACGCTCATGGTCTTGCCTTATTGAGGGCGCAATAGATAATGCGGCTACTTCATGCGCTTGTTGCTGTGTCTCGTATGTCTTCTGCTGGGAACGAGGGTTGTTCACGGGCAAACTGCAGTCGAAGCATGGACGCAACGCTACCACGGACCGGCGAACAGAAGTGATCTCGTTCAAGCGATGGTCGTTGACTCGATGGGAAACGTCATTGTGACCGGGATGTCTGCCGCCTCAGAAGTTTACCCGAACAACCGGGATTACGCGACGATCAAGTACTCCGGCACGGGTGTTCCCTTGTGGACGAATCGTTATGATGGGCCGATAAGCGACGATGATATTCCCGCTGCCATAGCGGTCGATGCCAACGGCAATGTCTTTGTGACTGGCACGTCCCTCGGTTTTGGTAATAGTCGTCGTGATTCTGCCACCGTAAAATACTCTGCGAATGGTTTGCCCCTGTGGACAAACCGGTACCATGGCCCGGCAAACGGGTCGGACTACGCGACCGCGCTGGCAGTGTATACGAACGGCGACGTAATAGTGACGGGATATTCCCCTGGCACGGGTACCGCCGCTGATTACGCCACGATCAAATATTCCAGCATGGGCATACCGTTATGGACAAACCGCTACAACGGGCCGGCAAACAGCAATGATACTCCGGCGGCGGTCGCGCTGGATCGTGATGGCAATGCTTTTGTCGCGGGTAGCTCGTCCGACGGAACCAATGGCGATTACTTAACGATCAAGTATTCACCGACCGGTCTGCCCCTGTGGATCAATCGTTTCAACGGCCCCGGTCATAAGGGTGATTTTGTCCGGGATGTTGCCGTTGACGCCAGCGGCAATCTACTCGTGACCGGCGAGGCAAGTGACGGAACCAATTCCAATTATGCAACGATCAAATACTCGCCCGACGGAATTCCGCTGTGGACTAACTATTACGGCGGACCGGCGGGCGACTGGGACGCACCCGTCGCCATAGCGGTGGATAGCCTTGGCAATGTGTTGGTAACGGGAACTTCAACCCGTGATGGCGTCAATTATGATTACGACTGCGCGACGATCAAGTATTCGGGCGCTGGTGTTCCCTTGTGGACAAACCGTTACGATGCAGACACCGGGGACGGAGCCTATGACCTGGCGATCGACGCCAGCGACAGCGTAATAGTTACCGGAAGCTCGGGGCCGTTCGATTATTCATCGGACTACGCGACGATAAAGTATTCCGCCGCAGGTGTGCCCTTGTGGGCGGTGCGTTACACGGCTAGGGAAAACAAATTCGCCTGGTCGGTGGCCGTTGCAATCGGGCCGACCGGCGACGTGTTTGTCACTGGCAATTTGTCGAACGGTAATGAATCTGACTTCGTTACAATCAAATACGCCGAAGTCTGGGCGATCATCTTAAACGTGAACTCGTTCACCAATGGGACGTTGAACGCCGCCTTCACGAACACGCCAGGCGCAACGTTCACACTCATGGGCACCACCCACTTGAGTTCGGATCCTGGCGCCTGGACGGTGTTTGGCGCCGTCTCGGAAATAGCCCCAGGTCAATTCTCTTTTACCAATACGTCGGCAGCGACCGAACCGCGCGTCTTCTACCGTGTCCGGTCGCCATAAGTTAAACGAACGGATTTCACGCGCTAGAGCTACTCGCCTGCTCACCGATAGCTCGACCAATTGCATTCGATGCCCCTGTCTTTTCATCCCGCAAAGCGGGACCGGCAACGACGAGCTTGCCAGCTGTCCACAGTCAGCAGAAAGTCCGTACGATTGAATCCTACTCGATTCCCGCTCGTACGCGTCGCGGTGATTTGTGCTGCGGCTATCGCAGCCGTCCTGTGCCCTGTCGCTGGGTCACACGCCAACGACTGGCCGCAGTTCCGCGGTCCGGGGGCGAGCGGCCTTGCTGAGAATAAACCGCTGCCGACGACGTGGAATGTTGAGACGGGTGAGAATGTCCGCTGGCAGACGCCGATTCCCGGGCTGGGCCACGCGAGTCCAATTGTTTGGAAAGATCGCATCTACATCGCCACTGCCGTGAAGCCCGGCGCCAAACCGGAGTTGAAAGTCGGCCTTTACGGAAGCGGCGATTCCTACACTGAGAAAGAGCCGCATCAGTGGCGCTTGCTCTGCCTCGACGAACTTTCAGGCAAAGTCATTTGGGACAAACCTGGGCACGAAGATGTCCCGCGGGTGGAACGGCACACCAAAGCGACGCATTGCAATTCGACTCCCGCCACCGACGGCCAGCGGATTGTCGCCATGTTCGGTTCTGAAGGACTGTTCTGTTTCGACATGGATGGCGGGAAGCTTTGGCGGAAGGACCTCGGCAAACTTCACGCCGGGCCCTACGACGTGCCACGGCTGCAATGGGGCTTTGCCAGTTCGCCGGTCCTGTACCAGGGCAAGGTGATCGTGCAATGCGACACTTTGAGCGAACATTTCCTGGCCGTCTTTGATGCGCAGGATGGCCACGAGCTTTGGCGCACGGCGCGGGATGAAGTTAGCGCGTGGTCCACGCCGATCGTGGCCGAAACACCGAAGCAGATCATCGTCAACGGCTGGAAACATATCGGCGGTTATGATTTCGCCACCGGCCGCGAGCTGTGGAAACTCAAGGAAGGCGGAGACATCCCGGTGGCGTCGCCCATTCTCTGGCGCGATCGCGTCATTCTCACCAGCGGCCACGGTAAATATCGCCCTATGCGCGCCGTGCGGCTCGACGCCAGCGGCGACGTTACTCCGGCGGAAATGGGCGCGACCAATAAGGCCGTCGTCTGGTGTCATCCGCGCAAGGGCAATTACATCCAGACGCCGATTGCCGCGGGTAACCTGCTTTGGGGCTGCCTGGACAATGGCGTTATCACCTGCTTCGACGCGGCCACCGGCGCAATTCATTACGAGCAACGAATCGGCGGCGGCGGCCAGGGATTCACGTCCTCACCCGTCTCCGACGGCAAGCACCTCTATTACACTGGCGAACAAGGCGACGTCTTCGTCATCCCGGCGGTTGAAAAATTCAGCATCTCCGCCACGAACAAACTGGGCGGCCTTTCCCTGGCGACGCCGGCGATTTCAGATGGGACGCTCTTCTTCCGCACGACCGAGAACCTCCTCGCGATTGGCCCTCGAACGGGCGGTGACAAATCTCCAGCGTTTCGCGACCGGTGATTCGTAGTGTCGCGTTCACGGATAGCTCGGCCAATCGCATTCGTGTGAAGCCGTGTCCATTCGTGGGTTCCTCTCTTAATCATAATCTTAATCTTGCTCTGTCCTCCGTTCCCTCAGTTTCCTCCTGTGAGAATCCTCTCCTTCGTTTTCTTCGTTAGCTTCTGTAAGACAACCCCGCTCTTACGTGAATGCTAGTAACAGGGACCTGTTCCGCCGGATGTTCGCAATGTCCATGGACCGGCTGGAGATCCCATCGCACGGCGCACCTCGATCCAGAAATCGCGGCTGTTATTGACACCGTCGATGTCAGGAAACGTGTAGAAAACTTCATCCCTCATCCCTGGACCAAGCGCCGAGAAACGAAGAACGTTAACGCAGCCGTCCCGAAGAAAGAGGTCATAGTTCGATCCTGGCGAGGAATCCAGAGCAACATCAATGCGCAGGTCTATAGTCTGACTGCCATTCCCCTCGCGCGCTCTTATGTAAAACCACGCATTGCCACACCCAGTCGCAATGGGGCCTGCTCTGCAGGCGTCCATATCTACGTTTACCGTACCGAGCGAGACTGCTGTTGCGCAGTTCGGGACACTCACATTCGTGCAGGGAGGGATGTTCGTTGCGACGATGCGGTAAAATGCCTGACCGCTTGGTTGATTGGTGTCGCGCACCATCAGCGTCCCCCCACCTCCGGCAACCTGGACTCCGACATCAGTCCACCCGCCACTGCCCAGTTGTCCGACCCTCTGTAGCTGATAAGCCACGTTGGTTTCCGAGGCCCACGATATGCGACCGTCGCGTTGAATCTGAGTAAAGCGAGGTTGTTGTTGGGCTCGTGCCGACGAACCGGCCAAGGCGGCGAGAACTGCAAAGACGAAAACCAAACGATATCTCGCGAGCGCAGGCAACGGGATCATCAAGACCGATAATATCCTAAAGCGAATGCGGTTCCAGTCCAGAGGAGCTTTGGCCGGGACTGCTCTGCGGGTTGGTCGCCCGCCCGCCACACGTTCGAGGTTGCGAACGGACGGCGGCGGATGGTTGGCCCCTTCAGGGGCGGAGGAATGTGGCGGGCGGTTGGTCCGAGCGCGTTGCGCTCGGCTAAGGTTGGCGGGGGCCTTCGGCCTGAAGACAGCGGACGGAGAGTCGGTTGAAGGTTGAGGGTTGATTGAGTGCAGAGTGAAGGGTGCGGCCTCGGCGCTGTGGGCGACGAAACCGTCGTAAGCGGAGTGGAGAGAGTGAGGGAGTTGAGAGAACTCGCAGAGTTCGCCCCTTGGAAGTGCGATCACAAAAAAGCCGGCGCCCGAAGACGCCGGCGTGAAGGTCAAGATTGGTTAACGGCCGCCGCGGTAGCCACCGCCGCCGCCGCCACCACCCCGGTAACCGCCGCCCCCGCCACCGCGGTATCCACCACCGCCACCGCCGCCGCTGCGTTCCTCGCGCGGGCGAGCTTCATTGACGGTCAGGGCGCGGCCCTGGAAGTCCTTGCCGTTGAACATGGTGATGGCCTTTTTTGCATCGTCATCCGCGGCCATTTCGACGAAGCCGAAGCCGCGGGCGCGGCCCGTGGTACGGTCCTGCATGATGTTAACGGTGCTGACGGAGCCGGCTTGCGCGAACAAGTCCTGCAAGTCGTTCTCGGTGACGTCGAAGGAAAGGTTCCCGACGAAGAGTTTAGTACTCATATGAGCTTTCGATTATCGTTTTAGAAGTGCAGGAGATGAACGTTCCCGGGAATGGGTTTCAAACTGTCTGCTCCGAGGAGCACGATGGACACTTTTCCGCATCAAGTCGCATTGCTGAAACGAACTCGTGTAGTCAAGCGCCCCACGACGGATGGTAACAAGGATATAATTGAAGTGTTTGCATGGTCAAAAAGAACCAGGGAGGGTGGGCGCCCTGGTTCAGGTAGTTGAATGTTGCCCTACTGCCAGCCGAACGTTTGGCGGCATCGACGAAGGCGGGTGGTGCCCAAAGACGTTACCACTGACCCATCGCGTCCCAAACAAATGGGGTTGCCTTCTGAGTGAAGAGTTGCGAGTGCAGAGTGCAGAATGAGGGTATGCAGGTGAAAGAGTGGAAAAGTGAGCGAGGGCGTTGGGGGGGGACGTTGAGGCTTGGTTGTTTAGAGTTGAGAGAGGACCGAACGCAGGTATGCGGGTGAGAAAGTGGGAAAGTGAGAAGGTCAGGAATGGTTTGCCTCTTCAGGGCGGGGGACATGGCGGGAGGCGTTGGTCCGAGCGCGTTGCGCTCGGCTAAGGTTGGTTGAGGCCTTCGGCCTCAGAGCAGCGGACGGCGACGGAGCCCCGAGGGATCGGGACCTGCGGCGCCCGTCCCTACCTGGATCGAAGTAGATGGGGTTGTTGATGATTAGCGATTCGGGTTTAAACTCGGGCGTGGCAAAGAAAAGTCCGGCACGATTGTTTGTTTTGCTCGCGCGCGAGCAGCCCGTCGGAGTCATATTCCGGCGAGGTCCAT
>Ga0075428_100003512_pt1 | contig 17176 bp, 34 predicted proteins | sample RhiMetdeltSRZDD2_FD_75291 | JGI IMG/M metagenome (GOLD analysis project Ga0075428, IMG submission 75291) | Populus rhizosphere microbial communities from Tennessee, USA - Rhizosphere MetaG P. deltoides SRZDD2 | ecosystem: Host-associated > Plants > Roots > Rhizosphere > Soil | place: USA... | reverse complement strand
CGCGCCGTGGTGCCAAGATCAACCTCTCCTCAGATCCAATGAAATGTGATTAGGGAATTGTCGGTAATCAATTCCCTAATCACAATTCACGATTACTCAAATCACAACTTCGGACTACCTAATGGAATAACTGTGAGTTTCACCACACCATCTTTCATCAATTCAGCGTACATAGCTCGCTTGACATGAGTACCAATCTCGCAGCAAGCCCATCCATTACCGCGAATAGGGTTACCGTCACTGTCTATACCACGCATCAGAAACACGGCCGGTCTACGACAGATACAGAAGTAATGCCAATCTGAACGATAGGATTGAGTGGGCATAGCTCCTCCTCCTTTGAAAGAAAGGGGATCGGGCATTGTGCCCGATCCCCTTCTAACTGTGAATCCTCAGGCGTTGACCAGCGTGGCGAGCGCGGCAGCCTGAGCCTTGCTCTGGCGAGCCTTGCGAGCCATCGTCTTGGACCGCTTGACACTGGCGGCAGTCTTGCTCTGGCACTGTGCCTCACTGGTGCACGTGGTGGGGTGGGTGCACGCGGTCAGCCAAGCGCTCGCGGCGGCAATGGTGGCCTCTGCGTCGGCAATCGCTTGCGCGTCCTCGGTGGACTTGCGGGACTTAATCTTGCCGGCCACGCTCTCCATGAGAACGTACAGGGCAACCCACGTCGCACCCTGAATCGACTCGCCAACAGTGTTGCCGGCGAAGATGTTCACTGCCAGGCTCAGCGAACCGCACACCATCTGAAGCCACAGCCCGATCTTGTTGGTGTTGTCGTCGAAGTCCTTGGACCTCATGACCATTCCCACAACCGCGAGCCCGTCAACCGCGAACGGCATTGACCACGCGCCGAGCCCGTGCAGACCAACCTTCTCGGCAGCGTGGATGAAATGGGTAAAGCTGAAGCTGAGAGCGGTAACGAAGTACAGCTTAACGATTGCCTTGACGGCGGTAACCTTACGCATGATGTCTCCTTTACGGTAATGGGTGCTGACGCCGAGTCGCACTCTGAGCATTACCGTCACGTGACTGACTGGGGAATTGAACCCCAGACTTTCGACCATCTCAGTCTGTTGCCCCTAACCCGGTTCCGGCTTGCGCTTGGCTTGCTGTCCAAGACGCCCCTGTGGTTTCTCCTGTGTGGGCTCCGCTATTCTCTTGTGTCTCTAGTATACCCAAGAATGGCGCCCTGTCAAACCTCAGGACGCCATTCTTTGGAATTGATTTGAGAATTGTCCGAACGTATGAGTTGACACTAGTCCTCTCGTTGGATTATCAGTTTCAATGATTCGATTTCAGAAACGTCCAATGGAATAATCAATGAGTCGTGCCATTCAGACCCGAATTTCATCATCAAATCTATCTCGGAAAGAGTCACCGGTCCTACTAGATCCATAGAATGTAACCGATTGTCTTTCCACCATTCAGCTAACAACCGGAGTTTCACTCTTTCCTCTCCTCACCGTGACATTCATCTAGTTGATTCATCATCGTTCTTCTCTTATTTTCTGATAAACATCAAATAAAAAGTCTTTGATTGAATCAGGTAGGTTGGTATCGAGAATGGTTTCTCGAGCCCATTCCTTTATTATCTGAGAATCAGATTTGATGATGGTGATGACTATTGCAGTCTTCACAGGTACGTGTCCAAACGGAGGCATTAGCTCTCTCATTATCTCTCGTTTGCCAGACCCTGTAGGCCCGATCCAAAGGAAATGGTGTTCTGGTAGATCATACACCCAACGTGGAAGATTCATCCTTTACCCCCAACCGCTGGATGGACACTGAGGTAGTAACCAGGATGATTTCGTGACCAGGAATCAACTCGCAATGCGAATTGGCCTGTTCAATGTCGAGCGCTGTCATCCCCATTCCTCGCGCCGAACAGTGGTCACAATGCCAATGAGCACTAGACACAGTGAGCGTGTTACGCATGAATCCTCCTCAGAATGACAACCGGGTACCGGGGTTGAGCCGGTACCCGGTCTCTTTTCATTCCCCGTGAGCTAACGCGCTGGACGGTTCAGATAGCACCGGACCGCACCAGGATCGGGACGGGACGAATATGGAACGTTACCCGGTCCCTTGGGGATGAGATCACCAGTTTCCCCATCGATGATCCAACAAGCGATAAAGCCTCTGCTCATTTGAGTTACCGAGAGCATGATGTACGGCATATGGTTGGGAGTCAACACCAGACGCTCCCACCTGTCCGGCTTTCCATCACGGTTGATGTCTTCCGCCAGATAGGGGAACGGACCGAGCATCGCACCATCGACAGAGGCAGTGATGGTGACCGCCGTCAAAGGATCGATGGTGCGGATTGGAGTCACTCCCACAACCAGCACGTACTTACGCTGTTGGAATTCAGGAACGCTACCGTTAATCGGCTTCACCTGCTCCCTCATCAATACCAGGGAAGCCACGCCGAGCCCACCTCCAATGAAAACCATGAGCAGAACCAACGGCCACACACTCCGCTGAGGTGGTGAGGGTTTCTTTAGCATCGAATCATCCTCTCTGTGGGAACGATGCCAATATATCTATCAGAATGGTAGGGCATCCTGCGCTACCTCTGATCCGATCTTGGTATAACTGTTGGCCTTACCACGGATACCGTACTGGACATCATGAGAAGGCCAACGGGCATAATGCTTACTGGCTATCCGAATGCTGGCGTTCCTGTCAGCCCCGGTATCCCGTGCGTAATGGCACGTCTCGCACCGTACCCGCCACGAGTCAACCGCACTCATTACCGTGACAGCCGAGTCACGACCAGAGCGCCAGCATGGCATACAGGTCACTTTGTTACCTGGTTTGGGCGGAGAGGTTAGGTACGTCTCGGTGTGATTACAGGACAGTAGGAACGTAAACATCAAACACTCTTAACTATTCGGGACTGTCCACTGGGGTAAGACTGACATCAGGTGTGGTCAATCCTCGTAACCGTGGCGCGCTCAACACCAATTGTGTCCACTCCTCTTTACTCATTTCAAACCAATCGTTAGCTCTCTCCCCTCTCACAATCTCTACAGTGTCGTTATGGGAATGGAATTGAACATATAGTTCTGTTCTTGGAATGTTGATGATCCGAACGGACATCTAGATTTCTCCTTTGAGATTCATGAGTCTAGACATTGGGAATCAACTCTGATTCGATCATCGCGGGTATCTCCCATGTCGGCGGAGGCATGCCCAACCAGGGCAACGGGTGAGGCTCCGACATGCCCGTGATCCGTGGGGTAATGATGAGATCGTGTGGCATGTCCATTGGAGATTTATGATCGTGACAGGCTCGACAAGAGTCCTTGTGATGAGTCCGTTTACCATCACCTCCGACCGCAACTAACTTGGGAGTCACTGTCCATTGTCGCCATTTGTTGTTGAATTCCTTCGACATGAGGGCAGCACCAGCACCCACGAACCGTGTTGTCGTACCCTCCAAAGGACTGTCCCAACCCTCAGTAGACGCAAGTCGCAATAGAGACCATGTGAGGGAATCAGGATCGAGTCCACGAAACTTGATCTCCCAACTCCCGTCCGTCTTCTCCAGCCAGGCAAGGCCACTTTGCACATAGAGTGCCTGCCTGTATTCCGTGACACTCCATCCCCCCATTTCCTCCGACGCTACGATACCTATCTCCGACGGATCGCGGGTGGTATAGACTCCATCGGTTTCAATCGATACAATGGTGTCCAATCCCAACGCTTTACATATACGGTAGATGCGGGCTCGGGTCCACGACGTTACCCAACCGGCCCATTCCAGTTGATGCCATTTCGGCGGAAGCCAATTCTTTTTGTCCCATCCGACCCGTTGAGCCATCTTCCCGTATAACGAATTCATTGCAATCTTTAGTACGTACTGGGCTTGGTTTCCTTGTTTCTTCCAAATTTGACGACGTCGGTACATGTCACGTACCCATTTAAACGGTCTCTCTTCGTTGTTTGGAATCCATTCCCATCCTTCACTGATGATGAAGTTAGGATCATCAATGACTAATTCAGCCTCGGGAGTCCAGTACCATCCGTCAGAGAACCAGTGATATGAAATCCTGTGTTGACGGTCACGATGGAAAAGTGGCGCCAATACACGGGATCCCATACGGTCGATGAGATGAGCGGACTTGACACGGTACACACCGAACCGAACGAGTCGTGTTGGATTTTCCACTCTCCGCCAGTTTCCTTGGCTGAGAGTAGGAAGATCAGAAATCGCCGTTGGGTATGCGGAGTTAATATCAATTCCCCACACTGGATGAACGCGTCCGAGTTTCGGCATCTCAAAACGACCCGCAGCGTAGGCATACCTAGCAGCCTCGCGAACAGCCTCCGGGGCTGAGCACATATGAGAATGCACCGAGGATTTCCGTAGAACAGCGGAAGCAACAGCACCGGGACCCCACCAATGCGAAATATGGATCCCTGCCGCATCCAAGAGGTCTCTAAGTCGATCCATGAGACGGACCAACCAAATAACCTCATCCTCGCAATAAGGTAAGATATCATTGTCTATTTCCTCGTATCTGAAGTCTTGCCGCCGAGACTTTCCTAGCTTGATACGCTCGAGTGTTTCCGATGAACCGAGAAACGATTCGCACGCTTTGACAAACGATGTGTGAAAGAACGCGAATGTATCGTAGATAGTAAGGGAGATCTTATGTGGATGATAACGAGTGACTCGCAGGTATTTACCTTTCCTCCATTCCACCCGATATTGCCGCATGCAGAGATAAATAAATCCTGTCTTGTGGAGGATCTCCACCGCTTCCCGACGTAGGGACGAAAGAAACTGGTTGAAGTCGTATCCCATTCCGAAACCAACATGGTACGCATGGGGATAGTCGGACTCCACAGAAATGAGAAAATCGAGTATCTCAAGAGTCGAAAGGTGTGGACTCTTGATATGACGTGTGCCATCCGGGGTGGCACACACCAGTAGGCTGTAATTCTGGGGACCACCACCATCGGGATTTATTCCCTCTCCATCCCATGCAATGAAAGGTCTGTCAGAATTGGCAAGTCGGGAAGGCCGTTTAGTTGAAGCAGAACGTTGAACAGCTCTCGTATGTCTGTGCGAAGACTCTCCGTTACGCCAGGCGAGTTCATCACTATTCCGGAAATTCTCAGGTACATATCCAGTTTTCCGTACAGGAAATAAAGGTCCACTCCCTCGATTGTCAGGCTGCCAGACTGTACCATTCTCGCCATCCTCCCCAGTCGAATGCGTCGGCAAAATCAACTTCGTATTCCCTTTCCCAGTATTCCGAAAGGGTGTCACGAGCGAAAGCCCGTCTTTCCGGGCTCACACCGTGACGTACGTATGCCTCATCGAACAACGATTTAGCATAGTCGTCATCCATGGCCTCACCACGGGTCGAACGAGAAAAGAGATCAGTGATCTCAGCATCCCAGTCGAGGGAACGGAGGGATCGACGGACCGGACTCGCAGGTCTTTGCGGAGGTTCGCGTGGCGTAGTTCTCGCTGGGGGAATCTGTCGTCTCAGAACACGATTCCAGAAACTCCGCCACCTATTGGCCATGCCGTAACTCGACCTTCAGAGCCAGAGAGGGTGGGCGAACCGCTCGGCGTGAGTCCGCCCACCCTCTTACCCGGGATGGAGTAGTGTCTAGTTTTCGTCGAGATAGAACGTTGCAGCCGGACGGTTCGTTTTCTCGTGAACGTACTCCGAAACCCGGAGCCCGTTCGGGCATGCGATGCCGGTTGTCTGCCCGTTCTCACGGAGTTTCTTCAGTTGTTCGTACACGCCGGTACCAGAATCGTCGAAACACAGAGTCCGACGATCACGAGTCACGATCCTAACGTGGGCGTACGGACCGCCGAAATTGCCGAGTGGTTCACTCCATTCGATGATGACGAATGCTTTGCCGATGAGCTTCCGCTTGTCACGGCAGAAGGAATAGCCGGCTTCATCCTTCTCCGCTGTTCCACTGATACTGGACGTTGTGAGTTGGTCAACCTGCGCAAGCGCTTGCTCCGCTGTCATTCCGGTTTCGGTATTGCCGGAGTCGACACCCGTTTGTGTCGTCTTCCCGGTAGGGGAATCCTTGGCTACCATTGGGGTAGCTCCTTTCGGAGGAATGGAGATGATCATCGTACGTCGCGCCGTCGACTCATCGATGATCTTGAATGGTGGGCTGGGCGGGTGCCGAGCCCCGGTGCACTCAGCCTAGCCCACCACTCATGATCAACTCTACCGGTAGGCGCGCTACCTGACACAAAGGAAGGTTGACGAACGTCAATGTCTGATGTTGTTATCGTGACCGATTCGGGTGGAGAGAATCCCGAATCGGAATCCCCGGAAGACGATGGTATTACCATCGAATCTGAGGATGCCGTACGAATCGCGGAAATCCAAGCTGATGCCGCGGTGGCAATCGCGGAAACACAGGCTAACGCTGACGTAGCTCGGGAAGAGACACGAGGGGCTTCCTACGATGAAGTTCTGACTACCCTGGTACAGGTACGGGACGACATCATTACAGCGCTCAGCGAGCTTCCTGGGGCCGTTGCCGTAGCGGTAGCGTCGGCGGTACCACCTCCGGTTGTCGTCGACACAGACCACGACATCTCTGACGAGATCCCGGTGCATCCCATCGATGAGGAACAACCTAAAGGCCAACACTGGTGGTACAGAGATAACCCGGTGCGTGGATGATGGCTCCCCCACTCAAAGCCGCAGACTTTCCGGACATCACATCGATGCCCGATCCCAACGAAACGAAACCGAAACCCGTACGGGTGAATGCTCCCCGTGGTACCAGGAAAGACGAGATCCCGGCCTACCAAGAGGGATACGTTACCGAATCGGTAGCTGACTTCTATCGGTTGGCAGCAATGGCGATGATGCCGTTCGCGCCAACCGCTTCCGCGATCATCCTCGAACCTGACGATCCCAACGACGACAAGAGTGATGACTGGGCAGACCACACCGCCGAGCTATGGGACAAAGCATGCGCCACCCATCCCAAGCTGCGACGGACACTCTATCGTCTAGTTGATCGTGGGGACCTCATCCCTCTTGCAGCGGCTCATGCCCCCATTGCCGCCGCGCTCGTATCCACTCTTCCTATCGGCAAACTGTGGGAGCGTGTAGCTCGGAGATTCGGACAAGAATGACACAGACCGTGCCCGGAGCGGCGACCCTAGACGACTTCCCACTACTCGGATGGGAAGACTTTGAACAATGGTTCAAATGGCGTCAAGGTCAGCATGTGGGCATGGTTGGACCTACCGAATGCGGAAAGACAACATTCGCTCTCTCGATTCTTGAACGACGGCGATTCGCCGCACTGTTCGGAACCAAACCAAGAGACGACGTCTTGACCGCGTGGGCTCGGACAAACGGTTATCGGCGCATGAATCGATGGGAACAGTTGGACCCGGTTGTCCATCCCCATCGGCTATTGTGGCCTCCGGCTAACGACATCTACGCGGCGAAAACTCAACAGCCCGTGTTCCGGGAAGCAATGCGGTCCATCTTCAAAGAAGGTGGATGGACGTTGTTTCTCGATGAGCTATGGTATCTGTCCAACGTACTCAAGCTAGATATCGAAGCTCGGATCTTTTGGCTACAAGCCCGGAGTAACAAGATTTCGCTTGTCGTCGCGACGCAACGACCCGCATGGGTTCCGTTGGAAATGTACGACCAATCAAGTTGGCTGATGTTCTGGCGAGACAACGACGAGACTAACCTACGCCGAATCTCGGGAATTTCCTATCTGTCTCGATACAAGGTACAGAATGCCGTTGCCAGTCTTCCACAACATCAAGCCCTGGTTGTGAACACCCGTACCGGAGAGATGGTACGCACACAAAGCCCGGAAGTGAACGGAGGTGATCAATCCTAATGCCGGGTAATCTTCTGTCAGGTCAACGCTCAGCCCAGTCGACCAACACACCCAACGGTGGAAGTCCCAAAAACATGGCCTCCATGGTCAAGGACAACTGGCGACTTTCCACCCCGGCAACCATCGCTGTCCTCGGACTGTTGGCTGGCGTATTCCTGGTTGCCCTCAATCGGGGATTCCGACCGGTCAACGTCGGAATCTCTACCCCCAATGCGCTCGACTTCGCAAAGGTCGCCGCGTACATCATCGCTTTCGGAATTGTGTGGCGTACCATTGCCGCCAATCTGAGCGATACCGCAATCGGTAAGGCAATGGCTGTCATCTACTGAAAGGGTTCACTCAGTGCCTACGCTTCTGGGTACGGCTACTCCCCCGGAGGAGCAGAAAGCCGACGAACAAGCCGCTGGTGCAATGGTCATCCCGTTTACTCGGGCATCTGACTACCACATCGAATCTACCAATCTCGACGTTCAACGACTTCTCAACGCGACGAACCAAGACCTCGGAACCGCTGACATCGTTGCCGTGGGGTACGCCGCATGTGTTGTCATCTACGTCTCTACCGCCGTTGCGGGGTCGGGTGGTAGCGCGGCCGGAGCGGAAGACGCTCCGTTCAACGCACTCAACACGATCCAATTCAAGGAACCCAACGGAAACACTACGTTCGAAATCAACTCCGGGTACGAGCTTCTGTGCATCAACAAGTTCGGCGGATACGAGTTCGGGCAGGATCCGCGTCAGTCGTACACCTTCTCAGCGATCAACGCGACAACCGGCAACTTCGCGTTCATGCTGCGACTTCCTCTCGCGCTCAACTACCGGGAAGCTCTCGCCGCTCTGCCCAACCAGGATGCGGCCGCAACGTTCAAGCTGAAGATGTCCTTGTCGGCGTCAACGGTCATCTACGCCACTCCGCCCGCCACTACGCTACCCACGATCCGGGTACAGGCATGGTTGGAAGCGTGGGACCAACCGGCGCCATCCCAGGGTGGCGTGGCCAACCAAACCGAGCCTGCTGGCATGAACACCACTCAGTACTGGTCGGTCTCTCAGCACACCGTACCGGCCGCCAGTTTCAAGGCACAATTCAAGCGGGTCGGCAACCCGATTCGTCTATGGCTGCTCATCCATCGTCGGAGCGGTACGTCACGGGCCAATGGGGATACCGACTTTCCGGCACAGATGACCTACTGGTACGACACCCGACCCCGGGAGACAATCGACAAGAACGTGTGGCTCGACAGAATCTATCGACGGTACGGGTATTTCGGTACCGTTGACACAGCGGGTGCACGCGAGAACGGAGTCTATCCGTTCGACTTCTGTCACGACTTCATCGGCCGGGTAGGGCATGAAACCCGAGACGAATGGTTGGAAACGATTCCTTCTACTCGGGTCGAATTCGAAGGCACGTATGCACAAGCGGGAGTACTGACCTACCTGACCAACGATGTCGGAGTTGTCGGCAATATCTTCCTGTAGGGGGCTTCACGTGCCGCAACGATCGAGCGACGCCAAACGTATCAAACAGAACCGGACCGGCGCCGGACTCGGGTTGGGAGTAGGTAAGCTGTTCCATGCGAGCAAGCGAACCTCTTCATCGAAAGCAAGCGCCAAAAAGTCAGCACGTGTCGGCACTGGAAAGCGTCGACGCGTGACGCGGACGAAACGATAAAAACAACAGGAAGTGAGACAATGACCGAAACAATGCCACTCCCTCCGGGTATGGGCGGGCCTGGACCCGATTTCGTTCCGCAAGCCGCTCCGGCCGTCGTGGAAGCTCCTGCACCCGAATACACGGAAGCCGAATACAACGGGGTCCCCTGCCGGTACCGTGTGGTCGAGGACAAGGCCGGAGAGACCGTCGTCACCGCTGAGGGCAACGTATGGGCGCCCAAGGGTTCACGTGTGGTTCTCGGACTCGTACGCGCTCCCCGTGGATTCGGAAGCGAATACATTCCTACCGTCGTCCACGAAAAAGATACCCGACTGGTCGACAAGTCCGCCTCCGACGAAACCTCAAACGAGTAGGAAAGGACTCCCTACCAATGCCGAAAATCAATTGGATCAGTTTCGGGATCGGCGTCGTCTTCGCGCTGTTCGTCCTACCCATGATCATGGGGTTCGTGTCGTCACGTCGCAAGGCGGCATGAACCAATCCGGTCCCGGTGGGGTCACTCTGCCAGCGTGACCCCACTTAAAAGCTGAGGGAAAACCAACCGTGATATTAGGCGGACCTATCGTGATCTCTCAAAGGTCGGTCAAGAATCTGGTTCTGATTCAATCAGTACTGAGTGGACTACAGGTCATCGCTGGCGCATCCATTCTGGGAGATGTGATAACTCCCAGATGGGCAGCACTGTTCATTGTGTTGGTAGCCGGACTGCAAACCTCAGTGAATACGTACATCAGTAAATCGGTGGGTGAGGCTGTCATGCATGTCGACAGTGTTGTGTCCCGGGCGGAAGCTGTTACCGATCGTGCCTCAGACACTGTTACACAAATGGCTGCCTCTTTACCCGCAACTCAGTTGGATCTACATTCGAAGGAAGGCAACGAATGATTGACAAGGTTGCCAACATAGCGGCATTGGTTATCTACCTCGCCATGCTTACCGTAGTGGTGGGGAACCCCCGTACCGTGTCGCTCGTGTCGGCTCTCGGAAATCTGTTCACGGGCTCGCTCAAAACCGCAATGGGAAGGTAACCCGCATGGGTATCTTCGATGTTTTGTTTGCGAGAAAGGAGCCCGCCCCGGAAGCTCCGAAACGGGGTCCCTCCAATATCGCCCCCGATCCACTCACCACCATTCCACCCTACTATCCGGCGACCCGAGGATTCAGCTATCCACCCCATGCCGTGGACCGATCGGCCAGACTTCGTTATCACGAGTCTCCCAGCAATGGGAGGGACTGGTCTGGTTACCACACCCAAGGACGTGCGGAGTGGGAAGAGTCCAACGATGTCAAGTGGTCTGTGCCACAACCTTCCAATCCACGGGAGCAATTGAAAGCTCCTGATGTGAGATGGGAAGCAGGACAACCGTTGCGACCCGGACGCGCTGTCTCGACGTATCGGGCGGTACAACCGTTCAATCAACGGACCGCAACCCGATTGAACGGTAATCACTTCTCTCTGGCAGGAGACGAGAAACCGTCCTATCTTCCAAGAGGGATGCGACCCCAGACGAGAGCGCGTACAATCTGGCGAGTTACCCCCATTCCTCAGAATGTCCGTACCGTCGACAGCATGGCCAATGTCCAGTCGGTACGGGACACCGGTTACCGGTCTCCCGTCCTCCCGATACGTGACCCGTTGCGGAGGTTACGTTAGTGACTGATCTGGATATCGGAAGTCTCGGGCTGGAAAAGAAACTCGGTCCGTTTCCTGTCTGGACATGGGTTGCGGCAGGGGCGGGAACGTGGCTCATCATCACATGGTACCGGAGCAGAGGAGCGGTAACGGCTGAATCGGGAGGACTGCTCTCTCCTCTTCCCGCCAACCAGGGTGGTCCACGGTCGGCAAGTCCAGCGCCCGATCCTACTACTCCAGAGGTCATCGACAATGAGGTATGGATTGTTCGCTGTGTGAGTTGGTTGATCGGGCAGGGATACAACGGGCTGAAAGCCGGATTGGCTCTGAGGAAGTATCTCGATGGTGAGATCCTCTCTGCGGAAGAGGCAACGATGGTAAACCGTGTCATGCAAGCTGACGCGGTTGGACCTCCGCCGTTGATTCCGGTAGGTGGAGGTATCGAGCCCACTCCGGTAGTCCCTACTCCGGTCACCCCACGGCCACCATGGTCCCCTAAACCGATGGGGTTACAGCAGAACAGTAGGGGGCAATACAACGTGAGCGGGCTCAACGTTTACGATTTCATCAATCGTGTCCGAGCCAATCTCAATCCGGCTTATGACATGAATCGACTCGAATCCCAGAATCCTACCATCCGAGATCACATCTCATGGTCTACCCGGTCACCACTTGTCCCAACCTTCAAACCCAATACGTGGGTTTACGCACGATAAGGAGATAAGCGCAATGGAGAGCGCCAAAGAGATGGTTACCGCTACCGTCTCAAAAGAAGAGTGGGACGAACTTATTACCCGAGTCCGACAACTACACGAATTCGCTTCTCAGGTAGCGGTGGCACTGGAGAAGGTGGGAGAGCACCCGCTACTGAAATCTTTCCTCCGGAAACAAGCCAAGAAGGGGAACGGAAACGGTGACGACTCTTGACCTGACTCTGTTGACCGGGTTGGTAGCTGTCATCGGGCGATGGTCACAGGACAAAGGTGTGGATGTCCCGTCAGTCATCGGATTCGTTTTCGTTGCCATAATGTTATCGGTCATTCAGAGTGTTAACGAGAAAGTAGCTCGGGCCATAGCATGGCTGTTGCTTTTGTCTGTCGCTCTCATTTACGTTCCTGACGTTTCGTCGAAAGTCATCAAAACAGCGCGCACGCGCACCCCTGCTCCTAAAGGCGGGACACCATGAAACTCAGTGTCCCTCTTCTCCTGATGCTGGCGGTAGGGCTTCTACTCGTCTGGTCGGGAGTAACTGACCGAAATCCGATGGCAGTAATTCGAGCTATTTTCACTGGTCAGTCGATACCAGAATCGGGTGTGGTAACAAAACCGGCACCGGTTCCTCCTCCTCCGCCACCTCCGAGGTAAAAACGATGCCAACTGTTGTTGCCGCTCCGGAGAATACAACCATTGCGGGGGACTTGGAAGCTGTCATACGTTTCGCGCTAACTCAAGTGGGAAAGCCGTATGTGTTCGGAACCAAAGGACCCAATACGTACGACTGTTCAGGTTTGGTATTGGCGTCGTACGCACAATCGGGAATAGGGCTTCCGCATTGGACAGTACTTCAGGTCAGAAAAGGGGTTTCTGTCTCCCGTACCGATTTACGCCGTGGTGATCTGGTTTTCCCCGATCCTGGACATGTGCAAATCTATCTCGGCAACAATCAAGTAGTAGAGGCTCGGGGTCGAGCATGGGGGGTAACCCAAGGACCGATACGTGGATTCTGGGCAGCCCGGAGGGTCATCGGTAGCAATATGGGATCTATTCCCAAAGGTGGAATTCCAGAACTGATCCCTAACCCATTCGAAGCGGGAGACGCAATAGCTGATTTTCTCAGAAAGGTTTCCGATCCCCATTTGTGGGAGAGAGTCAGTTATGTTCTCATCGGAATCATTCTGCTAATTCTTGCTGGTGCAATCATATTGACCGGTAGTCTTTCCGGTCCCGTCAATGCGGTAAGGAAGGTAATCTAGATGCCGCGTAGCCCTTCTGATGTAGTAACTCCCATGTTGATAGGAGTGGGAGTATTTACCGCATTCACGCCACCTCTAGATGCGGTAAGACAAGGATCAACCGACGATATCACTCTCGGGGATGATGTCAGGGTGGGAGAGGCCATGGCTACCATTGCCACACTCGGCGCTGGTCTCATCATCGCCGCTCTATCAGGCGAATGGTATCCGCTTGTTGTTGCTCTACTGACGGTCATCGGAATGATCTGTCTGTACGAGACAACACTGCGACTCCAATTCCGGAGCTATGGGGAGGTGACAGGGAATGTCTCGGGTGAGTCGGAGCGGTAGAGAATACCGTCAGCAGGGGACTCCGCGTCGTCCGCCTTCCGGGGTCCAAGGAGCGCCGCACATCCAACCCGATCCCGATCCACGGGTGGAATTGTCTCAGGTTCCCCAGACAAAAGTGGTTCCTGCCTTTACCCTAAAGGACAAGAAAGAATATCCGGAACGCAAACGGCGAGACCAGATTCGCACATTCACCTCCGGACAGGCTACTGTTGACGCTGGCAAAGTGGTGTGCATTCTTCCGCGTCGGGCGGACCGCCGTCGAGCAGTCATCATGAACAACAACGGTTTCCAAACCATTTACATCGGGCACAAGAATGATGTGTCAGCATCATCCGGTTATCCGTTAACGGGTACTCCGGGTTTCACCAGTGTTCTCGAAATCATCTCCGGAATGGAGGTCTGGGCATTCAACCCGCACGCCACTGACCCCACTTCGATAGGTGTTCACTGTGAATATTTGGTAGATGTTGAATGAACATCGTCATCGGTGAATTAGACCTGACGAAAGATGGAACGTTCGACGCGAGCGGCAGAGCAACAGCCTTTCTCGGACCCGAACGCGCCAGTCAGTTGTGGCGAATCAAACGAGTTACCGTATCGACAACATCGTCAACAAAAACGCAATGCAAGTTGTACCGGACGGCAGAATCCCCATCTCGTCAACTGGACAACACACCCCGAGGGAATAGTGACACTTCCGAAGACAACTCGTACGAATTTCGTACCCCAGAGAAGTTGTTAGCTGTCTGGACGGGAGGAACTGTCGGTGCGGTTGCCACTCTCAATATCATCGGTACTATCGAAGCTGAGAGGTAGGAAGAGGATGCCATTCGACAGACCTCTAGAGGAGCTTATCGTACCGGAAGTTGGTGGACCTCCCGATTTCCGAATTACTGATGAGATTCCTCCGGAACTGGCAAACTTTGATGCCTCTCTCACCTTTCACATGGTGAGTATCTGGCGCCTGACTGCCACTTCCTATTACTGGGAAGCACTGGTAACTCTGGCCGGGTCGACTCTCCGAATGGAAGGAACCTATGATACCGTCAACGGGGTTAGGGTTTCCAGCAATCGCGAACCCAACGGCAACGGTGTTCTCGGCAACAGTGTCTTCAATACGACCCGCACATTCTGGGACGTGCAAAACCATGATATCAATCTACTTCTAGACTCGGCCGATCCCAGTCGTTTTCGTTTATTCGCGCCATTGACCGGTGACCCTCATATCGTCGCTACGTCCAATGCTGACTTTCAAGACCAGGCAATGACTGTCGGTACCAAAAATGGAACGGGATACACCGATCTACCGGGAGCGCCGAGTCTCACCATCGAAAAGATGTATCCCGCTGCTGATACTGATCTAAAAGTCGAAATGCATATGACAGGATTCGCAAACACGATCGGAACTGGACTTGACATCGGGATCGAAGCCACTCCGCCCGGGGGCAATACTATTTTTGTTGCCAAAAAATTGTTCAGTACTGCCAATGAACGGGGAACAATTTCCGGAGTAGCTCGGTTCACTGGGCTCGATGCAGGACAACTGACCATGACCGGAAGATGGAAACGATCCGGTGTCCTCGGCAACATCCAAACCAACGCAGACGACTACATTTCAATGTGGGTTAGCGAAGTAGCGGTAGTGGCCCCATGACCTGGTATCTTAACCCAGCATTGGAAACAATGCGCGCGGAAGTTAACTCGGCATATCCATTCCGAGATAAAGAATCGGATGGAACCATCGGCGATGAAGCTCACCAGGAAACCGACAGCGACCACAATCCCGACCCCGCACCGGAAGAGGAAGTAGACGCTTGGGATTGTGACAAAGAACTTAATGGGCCCGGCAACCCATTTGCAGATGATGTCGAATTCATCATCGCCTGCTTTGAAGCACACGAATCTTCGAAATACTGGATTTACAACCGTGTCATTGCTCGGCGCTCAACTGGTTGGAAACGTGAGGAATATACCGGCGACAATCCTCACGACAAACATATTCACTTCAATACTCGGGAAGAATTCGACGAGTCAACAAAACCGTTTGGAATCGAGATGAATCAGAAAGAAAAATTGGTTTACGACACCGGTTCAGCTAGCCGGCAAATCGGGCACGTTCTGGCAGACCTCGAAAACTTTCGAAATTGGTGGGTGTCTCCCGTTGGCGCTACCGGAATCGGTGTACCACCTCCGGGCTCAGTCGGTGCTCTCCTGGTAGAGGCTGCTCTCATGATTCTGTCCATGGAATCCGGCCCTGTCGATTCTGAACTGACGGCGGATGAGGTAGCCGACGAGTTGGCTGAACGACTCAAAGAATAGCAGAGAGCCCGCTCCCAGAGTTGGGGCGGGCTCTCGGTGACTGCGGTCAGAGCCGGTGTGGGAATACTGAATCGACATCCACGGGATCTCCGAAGTCTCCCATGCCGACGTTCATCGATTCGGGCTCGGGCTCGGGCTCGGGCTCGGGCTCGGGCTCGGGGTTCGGAGGAGTGGGCTCGCGGTCTGCGCGCGGAGCAGGTGCGTACCGGTCGATGTTGTCTCGGAGCTTCGCGATTTCCTCGTCGGTCCGACGACGGACTACCGTGAATTCTCCGAACCCAGAGACGAACAGCAGGCTTCCGGACGGGTAGCACGCGGCCATGGTCTCGGCCAGTCGCGCGAACGCGTACAGGACATCGGGTGAGGTCTTTTCATCGATCTCCATCCGGAGTACCTGAACGGTCTTCGACGGTTCGTACATGATCCCTCCTAGGGGGTAGATTTGCCGATGGAGACAGGGTACCATGACAGTACCGGCCCACACCAGAGGCCACCCCGAAAGGAAAAAGATCATGACTAGTCGTCAGCGCAAGCCGGACGTCCCCGCCCCGAACACGACCGGACTTACCATCGTCGCGGCCGAGCCCCCGACTGAGACAGGCGAGGGTAACCCGTTCATCGAGCCTCTTGCGGCGTCGTGGAACGCGCGGGATCGGCAAACTCAACAGGGACCGTCACAGTCGTTCCAGTGCGCGCCTGACCAGTTGGACGCGTACTCCAAGATGATCCGGGACGCGGCGGACTTCCTCGGCAGGAAGACGGGGGAACGCGTGGGTTCGGCCATTCGCAGCTACCCCACCGATGACCCGAACGTCATCCGGGTTTTCTTCCGGGCGAAGAAACGGCGTGAAATCAAGGGCACCGTATCGGCAACGGCGCCAGCATCGGCGTAGACATCTCAAGCCGGAGAGGCATCCTCATATAGTGGAGGGTGCCTCTCCCCTTTGTGAGGAGAATCACAGTGCCAAATGATGACAAGCCGACTGGGATTCGTAAGCGTCGCTGGCGTCGTGAGTTGACGGAGGAACAGATTCGGCGCATGCTCCGTCAACGTGATAATGAAATATGTGAATGGGAGGTAACTAATCACACGTTTCTTATGAATCGTCGGTTGTGTATGATAGTGCGAACCAATGCACTCGGCGCTGACGTATTCCACGTTCATGGTGGCTGGTTCTATGCCAATTCGATTGAATTATTGGCGGATTGGCAAGAAATAAAAGACGTTGCGGTAAATACTCGTGTCATTCGGGGAAATCAAAATAACTGAATAGGGATAAAGAAATAACCATTCGGCTGATATTGGAATTGATATCAGCCGATTGGATTTTGTCAGATCTGAGGGCATGTTGATCTTGGCACTAGGGCGCG
>Ga0075428_100003508_pt1 | contig 17183 bp, 14 predicted proteins | sample RhiMetdeltSRZDD2_FD_75291 | JGI IMG/M metagenome (GOLD analysis project Ga0075428, IMG submission 75291) | Populus rhizosphere microbial communities from Tennessee, USA - Rhizosphere MetaG P. deltoides SRZDD2 | ecosystem: Host-associated > Plants > Roots > Rhizosphere > Soil | place: USA... | reverse complement strand
GATCGAGATCCAGAAGCAGCCGCGCAGCCGCAACGACGTCGAGCTGATCAAGTCGAACATCATGCTGATCGGGCCGACCGGCACCGGCAAGACGCTGCTCGCCCAAACGCTCGCCAAGCTGCTGTCGGTCCCTTTCACGATCGTCGACGCGACCACCTTGACCGAGGCGGGCTACGTCGGCGAGGACGTCGAGAACATCATCCTCAAGCTCCTGCAGGCCGCCGGCGGCGACATCGAGAAGTGCCAGCAGGGCATCATCTATATCGACGAAGTCGACAAGATCTGCCGCAAGGACGAGAACCCGTCGATCACGCGCGACGTGTCCGGCGAAGGCGTCCAGCAGGCGCTGCTCAAGATCCTGGAAGGCACCGTCGCCAACGTTCCGCCGCAGGGCGGCCGGAAGCACCCGCACCAGGAGTTCTTCCAGATCGACACGACCAACATCCTCTTCATCTGCGGCGGCGCGTTCGTCGGCCTCGAGAAGGTGATCGACCGGCGGGTCGGCAAGAAGACGCTCGGCTTCAAGGCGGACGTGAAGTCGGTGCAGAAACGCGAGGTCGGCACCACGCTCGAGCAGGTCGAGCCGGAAGACCTGATCAAGTACGGCCTGATCCCTGAATTCGTCGGCCGCCTGCCAGTGGTCGGCACCCTGCACGAGCTCGACAAGGCCGCGCTCGTCCAGATCCTCACCCAGCCGCGGAACGCCATCACGCGGCAGTACCAGAAGCTCTTCGAGTACGAGAACGTCAAGCTCCGGTTCACTGACGATGCGCTCGAGGCGATCGCCGAGTCCGCGCTGACGCGGAAGATCGGCGCGCGCGGCCTGCGCATGATCATCGAGGACCTGATGCTCGACCTGATGTACTCCGTCCCCGGCCAGAAGAAGCTCCGCGAGGTGGTTGTCACCCGCGAAATCGTCGAAGCAAAGGACAAGTCGATCACTCTGATCGAAAAGGCTGGATAGCCACCGAATGGAAGTCTACGAAACCCTTCCCATCGTCCCGCTCAGGGACGTGGTCGTCTTCCCCCACATGATGATGCCGTTCGTAATCGGGCGGCCGTCGTCCACGCGCGCGCTCGAGCATGCGCTGCTCAAGGACAAGCGGATCTTCCTCGCGGCGCAGCATGACGCGTCGGTCGACGACCCGAAGACCGACGACGTCTACACGATGGGCTGCGTCGCCAACGTCGTCCAGAGCCTGAAGCTGCCCGACGGCAACATCAAGGTGCTGGTCGAGGGCGTCGATCGCGCCCGCGCCGTCGAGTGGAAGGAAGACAAGGGCTTCTATCGCGTCGTCGTCAAGGTGCTCGCCCGGCAGAAGGAAACCGCCGGCGACGTCGAAGCAACGATGGGCCGCGTCGTGTCGCTGTTCGAGCAGTACGTGAAGCTCTCGAACAACCTGCACTACGACGCCATGATCGCCGCCGTCCGGGTCGACGATCCGGGCAAGCTCGCCGACACGATTGCCGCCCACCTGCTGGTGGGCGTCGACGAGAAGCAGAACCTGCTCGAGATCATCTCGCCGCTCGAGCGCCTTAACCGCATCGCCGGAATCCTCGAAATCGAGGTCGACAAACTCCAGGTCGATCGCCGCATCCAGTCTCGCGTCAAGAAGCAGATGGAGAAGGCGCAGAAGGAGTACTACCTCAACGAGAAGATGAAAGCGATCCAGAAGGAGCTGGGGCGCAAGGACGAAAAGGGCAACGAGATCGACGAGCTGAAGAAGAAGATCGAACAGGCGAAGATGCCCAAGGAGGTCGAAGAGAAGGCCGTCCAGGAGCTGAAGCGCCTCGAGGCGATGCCGCCGATGTCGGCGGAGGCGACCGTCTCGCGCAACTATCTCGACTGGCTCATCGCGGTGCCCTGGTACAAGAAGACGCGCGAGAACCGCGACCTCAAGCATGCCGAGTCGGTGCTCCACGAGGACCATTACGGCCTCGAGAAGATCAAGGACCGGATCCTCGAGTTCCTGGCCGTGCGCTCGCTGGTGAAGAAGCCGAAGGCAACGATCCTGACGTTCTCGGGACCTCCGGGCGTCGGCAAGACGTCCCTGGCGAAGTCGATCGCGCGCGCGATGAACCGTAAGTTCGTGCGCCTTTCGCTCGGCGGCGTGCGCGACGAGGCCGAGATCCGCGGCCACCGCCGTACCTACATCGGCGCGTTCCCCGGCCAGATCATCCAGATGATGAAGAAGGCCGGGACCCAGAACCCGGTCTTCCTGCTGGACGAAGTCGACAAGATGTCGATGGACTTCCGCGGCGACCCGTCGGCCGCCCTGCTCGAGGTGCTCGATCCGGAACAGAACAACGCCTTCCTCGACCATTACCTCGACGTCGAGTTCGACCTCTCGAGCGTGATGTTCATCTGCACCGCGAACGTCCTGCACACGATCCCGCAGGCGCTTCGCGACCGCATGGAAGTGCTGCAGCTCGCCGGCTACACCGAGGCGGAAAAGATCGAAATCGCCAAGCGGTTCCTGGCGCCGAAGGCCGTCGAAGGCACCGGTCTCACCCAGAACAACATCGTCATCGAGGACGAGGCGATCCAGACGATCATCCAGCGCTACACCCGCGAGGCGGGCGTCAGGAACCTCGAACGCGAGATCTCCTCGATCTGCCGCAAGGTGGCCCGCAAGGTCGTGGTCGAGGGCAAGACGTTCAAGGAAACGATCAACGGCGAGAAGGTCACCGAGCTGCTCGGCGTTCCCCGCTTCCGGCCGAGCATGGCCGAAGAGCAGAACGAGGTCGGAATCGCCACCGGCCTGGCGTGGACCGAGGTCGGCGGCGAGCTCCTGGTTACGGAAGCCACCCTGATGGCCGGCAAGGGCAAGCTCACCCTCACGGGCAAGCTCGGCGACGTGATGCAGGAATCGGCGCAGGCGGCGCTGAGCTACGTCCGTTCGCGCGCCGCGGAGCTGAATCTGTCCGAGGATTTCCATTCCAAGATGGACATCCACGTGCACGTGCCGGAAGGGGCGATTCCGAAGGACGGGCCGTCGGCCGGCATCACCATGGCGACGACGCTCGTGTCGGCGCTGACGAAGATTCCCGCCCGCCGCGACGTCGCCATGACCGGCGAGATCACGCTGCGCGGCAAGGTGCTGCCGATCGGCGGCGTGAAGGAAAAGGTGCTCGCCGCCCACCGCGCCGGCGTCACCAACATCGTGCTGCCGCGCGACAACGAGAAAGACCTCGCCGACATCCCCAAGAACGTGCTCGACACCCTCAATCTGCATCTGGTGTCGACGATGGACGAGGTTCTGAAAATTGCGCTGGCTGGCCCGCTGCCGGCGCGCATGCCCGCGGCACCGGTCGTGGCGGAGGTTACAGACGCGGGAGATACGAGGACGCACTAGGGCCCGAGATCGTCTGAGGCCTGAGGCCTGAGCCCTGAGCCCTGTTATTTCGGCTGAGTTCGTCACGAGCGCCGCGGGCGCCGGTGACTTTCCGCGTGACCGGCTGGCAGAAGTGGCCCTCGTGGGCCGGTCCAATGTGGGCAAATCGAGCCTGATCAATGCGCTGGTGAAGCGGAACGTGGCGCGCACGAGCGCGGCACCCGGCAAGACGCGACTGGCGAACTTCTACCGCGTTCAGCGGGGGTCGGCGCGGCCGCTCTACCTGGTCGATCTCCCGGGCTATGGATATGCCCGGGGCGGCGATGCGTCCGCCGCCGAATTCAACCGTCTGACGGAGGCCTACTTTTCACGCGAGCAGGACAAGGCGGTCCTCCTCCTCGTGGATGCGCGGCATCCCGGACTTGCATCGGATCTGGACGCGTGGGACTGGCTGAAGTCCTGGCCATGCGCCCGCGGCGTCGTGGCTACCAAGGTTGACAAACTGACGCGCGCCGAGCGGACGCGTCATGGCAGGGAACTCGAATCGTTGTTTGACGTCCCCGTTCCGCTGGTCTCAGCGCAGACGGGGGAAGGATTGGAAGAGCTGTGGAAAGTGATCGCGACAATAAACCGAACGGCGCCGTAGCCACGGCTGCGGCCGCCCCCGAGGCCAAGGCTCCCGAGGCGAAGACCCCCGCCCCGGCGGCTCCCACCCAGGCCGCGCCGGCCCAGATCTCGCTGTCGGCGATGAAGGAAATGAACATCACCGCGCTGACGAAGATCGGCAAGGAGCTGGACATCGCCGGCGCCACCGGCATGCGGAAGCAGGAGCTGATCTTCGAGATCCTGCGGGTCCGCGCCGAGAAGAGCGGCAATATCTTCTCGGAAGGCGTCCTCGAGACGCTGCCCGACGGGTTCGGCTTCCTGCGCGCACCCGACTACAACTATCTCCCCGGCCCGGACGACATCTACGTCTCGCCGTCGCAGATCAGGAAATTCGATCTGCACACCGGCGACACCGTGTCGGGCGTGATCCGGCCTCCGAAGGACGGCGAGCGCTATTTCGCCCTGATCAAGGTCGAGGCGATCAACTTCGAGCCGCCGGAGAAGACCAAGGAAAAGATCTTCTTCGAGAACCTCACGCCGCTCTACCCGCAGCAGAAGATCGGGCTCGAGACCACGGCGGAGAACCTGTCGGGGCGGGTCATGGACCTGCTGACGCCGCTCGGCAAAGGGCAGCGCGGTCTGATCGTCGCGCCGCCACGCACCGGCAAGACCATGCTCCTCCAGAGCATCGCCAACAGCATCACGACCAACCACCCCGAGGTCTATCTCATCGTTCTGCTGATTGACGAGCGTCCGGAAGAAGTCACCGACATGCAGCGCTCGGTCCACGGCGAGGTCATTTCGTCGACCTTCGACGAGCCGGCACAGCGCCACGTGCAGGTGGCCGAGATGGTGATCGAGAAGGCCAAGCGGCTGGTCGAGCACAAGAAGGACGTCGTCATCCTGCTCGACTCGATTACCAGGCTGGCGCGCGCCTACAACACCATCGTGCCGGCGTCGGGCAAGGTGCTCTCGGGCGGCGTCGACAGCAACGCGCTGCAGCGCCCGAAGCGTTTCTTCGGCGCCGCGCGGAACATCGAGGAAGGCGGATCGCTGACGATCGTGGCCACCGCCCTGGTCGACACCGGCTCGCGCATGGACGAAGTCATCTTCGAAGAGTTCAAGGGCACCGGCAACTCGGAAGTGCACCTGGATCGCAAGCTGACCGACCGGCGCGTGTTCCCGTCGATCGACATCAGCAAGAGCGGCACGCGGAAGGAAGAGCTGCTCCTGCCGAAGGAAGAACTCAATCGGGTGTGGGTGCTGCGGAAGGTTCTGACGCCGCTCTCCCCTACCGAGGCGATGGAGCTGCTGCTGTCGAAGATGGGGAAGACGAAGACGAACGCCGAATTCCTTGCGGCGATGGCGGCCGGGAAGTCCTAGGACCGTAGCGCCCCGTCCACGCATTCCAGCGCACGCGCAGGACGTCGCCGAACGCGGCGGCGCCCCGGGATACCGCCACGCGGCTGTCGGTGCGGCCGCGCCAGACGATGCCGGTTTCCCGCAGGTCGAAGCCCGCCCGCCGCGCCATCACCAGCACCTCCACATCGAAGGCGAACCCCGAGATGGTCAGACGGGGAAACAGCGCTTCAGCGGCTTGGGCGCTGAACAGCTTGAAACCGCACTGCGTGTCCATGATCCCGGGGAGCGCGAATAGACGCACGTAGGCGTTGAAGACACGGCCGATGAGGTGGCGCAGCCAGTGCTCGCCAACGCGCAGCGATCCGGGTGCCTCGCGCGAGCCGATGACAATATGCGGCGCCGGCGGCGACGCGACGGCATCCAGGAAGCGATCGAGGTTGTCGGGTGGCATGGCGAGGTCCGCATCGGCCATGAACCGCCATGTGCCGCGAGCCTCCAGCATGCCGCGCTGGATGGCCTTTCCTTTCCCGCCGCGCCCGCCGCGAACCAGCCGGATGCGCCGATCGCTGGCTGCAGCCTGTTCGACGAGCGTTACGGTGCTGTCGGAGCTTCCATCGTCAACGACGATCAGCTCCCAGTCGAGACCCAGCCGATCCATGTAGCCGCCGAGATCGCGCAGCGTCCCCGCTATCGTTCCTTCCTCGTTGAAGGCTGGTACGACGACCGATAGGATCGGGGACGACAGGTTCGGGGAAAGCGCTGACTTGGAAGGACTTGGCGCCAAACTCGACGAGTATAACGCATGGTATAATTTTGTTTTCCCCGTGGGCCGAAGGCGCTCGTAAAGGAAGGGACGCTGTGAAGGAAGGGATTCATCCGAAGTACCAGGAAGTCGAAGTGCGCTGTGCGTGCGGCAATACGTTCAAGACGCGCTCGACCAAGCCGGAGCTGCACCTGGAAATCTGCTCGGCCTGTCATCCGTTCTTCACGGGACGCCAGAAGCTGATCGACACGGAAGGCCGCGTCGAGCGCTTCACGAAGAAGTTTGGCGCGCAGACGGCGGAGCAGCGGAAGACCGCCGCCAAAGCAAAGAAGGCGACCAAGGCGACGACCGCTAAACGGACGCGGAAAACGACCGCGTCCGCCTAATCAACAACTCCCGATTTCCCAACTCCCAACTTCCAACTCCCAAGAACTCCCAACCTGCCTATTTGGCAGTTGGGCGTTGGGAATTGGGAGTGGGCGCAGCAGGCACCGCCGGCTTGGGAGCGGGGCCTATCGCCGCTGGCTTCGGCGCCGCGCTCTGGCCGGCGGTGCCGATCACCTTGTTGTCAGTGCCCTTCTTCACCACGCCGGAATCGATCGTCTTTCCCTGCTCGGTGATCGTCTGGAAATAGAGCTCGTCACCGGTTATTTCGATCAGCATGAACGTGTAGCCGCTGTCATAGCCGAATGCCGTCAGACCGGTACGGGCGTTGATGTCGCCCTTCCGCAGCTTCGCCGAGCTGCCCTCGACGAAATACTGAATCCCCTTCTGCAGCTTGACGCGCTCGTAGAAGTGCTCGTGCCCGGTGAAGACCACGTTGACGCCGTGCTTCATGAACAACGGCTCGAGCTGGCCCTTGAGAATCTCGTCGGAGCCATGCATTCCCGACGCGTACATCGGATGGTGGAAGAATGGGATCTTCCAGTCGGAGCCGCTGGCGGCGAGCTCCTTTTCAAGCCACTCGAGCTGCTTGGGATCCATGTAGTTGCTGTCGAGCGCGAAGAAACGCACATTACTGTTCAGCGAGGGCTTGAAGGAGTAGTAGCGCTCGCCGTTCATGTTGAACTGCTTGTACATGCGCTGGTTCGGGTCGTCGTGGTTGCCGAGCGCAGCGTAGAACTTCACTTTCGCGTCGAGCAGCGGCTTGTACGGTAGCTCGAACTTCTTGTTGTAGTCGCGAGGGCTCTCTCCCCCGTAGAGGTTGTCCCCCAGCATGATCGCGAATTCAAAGGGGAACTTCGGCTTGAAGTTCATCAACTGCTTGCCCACGGCATACTGGTCGCTGCCGCCGGTGCCCGTGTCGCCGAGGACGGCGAACTTTACCGAACCGTCCTTGTTCGGCAGTTTCACATCCTGGGCCGCCAGCGGACCTGTGAGCGCGAGAAGCAAAATTGATAGCAGTACCCGGCGCATGGTCACCCTCCGTCAGCGAATCGCGTTGTAGATGAAGTCGACGATGATGTTAGCGTCGACGTCACGCAGCACCAGGTGGCGCTTGTTGGAGACGCGGTACTCGACGTCCATCGGCAGCTGCGGCAGTACCGCCAGGAGGTTGGCCGGGACCGTGGTGAGCGGCTCGCTGTCGGGCCAGCGGGCGTTGATCTGCAGGTTCACCTGCGCCACTTCGCCGTCTTCTTCCTGAAGCGCCTGCTTGGTTTCACGCGGCTGCTCCTTCACCTCGGGGTTGATCAGCCGCTTGAAGAGAGCCGCCACCTCCGGCGTAAAGATATCGCCCTGCTTCGCATTCTTTCGAATGACGCGCAGCTCCGCTGCGACCGTATCCTGCCGCGCCTTGATCTGCGCCGGCGTCGCATCTTCCGCAATCGGCGAGCCTTTCAGCAGCGCGCGCTGTTTCTTGACGTAGTTGTCGAGGCGCGCGTTGAAATCCGCAATGACGGCCGAGTCAGGGTTGCTCGGCGCGGCAGTCGCCTTCTGCTCCTCGCTCACAGGCGCTGGCACCGTGTCGGTGCCCTTGGCCGTGTCCTGCCGGAGCATGCCGCACCCGCTCATCCCTGCAGCCAAGGTCAGCGCGAGGACCGACCTAATCAGTTCTCTCATAGGGCTCTCCGTTCGAACATGTAACGTCAGGATTACGAGTCCACGATCCATGCCGGGCGAGCTCAGCAGCACGAACAGCCGAGCTTACGGGTTGCGAAGCGTACGGAAGGTGATCGAATAGCGCCGAGACGTAACCGCAGGGATGCTGTGCTCGAACTGCCGCCGTGCGTCGCGGGCCATTACGTAGCCCGATCGCGGGGCCAATTCGATTTCATGCGTGGTGCGTCGAGGTCCTTCCACATCGTGAACAGCCGAGGGCGAGATATAGGGCCGGAACTTCATCCGACACGCCGCGCCCAGTGAGAGTCCCGCCACGACGTCACCGAACATTGGAGCGTCGCGGTGCCAACCAATCGTGGCACCCGGTGGATATTCGGTCACCAGCCCTTCGACGAACAGCTCAGCATCAACGCCGGTCCACTCGGCAAACCGCGCGCGGACTGGGACCAGGAACGAAGGCAATGGCGGCCCGGGCTCGGTCCGCCGCGAATAGTACCCATAGGTCCATCCGAAGTGCGCGGTGCGGCGCTTTGCGACGACGCCGCGCATCACGACGTCGGCAAACGGCAGCGGCTCGATCTCGTCGAGCAGGGACCGTTCCTCAGCCTGGGAGATGAATTCGTCGCGGTACGCGAAGCCGTCGGGCACGGCCGGCGTGAACAACGTGGAAGCCACGGTTAGAACAATGGCGCCGGTTGGGGCGATGACCCTCCTAATTTCCGGTCGATCCTCGCAAGTCGGTGGTGCACGGCCTGTGCCCGCGATCGGCTGACGTTGAACTGCAGCGACTGGACCGCAAACTGCCGCGCCATCGACAGGTCGCGCGCGCGGTGCTCGTGGTGTACGGCGAGCGCCTCGGTCGCTTCCTGCGTCAGACGCGGCGGACACCCGTGCAGCGTCAGCATCCGCCTCCATGCGTCAGCCGCCTCGAGGTAGCGGCGCTCGCGCCGGCACAGGACGGCGTAGGCCCTGAGCGCTTCGACGCGGGTGAAAATATCGGCTTCCAATTCGATCGCGCGGGCGAAGCAGGCACGAGCCTCCTCGGTCATGCCGCCGCGCTCGTAGAGGCGGCCAAGGCCCAGGGCCTCTCTCGCGGTGTGAGCGGCGGGGGCGCCTTCGTCAAGCAGCTGACTTGCTCTTGCCGTAAGCATGGCCAGAGAGAGCACGTCGAGCCGGTTGTGCTCGAGCACGCCATCCAGGCCGCGCGCGTCGCCGGATCGGACGAATTGGAAGTACCGCGACGGGATCTCGAAGCCAGGCACATCGTCCTCTCGGACATGGCCGAGAATGCTCTGCTCCATCAGTGACAGCCGGCAGGATGGCTCACCCCCGCCGAGGTGGAAATCCACGGCCGGACGCCAGAGGCGGCGCGCCGGGTGCAGCAGGTCGATGTGCGCAAGCCCGCTGCATGGAGCCTCGAGGCGGTGAAACAGGAAGCGCGTGTCGATGAGCGGGGCATCGAACGTCTTGCCGTTGTAGGTGACAAGAACGCCGGCCGCGCGCATGAGTGCGGCGAGTTCCTCCAGCAGCAGCCGCTCGGCGGCAAAGCTGGTGAGTACAAACTGGCGCACCCGGAATACCGCGCCGTCGAACCACCCGCATCCGACGAGAAACGCGTACGTGCCCGCGCCTCCGGCGAGACCGGTCGTCTCGAGATCGAGGAACAGCAGCCGGCCGCACGGGGGGTCTGCTCCGCCGGCCCCGCTCATGAGCAGGCCGAGACGTGGCCACCGGCCGTCATCCGCCGGCAGGCAATCGGACACCGCGACGCGTCCAAGCCGGAACCCGGCGTGATACGTCCGATCGACAACGAGATAGCGGCCGTCCCGCCATTCGCCACCCAGCGTTTCAGCGATGTGATCGTGATGAGCCGGCTGAAGCCGGCCCCCACGCTCCTCATCGTCGTGAAATCGCTCCTCATCGTCGTGGGGGCCGGCTTTAGCCGGCTCTACGCGCACGACGCTCCGGAGGCGTTCGGCGAGATTCACGCGACGCCCGCCTCCAGACGGCCGGTCGACTGAGCGGCGATCTGGTCGAGGATGCGCAGCGCCACGACCTTCGCGAGCGGGCCCGTATTGCCGACTGGACCCACGCACGTCGGGCATCCGTGCTCGCATTCGCACCCGGCGATCAGCTCGCGCGTTCGCGACAGCAGTTCGCCGTGCATCCGGAATAATGGCTCGCTGAACCCGATGCCGCCCGGGTAGTTGTCGTAAATGAACACGCGCGGCTCGTCGGGAAAATGGGGTCGGGGGTCATTTCTGGAAGACACTCCCGGCTCCGCCTCATCGCCCCCGCCAATCGAGATGCCGATGTCCTGGCGATCGCACATCAGCAGGAGCTGGGCCACCTGCCGCATCGCGAACGACAGCCCCACGACGCCGTCGCGCCGGTCGTCGGATGCGTACGGCAGTGCCGCCATGACTTCACGCGGCACGGTCAGCCAGTACGCCGTCGTGTGCATCTGCTGCTCCGGCAGGTCGAGCTCGCCCGACCCGACGTTCTCGTTCGTATAGAACTTGATCTTCTTGAAGCCGACGACGCGGGACGAGACGTGCACTTCGCCATGCGAGGCAGTCGGGTCAGCGGCGAACGTATCGAGCACTGTCACCTTCGTGTAGGTGATGGCGTCGGTGTAGTAGTCGCAGTCGATTCGACGGACGAAGGCCTTGCGCCCCTCGAAGTCGAGCCGCTCGACCTGGTACAGGACACCTTCGACCAGGTAAATCGCCCTTTCGTGCAGTGTCGCAGGGCCGCTGGTGAAGCTGGTCTCGCCAATGACGTCGGCGCCTTGCGTGATATCCACGACAACGAAGTTGTCCGACGAAATCGATCGCAGGCTGACGGCGTCTGCAGGATAGGACTCGCTCGTCCACTGCCACTGATCCTCGCCCCGATGGACCAGCCCGCTTTCTGCAAGGACGCCAAGCACCTCCTGCACGTCGTGCCTGCCGTAGGTCTCGGACGCGGTGAACGGCAGCTCGAACGCCGCGCATTTCACATGGTCCACCAGGATGTGGAGGTTGTCGGGATTGATCAGCGCGCGCTCCGGTGGCGCGTCAAAGAAATACGACGGATTCCTGACGACAAACTGGTCGAGCGGGGCGCTGCTCGCCACGAGCACCGCGGCCGATCGGCCGCTGCGGCGTCCGGCGCGTCCCGCCCTCTGCCAGGTGGCGGCGATCGTGCCGGGATAGCCGGCCATCACACACACGTCGAGCGCCCCGATATCGATCCCGAGTTCCAGAGCATTCGTCGAAACGACGGCGCGGACGATGCCCTCGCGGAGCCCTTTCTCGATTTCGCGCCGCCGCTGCGGCAGGTAGCCGCCCCGATAACCGCGAATCTGCTCGCGCGTGCCCGGTGGCCCCTCGAAGTCATCTTTCAGATACGTCGTCAGCAGCTCGGTCGAGAGCCGGCTCTGCGCAAAGACAATCGACTGCAGGTCGCGCTTGAGAAACTCGCCGGCGATGCGGCGGGTCTCGCTCAGATACGAGCGCCGGATGCCAAGCTGCTGGCTGACGACAGGCGGGTTGACGAAGAGGAAGAACTTTTCACCTCGCGGCGCGCCATTCTCGGACACGAGCTCGAATGGCTGTTCGACGAGCGATTCAGCCAGCTCGCGCGGATTGGCAATCGTCGCCGATGAACAGATGAACGTCGGATTCGAGCCGTAGTGCCGACAGATCCGCCGCAGCCGGCGCAGCACATTGGTGAGGTGGCTGCCGAAGACACCTCGGTACGCATGGAGCTCGTCGATGACGACGTAGCGAAGGTTCTCGAACAGCTTCGCCCAGCGCGGATGATGCGGCAGGATCCCCGAGTGAATCATATCGGGGTTGGTCAGCACGATATGCGCGCGGCCGCGGATGGCGCGACGGGCGTCCTGCGGCGTATCGCCGTCGTAAGTGAAGACGCCGATCGACGTCTCGTCGCCCGACAGCACATTCGACAGCTCGTGCAGCTCGGCGAGCTGGTCCTGCGCAAGCGCCTTCGTGGGAAACAGGTAGAGCGCGCGTGTGGACGGGTCGCGGAGAATGGCGTTGAGCACCGGCGCGTTGTAGCAGAGCGTCTTGCCGGAGGCCGTCGGCGTCGTGATGACGAGGTTCCGCCGTGTCAGCGCATGGTCGATGGCCACCGCCTGGTGCGTATACAGCTGTTCGATGCCGCGCGATTGCAGCGCGTCGCGCAACCGGTGGTCGATACCTGGAGGGAAGGGGGCGTGGGAAGCCGCCCGGGCGGGCAGCACCCGCACGGCGGTGACCCAGCCGTCCGGCATGTCACGCGGCGCGGGAAGCCCGCCTGTGAGGCGATCCAGGACCGTCTGCAGAGCCATTTCCTGAGCAGCACTGGTCCGTTTCGCCGGCAACATGACCGGACGATGATAAGGCGAAAGTCCTAGCGGTTCAATCCATTTTCACCGCGGCGCCCGTCTCCATCAACTGCTTGAACCGATGAAGGTCCTCATTGATCTGAACGTTCGGTTCCTCGCCGAAGAGCGACGCCACTGCGGCGCCCAGCTTGCCCGCCGGCGGATTGTATTGAAGGCGCACGCATACGTCAGTGCCGTATTCGGTTTCGTTGAAAGTGACCGATCCGGCCGTTGAGATCATCGACCCTTCAAGCGACTGCCATCCGATGAGCTTGTTGTCGATCTCGTTGATGATGCGAGCGTTCCACTCGACCTTCGTACCCGCCGGTCCGCACGCAACCCAATGAGTGACGCCGCCTTCCCGCGTCGCTACCGAGTCCAGATGTTTCATGAACTTCGGCAGGTTCTCGAAATTCCGCCAGAAGCGATACACCTCGGCCACGGGCTTGTTGATGGTGATCGACTCGTCGACGAGGATGCCCGCGCTGCCGCCGAGCTGCTGCCTGGTGTCCGATCCCTGATCGGCCTTCATTCCAGTGCCATGGCGATCCGCGCGGTTTCCAGTGCCATGGCGATCCGCGCGGTTAATGCCGAGCGCCTGATACAGATCGCAATGACCTGTCGCGCCACGATACAGCAATGCAGCGCCGGCCAGCGCTGCCGTGCTGCCTGGAATTGATCGCCGTTTGATCGCGTACGCGGCGAGCACCCCGCCGGCCACCATCGATAGCCACCGCTCGACCTGGCCGACGTTTACCCACGATGCGCGCGGCGGATAGACGTCCGCACGGCCCTTCCAATCATGAATGAGAGATCCAACCGCCACAGTTCCTCCTTTAGCTAGCCGAGGATTACTCGGCTACCCTTAGGCGAGCCCATGCAAACCAGCGCGCACCCCGGTGCTCAGCTCGCGCGACGGCTCGGATTCTGGTCGGCGATCGGCATCGTCGTCGGCGTCACCATTGGTTCCGGCATTTTCAGAACGCCGGCGTCAATTGCGTCGCGCGTGCCCGATCCGACGTTGATGCTCGGTGTCTGGCTCGCGGGAGGATTGATCTCGCTTGCCGGAGCACTCTCGGTGGCCGAGTTGGCGGCGTCGCTCCCTTACACGGGCGGGTGGTACGTGTTTCTGCGTGAAGGATGGGGACGACTCGCGGGTTTTCTTTTTGGCTGGTCCGAGCTGGTCCTTATCAGGGCATCGGCGAATGGGGCCATCTCGACGGTTTTCAGTGAATACCTGTTCCGGTCGATGGGCTACGACCCGGCTGCCTATCCGGCAGCAACAGACTACGTCGCAGCGGCCGCACTTGTTGCGGCAGCAATCATCAATATCCGCGGCGTGCAACTTGGCGCGATCGTCGCGGGCGCCTCCAGCGCGGCCAAGTTCAGCGCCCTGGCCCTTCTGGTCGTCGCCTCCTTCGTCCTCGGCGGCGGCGCCGGTGCGTCGCCGAGCCACTTCACAGCCGCTGCAGGTCCAGTGGGTGCAGGCATGTTCGGCCTCGCTCTCATTTCCGTGTTGTGGGCCTACGACGGATTTGCGGACGTCTCGTTCGTGTCCGGCGAGGTGAGGGATCCGCAGCGCACGCTTCCACGTGCGATTGTCGTTGGCACGCTGGCCATTATCGGGATCTATCTGGCAGCGAATGTGGCCTACCTGTACGTCAACCCACTCGAGCGAATGGCGGTCTCGCCTCTCATTGCCGCGGACACGATGCAGGCGCTGTTCGGCCAGGCGGGCGCGGCCTTCGTCGCGGTTGTCGTGACGATTTCCACTTTCGGCGCCCTGATTGCGATCATGCTGTCGTCGCCGAGGATTTTCTTTGCCATGGCGGACGACGGGCTCTTCTTTCGCGCGCTGGCCCGGGTACATCCGCGGTACGGCACGCCTCACGTGGCGATCGCCCTGGCCGCCGCTCTCGGTGTCCTCTTCGTGCTGACCCGCACGTTCGAACAGCTCGCCGACACGTTTGTGCTCGCGATCTGGCCGTTCTACGGACTGGCAATCGCTGGCATTTATCGCCTCCGGCGCCTGCGGCCAGACCTGCCGCGCCCGTACAAAGTGCCGGGCTACCCCATGCTGCCGGCAGTCTTCGTAGTGGCGGTGATTTATCTGGTCGGCAACGCGCTGGTGAGCGACCCGACATGGACCGCTGTCACGTTCGGGATCGTGCTGGCAGGCGTGCCCGTCTACTACGCAGCCTTCCGACGCTAGAACGCGCGGCTCTGGCATCCATCGACGACGATCGAAGTGCCACTGATCCAGCTCGCCCGATCGGAACAGAGAAACGCGACGACGTCGCCGACCTCCTCCGGCCGGCCGAATCGGCCGAACGGCAGCTCGCGCTTCACGAACTCGGCGATACCGGCCGGATCCGCCTGCTGCCGCCGCCACCAGGAACCACCTTCGAACAGGATCGAGCCGGGCGACACGCTGTTGACGCGGATATTGGAGGGGGCGAGCTGCTGAGCGAGCGACTTCGCCAGGCTGATTTCCGCCGCCTTCACCGCGTTGTAGGCCATGCGTCCACCTGCCTCGCGGCCGAAGATCGAGGCGATGATGACGATCGCGCCGCTTCCGCGCCGTTGCATGTGCGGCACGGCGTGCTTCGAGGCCCACACCGCCGGAAACAGCGTCTGATCGATGGCTTCCCGCCACTGATCATCGGACGTCTCGAGCAGCGTGCCTCCGCCCGCGAGCCCGACGTTGTTCACGAGAATGTCGAGGCCGCCAAACGCCGCGACCGTGCGATCGATCACCGTCTTCACGCCATCCGCCTGCGACAGATCCACGACGAGCGGCAGCACACGTCCCGCATCTCCGGCGACCTCGCCGATCTCGGTCGCCGCCACACGGAGACGATCCTCGCCGCGCGCACAGATGCACACCCGGCAGCCTTCCGCCGCGAGCGATCGGGCGCTCGCCAACCCAAGTCCACGGCTCGAGCCGGTAACAACAGCAACTTTATTGGTGAGTCTGAGATCCATTTGGGGCTCGATCATAGCTGGACCGCGGCGCTGGCCTTACGCGTGCATTGAGGTCCTCAGGAGGTCTCGCCGATGAGATGGCAGGGACGCACAGGCAGCGGAAATATTCAGGATCGACGCGGGATGGGAATGGCGTTGCCGGTGGGCGGCGGCATTGGTGGCCTCGTACTGCTTTTACTCTTTTCAGCACTGACGGGTCAGAACCCGGTCGACATCATCACTTCGCAATCCGATGAGACCGTCGGAACCTCGGGCGTGCCGGCGGACGACCCGCAGGCTGAGTTCATATCTGTCGTGCTGAAAGACACGGAAGAGGTGTGGTCTGAGATTTTTAGTGAACGTGGCTCCGACTACCCAGAACCGACCCTCGTGCTCTTCACGCAGGCCACGCAGTCGGCGTGCGGCCTCGGCCAGTCGGCCATGGGGCCGTTCTACTGCCCGAACGACCAGCAGGTCTATCTGGACCTGTCGTTCTTCGAGGAGCTCGAAACCCGGTTCGGCGCGCCGGGCGATTTCGCACAGGCCTACGTCGTCGCTCACGAAGTCGGACATCACGTGCAGACGGTCACCGGAACGTCGTCGCGCGTGCAGGCCGCGAGAGAACGTGGGAGCGAGCGCGAGGCAAATGCGATGTCGGTGCGGATGGAGCTCCAGGCCGACTGCTACGCGGGTGTGTGGGGCCACTACGCTGCCCAGCGCGGCCTCCTCGAACCGGGCGACGCGGAAGAAGGCCTGAGGGCGGCCGCGGCGATCGGCGACGACCGCATCCAGCGGCAGACGCAGGGACGCGTCGTGCCTGAATCGTTCACACACGGCTCGTCGGAAGACCGCACGCGATGGCTGCGGCGCGGGCTGGATTCGGGCCGCATGGACGCGTGCGACACGTTCACATCCGGCACCTGGTAGCCGGAGGCCTTTAGGCCTCCGGAGGCGGAGGGCTGAAGCCCTCCGGCTACAATGTCTTCACTCGTATGCGTATCGGCATCCCCGCCGAAATGCGGCCCGGCGAAAGCCGGGTCGCTGCCACTCCAGAGACGATTCGCAAGCTTATCGCCGGCCGCCATACCGTCGCCGTGCAGGCGCACGCGGGCGTCGCGGCCGGAATTCCTGACGCTGACTTCCAGACTGCAGGGGCGTCAATCGCGCCGACCGCGGGCCAGGTCTATGCCGAATCTGACATCGTCCTGAAGGTGCGCCCGCCGGAGGGCGCCGAGCTCGCGCTGATCCGACGCGGATCGATCCTTGTCGGCCTGCTCGCTCCACACGACGAGGCAGCCATCGAGAAGCTGGCGGCAACTGGCGTCACGGCGTTTGCGATGGAATCGATCCCGCGGACGACAAGGGCGCAGACGATGGACGTGCTGTCGTCGCAGGCGAATATCGCCGGCTACAAGGCGGTCCTGCTCGCCGCGAATGAGTACGGCCGATTCATGCCGATGCTCATGACGGCCGCCGGGACAGTGAAAGCAGCCCGCGTGCTGGTCCTCGGCGCCGGCGTGGCGGGGCTGCAGGCCATCGCCACGGCGAGGCGCCTTGGCGCAGTCGTCGAGGCGTTCGATGTGCGCCCTGCCGTCAAGGAACAGGTCGAGTCGCTCGGTGCGAGGTTCATCGAGGTCGCCACGACGGATGCAGACAGGACGCCCGCCGAGACGGCCGGCGGCTACGCGCGTGAAATGAGCGACGCCTACCGGCAGCGCCA
>Ga0075428_100003503_pt1 | contig 17191 bp, 17 predicted proteins | sample RhiMetdeltSRZDD2_FD_75291 | JGI IMG/M metagenome (GOLD analysis project Ga0075428, IMG submission 75291) | Populus rhizosphere microbial communities from Tennessee, USA - Rhizosphere MetaG P. deltoides SRZDD2 | ecosystem: Host-associated > Plants > Roots > Rhizosphere > Soil | place: USA... | reverse complement strand
TGCACCGTCTGGCCGCCGGCGAATGCGTTGGGCTGGCTCACGATGGGCTCACGCGAGATCACCACGGACAGGCTGCCGTGGGCAACCGCACAGGTATCCACGGTCACCGACTGGTTCATTACCACCGAGCCCGTGCGCGGGTTGAGTATCACCTTGGCCGTGCCGGCTCCGGGCTTCACGTCCAGGCCTTCCATCTGCGCGAGGAAGCGCACGCGCTGGTCGGGCTCCGCCGGCGCGGCGACCTGCACGGTGCGCCCGTCGAGCGCCGTAGCCGTACCCTGGCCGAACGCGCCGTTGATCGCATCGACGAGCCGCTGCGTCGTCGTGAAGTCTGCGGTATTGAGGCCGAGCTGGATGTGCCCGCCGCTGCCGAGCGTGGTCGGCACCGCGCGCTCGACCGTCGCGCCGCCGCTGATGCGTCCCACGGAAAGGTGATTGATCTGAACGCTCGAGCCACCGGCAGTGGACGCGCCCACGCCGCCCACCAGCACGTTGCCCTGCGCGATCGCGTAGACCTGGCCGTCCGCGCCCTTGATGGGAGTCATGACGAGCGTGCCGCCGCGGAGCGACTTGGCATTGCCGAGAGACGACACCGTGACGTCGATCGTCTGGCCCGGTTGCACGAAGGGCGGCAGCGCCGCCGTCACCATTACCGCGGCGACGTTCTTGAGCTGCAGGCTGCCGGCGATGGGTGGAAGATTCACGCCGAGCTGGCCCAGCATGTTGATCACGCTTTGCACCGTGAACGGGGTCTGCGTCGTCTGGTCGCCGCTGCCGTCCAGGCCGACCACGAGCCCGTAGCCGACCAGCTGGTTCGACCGCACCCCCTGCACCGTGGCGAGGTCCTTGATGCGCTCGGAGCGCGCAGGGCCCGCGAGCGTCATGAACAGGGCCGCCGCGATCAGGAGGAAGCTGGAAAAGGCAATCGGGGAAGGATCACGCATAGAGCCTCAGAAGGGCAGCACGTTGAGGAAGAAGCGCGAGAGCCAGCCCATGTTCTGGGCGTTCTCGATCTGGCCGTTGGCGCGGTACTCGATGCGCGCGTCGGCGACCTGCACCGAGTTCACGCTGTTGGAGAAGGTGATGAAGCTGGGATTGACCACACCGGACATGCGAATGAACTCCGAGCCCGGGCCTATGCCTATCTGCTTCTCGCCGCTCACGGCGAGATTGCCGTTCGGGAGCACCTCGGTCACCGTGACGGTGATGGTGCCTGTGAAAACGTTGTTGCTGGCGGCCGCGCCCTCGCCGCTGAATTGGAAGGCGGAGTCGGCGGCGAGCCCGGCGCCGAGGAAGCTCTTGCCGGGCAGGCCGGTGACGTTGGTGACACCGAACTTGTTGTCGCTGGCGCGCTTGGTCGAGGTGTCGGACTTCTTGTTCGCAGCGGTGCTCTCGACGATGTTGATGGTGATCGTGTCGCCGACGTTGCGCGCGCGGCGGTCTTCGAACAACGGCCGGTAGATCCCGGCGGACTGGTTGCTCGCCAAGTAGATCGACCCGCTCGCGGCTTGCGGCGTCGCCGCGAACTGGGGCCGCACGGTCATGGGCTGCATCACCGAGGTTGAGGGCGTCGTGGTTATGCACGCGGCGAGCGCACCGCAGGCGACGGCTGCCGCGGCCCTGGCAATCGAAAACAATACGGTCATCGTATTCCCTTGAGAATGTTCGGAGTTACAGCTGTGTCAGCTTCTGCAGCATCTGGTCGGAGGCCTGGATCGACTTGGAGTTGATCTCGTAGGCACGCTGGGTCTGGATCATGTTCACCAGCTCCTCGACGACGTTCACGTTCGAGGTCTCGACATAGCCCTGGTTGAGCAGCCCCAGCCCGTTCGATCCCGGCGTATTGGCGCTCGGCGTGCCCGAGGCGGCGGTCTCGAGGTAGAGGTTCTCGCCCATGCTCTGGAGGCCCGGCGGATTGATGAAGCTCGCTAGCTGCAGCGCGCCGACCTGCGTCGGCGTGGCGGTGCCCGAGCGCGTCACCGATACGACGCCGTCGCGCGCGATGGTCACGGACAGTGCGTTGTTCGGTATCGTGATCGCGGGCTGCACCTGGTAGCCGCTGGAAGTCACCAGCTGGCCCTGGGCGTTCACGTGAAAGGAGCCATCCCGCGTGTAGGCGGTGGTGCCGTCCGGGAGCTGCACCTGGAAGAAGCCGCCGCCGTTGATCGCGACGTCGAGCGAATTGTCCGTCTTCTGCAGGTTGCCCTGGGTAAAGATGCGCTCGGACGCGACCGGGCGCACGCCGGTGCCGAGCTGCAGGCCGGAGGGCAGCTGCGTCTGCTGGGAGGACTGCGCACCCGGCTGCCGCAGCGTCTGGTAGAGCAGGTCCTCGAACACGGCGCGCGCGCGCTTGAAGCCGGTGGTGCTGACGTTCGCCAGGTTGTTGGAGATGACGTCCATGTTGGTCTGCTGGGCGTCGAGGCCGGTCTTGGAAATCCAAAGCGAGCGGATCATGTCGGGTCCTGTCTGGGTAGATCAGTGTGAATGAGCGTGTATGAGCACGGGCCGGGCTGCGAAATCTCTGAACAAGAGGGCTGCGCCCCCTCGTGCTCCCCCCAAACTCCGGGGGGACCTCGCCGGCGTTATCGCGATATCGATCACTTTTGCAGAGGTCCCTAGGAATTGATGCCGAGCAGCTGGCTCGCCTGACGCGAGTTGCTCTCCGCGTTCTGCAGGAGTTTCATCTGCATGTCGAACTGGCGCGAGAGCGTGATCATGCTGACCATGCACTCGACGGGATTGACGTTGCTCGACTCGACGGCGCCCGAGACCAGGCGCACGGTGTCGTCGACCGGGGCCGCGCCGCCCCCGCGCAGCCGGAAGAGGCCATCGCCGCCGCGCTCCAGCTCGCCCTCGGGCGGATTGACGAGCTTGATGCGCCCTACGGTCGAATTCTGGCTCACGCGATTGTCGGTGGGGACCGTGGATACGGTGCCATCGCCGCCGATCGTGATGCGCGTGTCGGACGGGATCGCGACCGGGCCGCCGTCGCCGAGCACCGCGTTGCCGCTGGCGGTGACGAGCTCGTTGTTCGGAGAGAGCCGGAGGTTGCCGGCGCGGGTGTAGGCCTCTGTTCCGTCCGCCGCCTGCACCGCGATCCAGCCCTTGCCCTGCACGGCGATATCGAGGTCACGCCCGGTGTGCTGGACCGCGCCCGGCGCGAAATCCGCTCCCGTGGTCGCATCGACGACGAACGTGCGCGTTGCCCCGCCCTCGCCCTGGACCGGCACGGCGCGAAACGCGCTCAGCTCGGCGCGAAAGCCGGTAGTGCTGACGTTGGCGAGGTTGTGCGCGACGCTCGCCTGCTGGTCGAGCGTGGCCTTCGCCCCGGTCATTGCGACGTAAATCAATCGGTCCATTGCTCACTCCGTTCGCGGTCAGGGGTCAGCGGTGAAGCGTGGTTGATTTCCGCCTGACGCCTGACGCTTCACGACTACCGCAGGTTCACCAGCGTCTGCAGCACCTGGTCCTGGGTCTTGATGGACTGGGCGTTGGCCTGGTAGACGCGTTGCGCGGTGATCATGTTCACCAGCTCCGCGGTCAGGTCGACGTTGGAGTCTTCCACCGCCGCGGACTGCAGGGCGCCCAGGTTGCCGGTTGCGGGCGCGCCGATCAGCGGCAGGCCGGAATCCGCGCTTTCCTGCCATTGGTTGTTGCCCAGCGGCGTCAGACCCTCCGGGTTGGCGAAATTGGCGAGCACGACCTGTCCCAGCGTCTTGCTCTGCCCGTTCGAGTACTGCCCGAGGATCTGGCCGTCGCCGGCGATGCTGAACCCGGACAGCCGCCCCGAGGTGTAGCCGTCCTGGGTCAGGGAATTGACGCTGAAGTTGGAGCCGTACTGCGTGCTGCCCTGGAAATCCAGCGCGAAAGTGAGGGGCGTAGCCGCGCCGCCGGCCACCGTCAGGGAGGCCGCGGCGATGGGCATCGCCGTGGTGAGCGCGCCGCTCGAATTGAAGTTGAGGACGACCGGGTTTCCGGCGCCGGCGCCGAGATTCACGTTCGCGAGCGCGGTGCCATCGACCGCGCCGTGCAGATTCCACTGCCCGTTGGTCGCCGTCTTCACGAAGTACTGCGTGAACACGTGCGAGTTGCCGAGGCTGTCGTAGACCGTGCCGGAGGTCGAGGCGGTAAAGCTCGTCGGATCGGCGGGATTGAATACGGCGGTCGTCGGGGGGGTCGCGCGCGCGTCGAGATTCAACCCGACGCCGAAATCGGAGGTCACCTTGGGCGCGATGTCGGCCGTGTCGAGCTGGATCGCCACGGGAGCCGAGGCAACGATGTTGCCCGACGCGTCGACGCCGTAGCCGGACAGCCTGAGATTGTCCGCGTTCACGATGTAGCCGTCCTCGTTGAAATGGAACTGGCCGTTGCGCGAATAGGTGATCGTGCCGTTGTCGCTCATCCTGAAGAAGCCGCCGCCGTTGATCGCGATATCGAGCGGGTTGTTGGTCACCGTGATGTTGCCCTGCGTGAACTGCTGCTGGATGTCCGCGACCTTGGTCCCGATGCCGATCGCATTGGCGCCGGCGCCGTTCAGGGAAGCCGCGTAGACGTCGGCAAACAGCGTGCGGGAGCTCTTGAAGCCCACCACGCTCGCGTTGGCGACGTTGTTGCCGATGACGTCGAGGTTCTGCGAGGCGGCGTTGAGTCCGCTCAGTCCGGTTTGAAAGCCCATGGTGCCTTGCTCCTTGTCGTGTTAGAGAATGCGCTTGATCTGGAACATCTGGATGGCGCCGATGCCGTCGACGTCCACGCGCAGCCCTTCGTTGCCGAAGGACACGCTCGCGACGCGCCCGATGCCGAGCGGCGTCGCCGTGACCGGCTGGCCGCCCCGCTGCGCGGCGATGCGGAACGTGTAGGCGCCGTCGGCCACGCGCGCGCCGGCGTCGTTCAGCCCGTCCCACTGAAATTGGGCCGTGCCGGCCTTCTGCGGTCCCAGCTCCATCGTGCGCACGGCGTTGCCCGCGGCATCGGCGATGGTCACGGTCATGCGGTCGGCCGGCTGCGCGAGCTCCGCCGCGCCGGTCACCGTCGCGCCGTTCCAGGCGAGGCGGTTGCTGTCCGTCAGGACGCTGCGGCCGATCAGCGAGGCCGATTGCAGCGACTGCCCGGCCATGAACGAGGTGGAGAGATTCTGCATGGTCGAATTGAGCTTCTCGATGCCGCTCACCGTGTTGATCTGCGCGAGCTGCGAGGTGACCTGCGCGTTGTCGAGCGGGTTCAGCGGATCCTGGTTCTTCATCTGTGTGACGAGGAGCTTCAGAAACCGATCGCTCATTTCGTTGGTGCTGGACGCGCCGCTCGCGGCGGCGCCGCCGCCCGTGGCAGTGGCGGTGTCCTGTATCGAGTTCATGGCTTTCCCCTTGGTGGACGAATTGGTGGCAGTCGCCGTCGCGTCGGAACCGGAGCCAGATACGATCTTGTTGAGGGTGGTCGCCGCGTTGATCGCGCTGAACACCATTCCTATTGCCTGGAGTGCGGGAAGCATGATCGCGGGTCCTTATTGGCCGAGCGTCAGGGTTTTCAGGAGCAGCGTCTTGGCGGTGTTCATCACCTCGACGTTGTTCTGATAGGAGCGCGAGGCCGAGATCATGTTCACCATTTCCTCGACGACGTTGACGTTGGGCATGGTCACGTAGCCCTTGCTGTCCGCCAGCGGGTGCTTCGGGTCGTGGACCTGCTTCATCGGAGACGGATCCTCGACGATGCCCGTCACCCGCACGCCGCTCGCGACCGAGCCGCCCATCGGGATCGCGCTGAACACCACCTGCTTCGCACGGTACGCCTTGCCGTCCGGTCCCGCCGCGCTGTCGGCATTGGCGAGATTGCTGGCGACGGTGTTCAAGCGCTGCGACTGCGCGGTCAGCGCAGTGCCGGCGATATCGAATACGTTGGAGAGCGGCATGATAGCTATCCTTGTATGGCGGCGAGCAAAGCTTTCAGCTGGCCGTTGATGAAAGTCAGGTTGGCTTCGTAGCGGATCGCGTTCTCGGCAAACTGCGCGCGCTCGACGTCCATGTCGACGGTGTTGCCGTCGAGGCTCGCCTGTACGACCGTGCGATAGAGCGGCGTTCCCGCGCCCGCTCCCGACGCGGCGGAGGGCGCGACGTGGCCACGCGCGGTGCGCGCGAGCTCCACGGTCGGCTGGCGACCGGCGAACGCCTCCTGCAGCGACTTCCTGAAATCGATGTCGCGCGCCTGGTAGCCCGGCGTGTCCGCGTTGGCGATGTTCGCGGCGAGCAGCTCCTGGCGGAACGCGCGCAGGTTGAGCGCCTCGGCGTGAAACTTGAATGCGTTGTCTATCGGGTTGGCCATGGTGCTCGCCTCATCTCTTGTTCATCCGGCGCAGAGCGGCAGCGCTCTCAAGTAATCGAACGAACGGTCGTTACTATGGGCGACGGGCCGTGTGCTCCGTGACGGCACGTCCGCCTGCCTTTCCGGGCCTTCTGACATGCCGGCAATGATAGGCGTCCTCCCGCGCGACGATCTCCGGATAAGCGGGTCAAAATCGCCTCAATTCCAGCCATGGTCGCGGCCCGTATGGCGGCAGAATCTGCCCCGTGCCCTCAGCCAAAACCATGGAACCCCCTATGACAACGAGCCTCCGAACCGACTGGTTGCGCCGCATCGTTGCGGTGGCGTGCTTCGCCCTGCCGGCATTGGCAGCGGCGCAGGATCGCCAGGATCCGGCGGCCATACAGCTTGCGGTGGAGCAGTACCTGAAGTCCCAGACCGCCGGTCTTCCCGGCGCCGTTTCGATCAACGTGGGTGCGGTTTTCCCGCGCGCCGTTCTGGCTCCCTGTCCCGCGCTCGAAGTGTTTCAGGCGCCCGGGACGAGGAACTGGGGTTCCACCATGGTCGGCGTGCGCTGCAGCGGCCCGGCAACCTGGACCTTGTATGTCGCGGCGCAGGTGCGGGTAACCGGCACCTATGTGGTCACCGCGCGGCCGGTTCCGCAGGGGCGCCCGCTGGAGGTCTCCGATCTCACCACGCAGCAGGGTGAACTGACCCAACTGCCTCACAGCATCCTCACCGACCTGCGGCACGCGGTCGGCAAGACGCCCTCCACCAACCTGCTGCCCGGCGAGCCCCTGAAGCAGGAGATGCTGAAAGGGGCGCTTGCAATACAACAGGGCCAGACCGTCAAGGTCCAATCCGCCGGGAACGGCTTCAGGGTCAGCGCGGATGGCCTCGCCCTCAATAACGCCCAGGAAGGGCAACTCGCCCAGGTGCGCACCGCCTCAGGCCAGACCGTAAGCGGGGTGGCCCGCGGCGCCGGGGTGGTCGAAGTGCGGTTTTAAGGCAACAGAACCTTGTCCAATCAACGGCTTATGAAATTAGCACCGATGCCCTTAAGTTACCCTGGTCGTGGTCGTAATCTGTAGCTGATCGGTCCCAAGAAGAGGTTTCCCATGAAGATAGAGAACAGTGTCAAGTCCGTCACGAGCAGCGCGGTTCAGCAGGAACCGGGGCGCCCCGGCAAAGGTGCGGCGGCCGACGCTGCTGCCTCGCCGGTCAGCACCAACGTCAAGCTGAGCTCGCTCTCCGCACAGCTCCATATGATCGAGAAGGGCTTTGCCGATACACCGGTGGTCGACGCGGCCCACGTGGCCGAGTTGAAGGAGGCGATCAGCGAAGGCCGCTTCAAGGTCAATTCGGAAGCAGTCGCCGACAAGCTCATCGACACCGTCAAGGAACTCATCCGCGCCCACAAAGGCAGCTAAGACGAGCCCCACGGGAATGAACGGAAGCCCGCGCGCCCATATCGCTGCCTGGCTCAACAACCTGGCCGAGGAGCAGCTCGTCCTCGCCCGGCTGGTCGAGCTGCTGCGCTCGGAGCAGGACGCGCTGGTGCGCGGCGATGCCGACGGCGTCGCGGCGCTCGCCAATACGAAGGGCCGGTGTCTCGCCGCGCTCCAGGCGCACGCCGAGGAACGGCGCGGCATATTGCTGTCCGCAGGACAGTCGCCCGACCGCGAAGGAATCAGGTTCTGGACGCAGCAGCACGGCAGGACCGAGCCGCGCCTCGTTCAGCGCTGGCGCGAGTTCGTGGATCTCGCCCGGGTCGCGGATCAGGTCAACCGCGCCAACGGCGCTCTCATTGCCTCGCGTCTCACCGTGACGCAGCAGGCGCTCACCACCTTGTTCGGAGCGGCGGGAATCCCCGGCGCGTACGGCGCAGACGGCAATGCCGTGAGCCTGCGCGAAGGCCGGCAGCTCGCGGTTGCCTAGCCGGCCTGAGGAACCGGCGCCGCGGTCTCGGCGCTCCCGGTCGCGATCGGCAGGCGCACCACGAAGTCGCTTCCCCGGCCTTCACCCGCGCTCCTCGCCTCGACCGATCCGCCGTGCATTTCCACCAGCCGCTTCACCAGCGTCAGACCGATGCCGAGCCCTCCCAGCGACCGCTCGAGCGGCCGGTCGACCTGTGTGAACATCTCGAAGATGCTGTCCAGCTTATCGGGCGGAATGCCCGTGCCGGTATCGCTGACGGTGACCACGGCATCCGCGCCCTGCCGCTCCGCCGTCACCGTGATCTTCCCGCCGGGAGCCGTGTACTTGCAGCTGTTGTTGAGCAGGTTGCCGAAAACCTGTGTCAGCCGGACCGCGTCGGCGCGCAGTTGGATCGGCTCCCGCGGCACCGTTACGGCGACCTGATGGCCGGCTGACTGGGCAAGCGGCCGGCAGGCCTGGACGGCCTGGTGCAGCACCGCGGCCAGATCGACGTTGCCCACGCGGAGCTCGAGCCGGTTGTGGGTAACCCGATTGAGGTCGAGAAGATCGTCCACGAGCCTGACCATCTGTCCCAGCTGCCGCTCCATGGTGTCGACGACCTGCCCGATCGTATCGCGGTCGCCGTTCGCGCGCTTGAGGATCTCGAGTATGTGGCACAAGGGGGCAAGCGGATTGCGCAGCTCGTGGGCGAGCATCGCCAGAAACACGTCCTTGCGGCGGTCGGCTTCGGACAGGTCGGCCGCCAGCTTCCGCAGGTGGTCCTCGAGACGCCGGCGCTCGGTGACGTCCCGCGCAATCTTGGACGCCCCGGCGATATTGCCGGCCCCGTCCACGATGGGCGAGATCGTGAGAGAGACCGGGATGTGCCTGCCTTCGCGGTGCAGGCGTTCGGTCTCGAAGTGGTCCACCCGTCGCCCGGATTTCAGGATTGCAATGATCCGTTCTTCCTCCGCCATCCGCTCCGGGGGAATGATGAGGGAGATATGACGGCCCACGGCTTGCGCCGCGGTGTGGCCGAAGAGCCTTTCCGCACCGGCGTTCCAGCTCTGGATGATCCCTTCCAGCGACTTGCTGATGATTGCGTCATCCGATGACTCGACGACAGCCGCCAGCAGGCTGGCGGCACGCAGCCGGTCAGCCGCGACCTTTTCCAGGCGCCGGCGCTCGGAGACGTCGCGGAAAATCAGGACGCATCCCGTGACCCGGCCAACCTCGTCCTTGATCGGCGCGGCGCTGTCGTCGATGGGCCGCTCGGAACCGTCCTTCCGGATGAGGATGGAATGGTTCGCCAGCCCGACAGTGGTGCCTTCCCGCAGCGCTCTCGTCGCGGGATTCTCGACCGCCTGGCGGGATTGCTCGTTGACGACCCGGAACACCGCGTCGAGCGGGCGGCCGAACGCGTCGCGCTGCAGCCAGCCCGTCAGGGACTCGGCCACGGCATTCAGATAGGTGACGTGGCCTTCGAGATCGGTCGTAATTACGGCATCCCCGATGCTGCCCAGCGTCACGCGCAGGAGCTCGCCGCGCTCCCGGGCCCGCCTCTGCGCGAAGCGCATCGCCTCGCCGATCCCGATGATGAGGGAGCAGGTGAAGAGGTAGGCAACGAGCCCGACTGCGTTCTGGAATCGACCGACGGCAAGCGCGCCCCTGGGCTCGATGAACAGGTAGGCGCAGGCAAGATAGCCGAGGATCGTGACGAGCGCCGCTGGAGCGTAGCCGCCGATCCAGACGGCGGCAGCAACGGCGCCGAACACAGTGACCAGCGGCAGCGCATCGCCCATCTCCGGATCGAGCAGCCAGCGCAAGAGCACGGCTGCCGCGAGCACGGCAATCGCTACCGCATAGCTGATCGGCGGTCGCACGAGCTATCCTTGCGGAGGGTGCTTCCTCACTTGAGTTCGACCTCGACGAACGCAAACTCGTTCTCCCCGGCGTTGACGACGTTGTGCTCGACGCCTGCCGGCCGGGTGTACGCCTGACCGGATTGCAGCTCGGTTTCGATATTTCCGGTTGACGTTTCCGCCAGCAGCTTTCCGGCCGTCAGGCAGATGACGGTGTAATCGTGCTGATGGCGATGCCATCCCGTTTCGGCGCCTGGCGCAAACCGCCACTCGGTGACGATCACGCGCTCAGTTTCCTGCAACAGCTTGCTGGTGGCTTTCGGTCGCTCATTTGGCATCGAGGTCACACCACATGTGAACTTTGGAGACAAAGTTGTCACCAACGGCAACGGCGAACGGCTCCAATCCATATTGAACGAAACCGCACTGTTCGTAGAGCGCCCGCGCCGCGTGATTGCCGTGCGTGACCATGAGCTGCACGAGCCTGACTCCGGGGCGCGATCGCGCCTCACCCAGCGCGGCCTGCACGAGCTCGCGTCCGAGCCCGTGACGCCTGAATCCCGCAGGCACGTACATACCAACGAGATGCGCCTTGTGGCGCGCCTTCTGCCGCGTTTCGAAAGACAGCCCCACCACGCCCGCGAGCTGTCCGTCGCTGAACGCACCGAGGACCAGGTCGTGCGCTTGCGGCTCCTGCTTGAGCCGCGCCTCCCACGCGGAGAGCGGCAGCGCAGCTCTTTCCGCATGGCTGGAGATGAATGCGTCCGGGTGCAGCTCGAACGCGTCGAGCATCAGGTTGCGATACTCGGTCACATGCGACGGGTCAAGGCGTTTGACGGTCATTTGAGCCTACTAGAGCGCTGGGGGACCAGTTGCACCGTGATTATTGCGCATCGAAGCATCCGATGGTGTCTGGCATCACCCACACCCGGGCGCGCCAGCGCCATATCGGTGCCATCAAGTTTGGAACATCACGGTCGCCACGATACGCATGGTCGCAAACAACCCTCGGAGAACGTGTGGAAGTGGAATCGGTGATACACAACATTTGATGCGTTAAATCAGGACGTGGGCTGGACCTGAGCTGCAAACCGGTCCCGCATGTCCACGCATGGCGTTGCCGCAGTGATCACCACCCTAGCCTTCCCTCTCAAGACCCGACATGTCACGCTTCGAGCGAGGCGAGGAGCGGCTCAAGAATCGCTGCCCCCAATTTTCTACTCCGCTCACCGCTCCACCCTACCTCGTGGTCGGGCAGGTGCGCGTTGTCCTTGAACGGCATCTCGAGCGTGAGCGACAGGCAGCCGAACGTGTGCCCTGCCCATTTCGACGCGAGCTTCAACGCCTGCTCGTTGTACTTGCCGGCGCCGTAGCCGTGCACGTCCTGGAACTCCGGGCTCGCGCGCTTGAAGTTCGCGATGAACGCGCTTTGCACGCCGGCCTGCTCCGGGGTGAATCCCGGCAGCATCTCGCCGCCGGCGACGAACACATAAGGCAGACCCTCGTCACCGTGGACGTCGATGAAGGCGTCGACGCCGGTCTCGAGCATTCGCTCGCGCACCAGCGCCACTTCCGGGCTCGTTTCCATGCTGGGCGCCATCCACTCGCGGTTGAGATTGGCGCCGGCGGCATTGGTGCGGAGGTTGCCGAGCACGCTGCCGTCCGGATTCATGTTCGGGACGACGTGGAATACCGCGCGCTCGAGGAGCCGCCGGGCAACCGGATCGGCGCGGTCGGTGAGGCGCTCCAGCATTCCCTCGACGAACCACTCGGCCATCGTTTCTCCGGGATGCTGGCGGGCGATGATCCAGATCGTCTTTCCTGCGCCGTTGCCGGCGGCCAGCGTCACGAGATCCATGTCGCGCCCCTCCACCGAGGCGCCGAGCCGCTCGGTTCTCGCGTACGGCGAGTCGCCCGCGCGCCCTATCAGGCCCTGGTGGCGTTCCAGCGAATAGGGCTCGAAGTAGGCGTACCACACCGCGTCCCGCTCCGGCGTGTGTTCCACCGTCAACACGGCCCCGTCGTAGCGGGTCGGCACACGAAACCAGTGCGCACGGTCGTAGGATGCGGCGGCGCGATAGTCCGTCCAGCCCTTGGGATACGTACACGCTCCCGCGTTCTCGAAACGCAGAGTGCACGCCACTCCCCGTGCGCCCGACACGCGGAAGTGGAACCACTGCCGGAACTCGGCCTGCGTATCTTTCCGGATACGGAGCACGAGCTCGGCGGCGGGACCGGTGTTGCCGGAGGAGACGACTTCGATGGCGCCGGAATCGAAGGCGCAGGAGATGGCCGGGATCATGGGCGCAGCACCGCCTCGACACGTGCCGGCGACTGCTGAAACGCCGCCGCCAGCAGCTCGTAGGAACGGTGTCGTGCCACTGGATCGTGCGCCCAGGTGACGATCACGAGCTCATCCAGACCGAGATGACCGGCCAGCTCGGTCAGACGCGCTGCAACATGCTCTCCGGTGCCGACATAGGCTCTTCCGCGCATCCGCTCGATACTGGCACGCTGGGTGGCATTGTACGCATACCTCGCGGCCTCTTCCGGCGGAACGAGGGCCTCGCGGATGCCCATGTCGCGGAGGACACGGGAATGCTCACGCGACATCGCCAGCCGCCGGGCTTCGCTTTCCGTGTCGGCCGCCAGGGCCCACACGCAGATCGTCGCCTGCGGCTCCGGGTAGCGCGCGCTGGGCCGGTAGTTGCGGCGATAGAGATCCAGCGCCTCCTCGACACCCCGTCCGTCGGTAAAGAAGTAGGCGAAGGCGTACGGCAGTCCGAAATGGGCCGCGAGCTGCGCGCCGTAGTCCGAGCTGCCGAGTATCCACAGCTCGGGACTGGTCGGGCCCTGCGGATTCGCGGCTACCGAGCGAAAGGGATGTTGCTCGGGCAAAGCCGCGCCCGATACCCAGGCCTGCAGGTCATGAACCTGCTGCGGGAAATCTTCGGCATTGTTTTGATAGGGATTCAGCGCATAAGCCGTAAGCCCGTCCGAGCCGGGCGCGCGTCCGAGGCCCAGGTCGATGCGGCCGGGAGCAATCGCTTCCAGCACACGGAATTGTTCGGCAACCTTGAACGCAGAGTAGTGCGGCAGCATCACGCCGGCGCTGCCTACGCGGATCTGCTTCGTCGTCGCCGCAATCGCCGCCATGAGGATTTCCGGCGCGGTGCCGACGATCGTATTGGTACTGTGGTGTTCCGATACCCAGTAGCGGTGATAACCGAGCGCATCGCAGTGCCGCGCCAGATCGAGCGTCTCGCGTATAGCGGCATCCTGGCTGCGCCCCTGCGCAGCGGTCGACTGATCCAGCACCGAGAGCCTCATGTTCGCCGTCTTTCAGAGCCCTGAGAAATATCCGTCCGCATACGCGATGGCCGCGTTCCATTCATAATACCTACATCGGAGGGGTGATGTTATGCCAGACCAGCCCGGTTCACCGCAGCAGACGTTCCGCGTCGAGGAAGCGACGATAGCCGAGTTGCACCAGGCGATCCGCGAGGGGAGGACGACCTGCGTCGCCGTGGTCCGGCAATATATAGCGCGCGCGCGCGCCTACAACGGCGTTGCCAGCGCGCTCGTTACCGCAGACGGCGCACCCGTCCCCGAGGCTGCCGGCACGGTCCGTGCGATGAGCCCGCTGCGCTTTCCCACGCAGACCATCAAGGCTTCCACCATCCTGCCCGATCTCGACCGCTACCAGGGACCGCCGCTGGAGTACGGTCGCATGGAAGCGACGGCCTCCGATCCCGGCGTGCAGCAGCAGTTCGGAATGATCGCAGGCATTCCGGATGCCGGGCAGTTGAACGCGCTCGCGACGCTCAATATCCGCGGGGAGCGATCGGTGACCTGCCGCGGCGACTACGACCGGCATCCGTCCGAAGGACCGCTACCGCCCGGAGCACCGGCCGCGTGCGAGATCTTCCGGCGGCAGCCCGATGCCCTGGAGCAGGCCGCGGAGCTCGACGCCAAGTACGGGCGCAATCCCGATCTCGAGAAGATGCCCATGTACGGCGTGGTCTTCTCGTTCAAGGACCCGTTCGACACGAAGGACATGCGCACGACGGCGGGCGGCGACGCGCGCTACGACATCGATTTTCCCGCGCGCGATCACGTGCTGGTCGACCAGCTCCGCAAAAAGGGCGCGCTCATCTTCGCCAAGGCGGTCAACACGGAATACAACGGCCGCGCAGGCGACCCGGGCGGACGCAACAAGCCCGTCAAGGTACTGCCGTCCGTGCTCGGCTATCAGCGCAGCACCTGGGCCGGCAACCCCTCCAATCCCTACGACACCACGCGGGCAGCGTCGCTCGGCTCCAGCTCGGGCTCGGGGGTCTCGGTCAGCGCCAACCTGGTGATGGCAAGCCTGGGCGAGGAAACGCGCGCGTCCTGCCGCGGCCCCGCCAACCACAATGCCGTGGCGCTGATACTGCCCCACAAGGCGATGCTCGGCTTCGACGGCGGCGCGATCGGCGCGGACATCTATTGCGACCGCAGCGGCATACTCTGCCGCACCCTCGCCGATTGCGCGAAAGTCCTGGATGCGCTGAAGGACCCGGTCGAAGGCTTCTACGATCCGCGCGATCCGTACACGACCGTGCCGCGCCCGTCGGTGCTCACCACCCGCTACGCGGATCACGCACAGGCCTCCGGCGCCGCCGGCGCGTTGAAGGGCACGCGCATAGGGATCGTACGGGAGTCGATGCTCAACCCGGGTACGAAGACCGCGGAACCGATCACAACCGCGGTCGCGCGGGAAATCAAGGCCGTCCTCGGCGCAAGGCTCGGAGCGACGCTGGTGGAATCGTCAGACCCTCTCTGGCAGCCCGATCCCGACGTCGAACCCATGAAAACCGATTTCCGGCGCGCGCTGGCGCGGCTCGTGCCGGTCTTCATGCCCGATCTCCTGTTCCGGCTGACGGCGGACGGGCAGCCGGTCTTTCCCGATTTCGCGGCGGCGATCGTGCCGACCGAATTCGCGCCCGGCAAGGTCTTCGGTCGCGGCACGCTGCAGCCGATCGATTACATGGTCGAGCTGGCGGACGGTCGCATCGCGCCGCCTGCGAACCTCGACATCTCGACCGTCCAGCAGCAGGAGCTGGCGATGTCGTTCCGCTATCACATCCGCCAGTACCTGTCGCGCCGTGCCGCTGACTGGCAGGCGCGCGGCCATACCGAAACGCTGGTCGACTGGCCGGCGTTGAACGCGCGCTCGAAGTACTGGGGCGACGATCAGCGTGCCGCGTTCAAGAACTGGGAAGAGGTCACCGATCCGCGCAATCCCCTCGGCGGGCGCCAGGGTGTGGACGAGCGCATCATGCTGCGCGAGCTCTTGCGGCGCGTGGACATGATGGTGATGATCGAGAACCGTCTCGATGCGCTGGTGCGCCTGCACACGCCGGTGCCGCCGGCGAAGATAGGCGCTGCGAACGAGCCGGGACTCCTCGCGCGCTTGCGTGAGGAGTCGCAGTACGGCCCGAACGCGGGCCTGACGGAGGTCCTGATTCCGGCGGGCTACGTCACGACCACCTACGATCCCGTTTTCGTCCTGAGCCCGGACCGCAAGCGCTACCTGGCCGCCGCCTCCGACACGCCCACGACCATACCGGCGCCGGGGTTGCCGTTTTCCCTGGTATTCCGCGCCGAGCCGGGCCGGGAAGACGTCGTGCTCAGGATAGCCTCGGCCTACGAGGCCGCCTCGAAGCGGCGCGTGCCGCCGCCGGCGTTCGGACCGCTTCGCTCAGATGAAGCGGCGCAGGTGAAGCGGCGCAATAAAGCGGCGCAGTGAAGCGGCCGATCAGACTCGCCGTACATTCCGCAGTATCTGAGTCGCAGTATCTGAGTCGCAGTATCTGAGCCGCATTATGTTCACAAGGAGAAATACATGCTACCCGCAGAATACGATGTGACCGGCAAGGTCGTCTTTATCACCGGCGCCGGACGCGGCATCGGGAGAGGCATCGCCGAGGTGCTCGCCCAAGCCGGTTGCGATATTGCGCTCAACGCCCTGACGACCAAGTACGTCGAGGGCACCGCGGCGGAAATCGCCAAAGCCAGCGGCAGGCGCGTCGTCCCCGTCGTCGCCGACGTAACGAAATGGGGCGAAGTGCAGAAAGCGGTGGAGACGGTACTGCGCACGTTCGGGCGCATCGATGTGCTGGTCAACGCGCTCGGCGATTCCATACGCAAGCCGCTCGTGCCGGCGCCGGGCCAGCCAGCCGCCTCGGCCGTGTCCGATGACGAGCTCAGGTTCATCATCGACATCAACTTGACCGAGGCGCTGCTCTGCACGCGTGCGGTCGGCCCGCACATGCTGGAGCGGCGCTCGGGCAAGGTGATCAACATCGCGTCGTGGACGGCGCACCAGGGCGGCAAGGACCTGGTGCTCTACACCGCCGCCAAGGCCGCGCTCGTGGGCTTCACGCGCGCGCAGGCGCTCGAATGGGCTTCCTACGGCGTGCACATCAACTCCATTTCGCCCGGCTCGTTTCCCGACATCGTGACCTCGGGTCCCGAGCGCTTCAAGCAAACGGTGGAACGCGCGAAGAAGAACGTGCCGCTCGGACGGCACGGGGAATTGCGGGAAGTCGGGCTCCTCGCGCTGTACCTCGCGTCGAAGGCCTCTGACTACATGACCGGCCAGACCATCATCCTCGACGGGGGGCTGAGCCTGTAAATGGGGACGGGGAATTACAGCGGATTAGCTGTTTGACGGGCGCGCCGCAGCCGCAGATACTTTCGCTCGCGCGATTGACGTTTCTGCCCATGGAGGAGCACATGGCAAAGAAGAGCTTCCTGTACCCGGGCGTTGCAGTGATCGGTCTCGCCCTCTTGCTGGCCGCCTTACCGGCGGAGCAGCCGCACGCCCAGCAGGCCCCAGGCATCGCGGTGCAGATCGACAGCGACGACATCGGCGGGGTAGTCACCGGCAAGAACGGGCCGGAAGCCGGCGTCTGGGTGATCGCGGAGACGACCGGACTGGGCACCCGCTTCGCCAAGATGGTCGTCACCGACGACCGCGGACGCTACGTAATCCCGGACCTGCCGCAGGCCACGTACAACGTGTGGGTACGCGGCTACGGCCTGGTCGACTCGCCCAGGGTCAGGAGCGCGCG
>Ga0075428_100003499_pt1 | contig 17198 bp, 31 predicted proteins | sample RhiMetdeltSRZDD2_FD_75291 | JGI IMG/M metagenome (GOLD analysis project Ga0075428, IMG submission 75291) | Populus rhizosphere microbial communities from Tennessee, USA - Rhizosphere MetaG P. deltoides SRZDD2 | ecosystem: Host-associated > Plants > Roots > Rhizosphere > Soil | place: USA... | reverse complement strand
CTCATATCGGCGTCGTGGTCGAGGGCTTCAATCATCGCATCAATCAGGGCTTCAAGGGTCGGATCGTAGGGTTCCACACTTCCTCCTTTCGTAAGCAGTCCTAGAGCGTGAGGCCATAGCGCCTGCGGACCTGCTGCACAGGACACGTGGCCCGCTCGTCGTCCGTGACGATACCGTGAAAGCGCGTGTGCAACTCGCGCGGTGACATACACGCAGGGCATGTGTGCTGGCGTTCCAACTGGCGGATCTCCGCACCGGCACGCCGATGTAAACGACTTGCTTCGGCGCTCGCGGCCGTGTGCCACCGGCTCAGCAGCGTGCTCAGATGCCATAAGGCCGCGACCGTATAGGGCGGCTCCGCATAGGGCGGGTCAAACACGGCCAGCAGCGCCCCAAAGAGCTGCGTTTTCTGGGCCACGACCTCCGCGTCGAGCGCTTCATCGTCCAGCAACGCGAACACCACCGCGGGTTGCGCAGTGAGTGCCAGCAGGGCGTCGTGGCGCGGGCCACCCCAGGGAGACGCAGCAGGGTCCACTAGTCCTCTCCGAGTTGGCGCAGTTCGTCCGTGACACACGCCTGCACGTCGAGCAGAAGCTGGCGATAGGACCGGGGCGACTCCGCCTGGGGGCGAAAGGTCACGAGGAGCCGCTGCAACCCATACGCGCGGTCTTCCTGCCGCATGCGCGCGTGTAATTCCTCCTGGAGCATGTCAAAGTTCGTCGTCGCCATACGCTATCTCCTTTTGCGTTTGCGCCCGCCGCGCATGGCCGAGAGCCCCGCCGCCACCGCCATGCGATTCGCACGGGCTTTGCCAAACTTACGGGCTACAGCTTTGAAGCGACTGGACTTATGCATTTCACGAATATTACTACTCGCAACACGGTTGCGAGTCTTTTTTGAACTACCCTTGCGGGCACGTTTGAGAGGCATACAGCACCTCCTTACGCTAGCGATAACCCGGCTATTCTGTTATACTTACGGCTTAGACAGGGCGTATCAGGCCCCGCCTAAGCCTACCACCACACTTGTGAGGAGACACAAGCATCATGGCTATACCTAGCATACTGGTCTGTGAATACTGTAACAAGAGTTATCTACCTAAAATCAAACGCTATCCGCCAGGACGCTTTTGTTCTTATTCCTGTGCACGCCGCGCGACGGTTGCAAAGACAAAACCTGCATCAAGTATTGATGACATCGGGCATCTTGTCTTCCGAGTCTGTCAACGGTGTCAACTGACAAAGCCGTTGTTATCCATCTACTTTACGCCCCATGGGAACCCAAGATACGGATGGTGCCATACTTGTAAAATGTGTCGCTCAATACGCAAATCTCTCTATGATAAGGCCCATCGTGCCGAAAATAACCGGACAAAACAAACCTGGCGCAAAGCCAACCCCGACAAACGCCAAGCCGAGAGCCTGCGCTATCGGGTAAAACATCGGGAAAAATTACGCGCTGCTGCACGGCTCTATGCAACAATCTATGCCTCAGAAATCCGTTTGCGCCGCATGTTAGTCCCCCTTGCCCGGCGTCAAGCCTATTGTCGCCAATGGGCACTAGCCAATCCAGAACGACGCACAGAGCTAAGTGCCCGCCGCCGTGCCCGTCTCGCGCAAGCTCCTCGCATTGAAAAGATTGATCGAGAGGCGATCTATCTGCGCGATCGCTGGATCTGCCAACTCTGTCATGCGCGCGTCAATCCAGCCATCAAATATCCTCATCCAGATAGCCCGACCCTTGATCATGTTATTCCCTTGTCACAAGGCGGCCATCATACGCACCAGAATCTTGTCTTAACCCACAGTCGCTGTAACATCGGAAAGCGCGACCGTCCGCGCACCCAACAACTACGATTATTCGGGTAGATACAGGAAATAATGCGCTAGGCTACACTACGTGCCGCGCCATTCGTCGCCCGAGGGGGAGGGCTTGGTGGCAGCGTCACGAGTGGGCGCTGCGATTGCTCGTCTTCAATCAATGCCTGCTCTTCCTCCACGGGCACTAAGGGTCTCGCAATCTCTCCCTTTTGGAGGTTATGATAAAATGTCTCATAACTAATAGTTCCGCTAAGAAGAGCAGCCATCAGTGCCGTCAACATCTGAGGTTGCATCGTATTCGAAACTAAATCTTTATTGAGGCTGACATGCACCGTTGGGTCATCAATGTTATCTGAAAACGCAGCCCACCACGCGTGGGTTTGAAGTGCCCACGTCAGCCCCTGGCTGACGCTGCTGACCAAGGACTGCACGGGGCTATCGCTCCCGGCCATGCGCCACTGCACGCCCGTCGCGGTTTCCTGCGTCTCCGGCGGGCCTTCGAGGAGCCGGGCGCCCATCGCGGCCATCATCTGCAAGTCGGCCTTGAGCGCATTCTCGTGCGGCTGGAGGCCCTGACCGTGAAACTCGACGATCCCCACCTTGGCCTGATTATCGGGCAGGAACAATGCCGAGCTGGCGCCCACGTAGAGCTCCGGGGGCGCCTCCATATTGGCGGCAATGTAGAACTGCGGCATGGCCGTGAGATGCAGGGCGTGCTCATAGTCCGCGTTGTGGCGCCAGTTCAGGAAATTCCGCTGCACGAGACCTTCGAGGAGGGACTTCTCAGGGGTCGGCTCCAGGCTAAACGGCGCCATGAAGCAGAACGGCAGGAAGTCGAGCGGTTGCCCCTGGCGCGTGGGCATCCAGACCCGCTGCAACGTCGCCGCCTGCGCGTTGGTACGCTGGCCGACCGGGTCTTCGAGCCACAGACTGACCTCGTAGAGGCCCACCTCATTCAAGCGCAGCACGCGGTATTGAACCTGATCTTTGACCACAAAGAAATCCGGCGTCCCCCACGGACCTTGCGGGACCTGGACACATTCCTTGAGCACCACCAGCGACAGGATGGTATCGCCGCCCCGCTGCATGGTGCGCCAGTTGATGATCTCTTCGGCCTGGTACGCCACCCAGTAGGGGCGACTCTGGGGCGGCGGGGGCAGCAGCTGGCCGTCGGGCGTCACGTCACCGGCCGGAAAGTCTACCAGAATGCCAAAGCGCCCCATGAGTAAGGTTTCTCGTACCGCCTCTTCACAGAACATACGCAGCGAAATCCCCGTCTGCGTGATATCGGCCAGTTGCGGCTCCAAGGCGGCAGGACCCACGAGTTGCGGCTCATGCCGAAACACCGAGCCCGTAATGCCATGCACGGCATGTTCGGTGGCTGCGGTCCAGCAGGCTCTATCCCTGTACGATATGTAAGCCTCATCGCGGCGCATGCCCGCTGGCCTGGGGAGGTGACGAGTGCCATCAAGGACACTGCGCCCGGCCCGCTGGGAGAGCCCCCACGGGCGGGCAGACTTCACCGCGGCCTCCCCAAGGTATGCCGCACGAAGGTCCTGATAGAGGGGCAACATGGCGGCATACGCGGGGTGTGACAGGGTGACGGACATCAGATATGCATCTCCATCGTAAAGCTTTTGGGCTTCGTCGCCGCAAAGGTACATCCTAACGCGTCGGCAAGATCACACGAATGCCCAAGACGCTTGCGGATATGGTCTTTATCTTCCACGACCAATTGTCCCTGGCTATCGAACCCATAGCCCACACTCGCCAACTCACCCGCGAGGTCCTCGCACGCGGTCGCATCCGGTGCACAAAACACTGGCTGAGCCGTGCGTAGCCACTCCGCCACTTCCAGCCAGAGATAATCGCGGAGAAGCCGCGGCTTCGCCTCCGCAGGATGCCGTACGAGGGGGGCCTTCTCCGCCACATTCACCGCCGTAATGCCGACACGGATCACGCCCTGACGTTTTAACTCTGCGAGACGATCATAGACCCCTGCACCCAACCCAATGACATCAATCGCCACTTCCTCCACCTGCCAAGGCTCCAAGACCGCGAGAATACAACCCACAGTCGCCATGGTATCCTGACGTGCATAGACCTTGATCTGGTCAATGAGGCTCCCATGCCGCAAGACAAGTGCTGTGCGATCTGAGCCCAGGCGCGCCACATCCACGCCCAACCGCCGCACCCCACCAGGCTCGCGTCGTTCACGAGTCAGGCACGGCTCGGTCAACTCCAGGGAAATAAGGACGTCATCGGCCTGGCGCGGAAATTCGCCATCAGCCCGCACGCGGACGACGTTCGAGCCTTCGCCCCACTTCGCCACGAGGCGCGGGCGGTAGGCGGCATCCACGAGCGGCGAATCCTGCGAGCGAAAGTGGAGCGTGGTATAGCTGCCCCGGTCCTTATGATGGGAGGCGTAGAAGGTGCCATTGGTGCGGGTCGGGTTGCCCAGCATGAGGACGCGGGCCTCGGGCGTCGAGAGTGCCCCTTCCGCCGCCTCGAAGACTTCTTCGGGCATGCCACTCGCTTCATCGAGGACGAAGAGCAGATGCGTGGCATGAAAGCCCTGGAGGGCCTCGGGATTCTCCTTGCGGGCCGTCCGAGCAAAGGCGCCCCATTCTTTGGCACTGGGGTCCACCAAGCTATCCGTGAGGAGCTTAAACAAGCGCGAGATCCAGAAGCGCGGCGGGTCGCCCCGGGCCGCACTGAGGGCATCGGCATGCCGCCGCCACTTGCTGAGCTCGCCCCACAAGATGTCGCGGAGCTGGTGCGAGGAGGGCGCCGAACAGGGGACTTTGGCGTAGTCGTGGGTTTCGAGCATCCAACTCACCGCCCAGGCGGCGCTCGAACTTTTGCCGATCCCGTGGCCCGACCGCACCGAGACTTTCGCACCGGGGGGGAGGATGGCGTCGAGAATCTGCGACTGCTGCGGTGTAGGCTCCATCCCAAAGCGTTGCTGGACATAGAGGACGGGGTTATCGCGCCAGCGGTCGCGCAGTTCGAGATACTGCTCGAAGGCCGAGGTAGGCTCCGCGACGTCAGCGAGGAGTGTCGCCATGCGAGGCCTTTCGCGCTTGAGCCAGGAGGCTGGCCAGCCCGTCACTCAGTTCCACATCGAGACGTTGCTTCGCGGGAGCCAGCTCGGGATCGATGCGTTCGAGAACTTGGAGCGCCAGCATCCCATTGCCTTCTTTAATCGTGCCCAGGAGGGCCGCACGGGAGGCGTGGGTCAGATCGATCAGCCAGCGCTTACGAGCTTCTTCGAGCGCCCAGGCCCATTGGTCTTTGAGAGATTCCCATCCTGAAATGGTCCGCAAGGACCGCCCCACTGCGCGAGCTGCGTCAGCCTGCGTGGCCCCCATCATGCGGAGATAGGCGGCAAGAACACACTTTTCCCAATAGGGGGGGGCAGGAGGATGCGCACGCTGCCCATACGCAACTTTAGGAGGTGGCCGGTGGGCAAGCGCCATCGCACTACACCGGGGCCGGGACCGGCAGTGGGCTGGTGGGCGCCGGCGTGGCGTCCTGGGGCAGCACGGTCACCGCCAGCCAGGGTCCCACATCCTGCGTCGGCACGGGCGTCTTCAGCGTGGCGCCGAGGCGGGCCTCAAAGGCATCACTGCTCATCGTGGCGGCATGCATGGTATCGCCCACAAAGCCGGGGGGCAACTCAAAGGTGAGTGGCACGGTACAGGCGGCACAGCGCACGCGCACGAGGACCTGATAGCGCTGGCCCTGGGGCACCGTGGCGGTGGGCCGGGCCTGGACCTGGGCTTCAATGTTGGTATGCGGACACGGGGCCTTGTCGGCCATGGGCCGCCTCCTCGGGGTAGAGACGCACGAGGGTCAAGACTCTCCTCTCCACTCGAGGAGAGAGAGAGAGTAGAAGGAGCTGAGATGGGCGTGACCGACCTGCCCGGTCCCAGGGGGCCGTTGAAGCCCCGCGGCCACTGTGGCGCCCACACCGTATACAAGACGCAATGTCAAAGCCGATTCCCAGAAGCGAATAGGCCCTACGAGTGTGCAAGAGACGGAGGGGGGATGTCAAGCGAAAAAGGCGGGTGGCCGGATGGGAGTCGCAGCGGGCTCATGGTCCTCCTCATACACCCCGGCTAAGACATCGAGAGACACCCCAAGCGTGCGAGCGAGCTTGGCCGCAATGGCCGTACGCGTATCATCATAAATACCACCCTCAAGGCGATAGATCGTCATATACGGCACACCCGACCGCTGCGCCAACTCTTTTTGGCTCCACCCCCGCGCAACCCGTACGCGAGCAAGTCGTTGTCCAAAGGTTTCCATGACTCTCCTCTCTAGGATTACTTCATAGTATATATATAGTAGATTATCGACAGAAATGATGCAAATTTTTTTTTCTAAAAAGTAAAAATACCCCTTGCCAAGATTGTTACTTTAAGGTAATATTTACTCAGTTGGTTGGTTGACAATAGCAACGAAGCAAGGCGGGACTGGTAGCGCAGCCGGACAGCGCTCCACAGCACTCTGGGACGAGTGGCCCTGGCTAGGGGATCTAGCAGGCACCACGGGGGGAAGGAACCAACAACGGTGGAATGGGCCAACGGTGCGTTGTAAGCCGCACGACGCTGCACAGGGCAGCGGAACCCAGGACACACCGCACAAGGAGAGCGACGATGGCACGGACAATCAATGCCCTACTCACGAAAACCCACGCGGCCGACTGGAAGCCCTTTGTCGCCGAATATGTGCGCCTCATGACGGCCAAGAAGGCCAACGCCGCCCTGACCCAGGACTACCGGGTCGTCAAGCAAGGCGCCCAGTATGCAATCCTCTTCGGGACGCTGCGCCCGTATAGCCCGATGGATGCCGCGACGCTCTATGGCTGGATGCAGCGCTTACCGCTCAAGTACTGGGCCGACGAAGCCGATACGCTGCGGTATGACCTCATGATGAGCCGCTAACCTCTCCCACAAGGAGACACACCGATGCCGACGAAGCAGACCCCCCAGACCCCCACCGCCCTCGCCGCCTACCTCGACGCCCAGCGCACCGCACACGCCCTGCTCACGCAGGTGGACGCCATGCTGGAGCACCACCAGGATACGAAGACCCCCGAAGAGATCCACTGGGGCCATGTGGGCGACATCAACGCCATCGTGCACCAATTGCAGCAGATGATGAGCAACGCCTAAACGCAGAGTGCGCCAGCACACGCTGGCGGAATGCGACCTCCCAGCGTGGGAGCCTGTCACAAGTCAGGATCGCAGAGGACCACCACCCCAGCGGTGCCCCGCTCCACCACAGACCAGGGCACCGCTTCGGTATCATCCCTAGGAGAGTTGATACAATGGCAACAGTACAAGCATCGACCCCGACCCGCAAGGCTTTTTATGCGCACCTGTACGACGAGCCCGGCCTGTTATTCCAGCATGCCGATGGGCGCATCATGTTCCTCAACGAGCATAACGACCGCATTACCACGATTCTCCCCGACATGGTGAACTTCCTGACCGTGCTCGGCGAGACGGCGACGACCAACGAGCAGCGCCTGACTGACCTGGCCAACGGCGGCGCGGCGTTCATTGCGACGCACAGAGGCGCGTAACACACACGGGGCCAGACGGCCCCTCACCCGCACCACAAGGAGTCTGTATGTCCCGTACCACCACGATCCTGGCCATGGCCCTGAGTACCCTGCTCGTCACCTCGGCGGCCGTTGCCGGGCCGAAGAAAATGCCACCGACCGCGACAGACGCTCTGCCTGTGAACTTAGCACGGATGTGTCCCATGCTCGGGGAATATGCGGCAACCGTAGCCGTGTCCCGCGATGCGGGGGCCACGCTCAGTGGCAGCCTCAGCCTCATTCGGCAGGAAAAAGCCACGCATGGGATGGAGAGCAACTTGCAGGCGATCCTCCAGGAGATTGTCTACCAGGTCTACCGCTCTCCGTCCGTCACCCCACGCCAGCTCGCCCAGGTCGTCGAGCGCGCCTGTGTCGAGACCGGGTTGTTCCAGGACGCCCGCCTGCGCTACTGACGCGGACGGCCCACCCCACACCCCAAGGAGACCCCCGTATGTTGCTCCTCAAGACGCGCTATCGCCCCGACGCCCGGGGGCGCCTCGTGGAGGCCGAGGTCGTGACGCTGGGCGAGTCCCTCCTGGCGGCGATCCGCGAGGCCGCGGAGTTGGCACGCCGCCTCGAATGTGGCGTCGCCTTTGCCTTCAACGCGCACCCGGTCGAGGTGTGGCCGGGCGATGACCCGCTCGCCACCGCGCGGAAGTATTGGCACGCCTGGGGCTGGGCGATCCCCCCCGAGGAGGAGGCATGGCTGGTGCGGCAGGCGGACCAGGCCCGTAGGGCAGAGCCACGCGACGGCCCACGGCCCCCTGTCACGAGCGGTGGCTGACCCACCAGCACACGAACCGCCAGAGGCGGATCACCGCCTCATCCGGCAACCGCTGTACCAGGGCAAGCAGATGTGCCCGCGCCTGGGCTGGGGCCTGGTGCTCATGGGCAGTAACAATCGCAGCGATCGAGATATCCTGGCTGGCGCGTGTCGGCATGTAGCGTACCCCCTCCAGGGCAGACTGGTGCCGCCCTTCCGCCACAGTGAAGTATGAACGCTCGATGCAGGCTGTGTAGTACCCCAGTGTAACGGAAATGTGGCGGCCTGCAAAGGAGGATTTGTTGTGTGAGTAAAGAGACTTCTCCAACAGGATCTTAGGAAAAGGGAGCGTTATGGCTGGGCGAGGGTATGCAGCGGACAGGACGGTGCTGGATGCTCATAGTCAAACATATCGAGCAGGGCGGCCCGCATGCCAGGAGGCCAGCGACGGAGGTGCTGGAGGATTTTCGCTTCGACCGAGTCCGACATGACGGGCGGCAGGGCGCGCGGGTCAGGCGGCCAGAGCGCGCCATAGGGCACCGCCACGAGCTGGGCGTAGCGCAGGACCGTGGGCAGACTCAGCCAGTAGTACGCCAGTTCAAAGCCGCGAATACTATTGCGGTGGAGCCCCAGACGCCCCGCCACCTCCTGGCGCGACAGACCTCGCTGCTCGCGGGCTTCGCGCAAGACACGGGCGCAATAGCGCAACACCTCCAAGTGTGTGGGGACGCGGCGCACCGGCGCCTCTAACGGTGACATAGAGTCCTGACGCCTTCTGTGGCGGGTCGTTCGGTCTGCCGTTTCCACCTGGCTGGACAGTCTACGCCTTTCTGCGTGAAAACACAAGCCCCCGGCGCTCGCGTGCCACGGCTGCACAGTCCCACTGGGCATCCCCCGCTTTTTGCCTTGTATCACACGCCACAGAGGGGTAGCATTCCACAGCGATGGACCCCGGTCGTCCCCTAGTGAAGGAGTGCCCTGTGGATGTGCTGGTGACCTCTCATGTGCGGGAACGCCGCGAAGCCCGCCACCTCAGCCTGCGCGCCCTGGCGGAGGCCACCGACCTTAAAAAAAGCTATTTGAGCAACGCCGAAACGGGCCTGACGGATTTGCGCATCTCCCAGCTCCATCGCCTCGCCCTGGCGCTGGAGTGTCATCCCCTGGACCTGATCACCTTTCCCGGTGTGCCCTGGCCCTGTCCCTGTCCGCAGGGCGCCCCCAAAGGAGAGCACGGCTTGTAACCTCACGCGTGAAGGAGCCCCTGATGTCCCCACCATCGCTCATCATCCCCGACCCCTCCCCCGCGTCGCGCAGAGCCTGGCACGGCCACCCGGAGGCCGCGCATGCCCCGTAGCGCAACCTATTGGCGCCGCAAAGCAGCCGGGCGCTGTCCCCTGTGCGGGCGTCCGCGCGATCGCAGGCCCCTGGTCGTCTGCGCCAGCTGTGCCGAGGCATGCAATGCCCGCAAACTCCAGTGGACGCGCCAGCATGCCGCCCGACTCCAGCAGGCACGGGACGCCGCCCGGGACGCCCGCTGGACGGCCCCCGGCGTGAACCTCATAGGCTGCTGCGGGCAGTTTCATCAAGTAACACAACTCCCGCACCGGTTTGGGTGTTGCGGCAAAGTGTTAGGGGTCATCGAGGAGGGACGATGTTTGAAGACGTGACGCTAGGGCAGGCGCGACTGATGTGTGGCAGTGCCGAAGACGTGCTCCCGACGCTAGAGGCCGCCAGCGTGCAGCTTATCCTGGTCGATCCGCCCTATTATAGGACCAAGCTCACCTATCAAGGGCAAAGCCTGGCCTGGGATCGGCAGTGGAAGGACCGTGCCGCGTATCTGGCCTGGCTGCATGCGCTGGCGCAGGAATGGCGGCGCATCCTGACGCCCAACGGGAGCCTGTACTGCTTCGCCAGTCCCGAGATGGCCGCGTACGTGGAGGTGGAACTCAGCAAGACCTTCGCCATCATTCAGCGGATCACCTGGCGCAAGCCGCCGTTTTCGACCAAGGCCGAAATGTTCAACAAAGACGCGATCCGAATGTATTTTCCCGCGTCAGAGGCCATTATCTTTGCGGAACAATACGCGAGTGACGAGTATGCCCTAGGGGAATCTGGCTATCACGCTGCCGAGCAAGCCCTCAAAACCTCACTCTTTCGCCAACCCATCCTCGAAGCCATGCAGGGCACATGCACCACGGCCAAGCAAGTCACCGAGGCGATAGGCGCCTATGGCAAGGTCAACCATGGCGGCGCCGTCTCCAATTGGATACAAGGCTATAACATTCCAACCAAAGCCCAGTACGAAGCCATGCGTGCCTTCTTTAATGGCTACAACGGCCGTACTGACTACCTGCGCCAAGAGTATGAGGACCTGCGCCAAGAGTATGAAGACCTGCGCCGCCCTTTTACCCTGTCGCAGCATGTGCCCTATACCGATGTATGGTCTGATTTTCCAACGGTGCCAGCAGGAAAAGACAAGCATCCTTGCGAGAAGCCGTTGCCGCTCTTGCGCCACATGATCCAGGCATCCTCACGCCCCGGCGATACCGTGCTGGATTGCTGTGCCGGGAGCTTCAGCACCGCTGAGGCCGCGAAGCAGTGTGGCCGTGCCAGTATCAGCATTGAGCAAGCTCCGTCCTGGTGGCGAGCCGGACAGCGGCGCCTGAGTCAAGAGACGCTCTTTACGGCAACAACGGTTGTCAAGACACCATCACCCCAGCAACTCACCCTGACGTGAAAGGAGGCCCATGCGCCAGACTGATCGGTGGACCGAAGCCGACGCCATTGCCCACGCCCAGCGCCACGGCCTGACACTCGACCCGGCGCTGACCGTGCCCCCGCCGCCGAGTGGCATGGACCCCCTGAGCCCGGAAGGCGTCCTGCTAGCCCGGGTCCGTACCCTCGCCAAAGAGGCCGCCTTTGAAACGTTCCACGTATTTGATAGTCGCAAATCAGAACTCGGATTTCCCGACCTCACCCTGGTCAAGCCAGGGCGCCTTATTTTTACGGAACTCAAAAGCCAGCAGGGCAAACTCACGCCGGAGCAAGCCGTCTGGCTTGACCTCCTCCGGCATTCGGTGCCAGGTGTGGAAGTGTATGAATGGCGCCCACGGGATTGGGCACATATCGTACAAGTGATTACAAGAAAATAACAGGAGCCCGGCATGAAGGACGACTGCTGGCTATGCGACAGGCCGCCAGGCCTCGTGTCCCCCATGATGCAGCAGACGCTCTGCACGTGTGGATTTGAGCTGCACACCCACGGCTACGGCCACCCCCACGCGTTGGCCGTGGTGGGCTGTGCGGCCTTCCGGGCGGCGCTCCCGCTGCCCCCGCCCCAACCCGAGACGGACGCGCAACCGGCGCTGTTCTAGAGGAGACGTATGACCCCCATGCACCCCACCCCGCCCGTGCCCGCTACGGACCAACCCTGTGCCGCACTCCTGCAGGAAGCCACGGCCCTGCCTGGGACGCGTATCCAGCACCTCCACTCGGGCTGGCGCGCCACCATCGTCACCCGCGCATGGCCGGCGATCTGGGTCCATTTCGATGCCGATCTGGCACGGGGGCGGGTGGCCCCACGCAAAGTCTGGGGCCGCATCTTCAGCGTGGTACGACACAGCGAGGAGGCCCACTGATGCATCCACTCCACGATCCTTCCGCCGACCCGCCGTGCTGCCCCTGGTGCGCGCTCGCCGACCTCCTCGCGCTCCTCACGGCCCATGCGCCACCGCCACAGCCCGGACGCTCGGTGCCAGAGGAGGAGGCATGAGCCGCACCACCCCGCGTCGCACGCCCACCGCACGGCGCCGCGCCTATCGGCAATTACTGCGCGATCCGCGGTGGCAGCGCCGCCGCCTCGCCGTCTTGACGCGCGATTCCTGGACGTGCCAGGTGTGCCGCGCCACGACCAAGGAACTCCAGGTGCACCATCGCTGGTACGTCGACGGCGCCCTGCCCTGGGACGTGCCCATGCAGGCGCTGGTGACACTCTGCGTGGACTGCCACCGGAAGCAGCGCACGCACTAGCCCTGAAGGAGTAACGCGATGTCCCCGACCCAGCACCAGGCGTTGCCCGCCGCCCATCGTCGCCATCTGTGGCTCGTGGCGAGTACCACCACGCTCACGCTCATGATGCCGAGCGGGGAGGCCTACGCCTTCCAGACATGGCACGATCCGGTGCGGCGCTTGCTGGCAGATCAGGTCATCTGCACCGGGGCGCCCGAACCGCACTGGATTCACCGGCAGGTCCAGCGGGAGCACGACCTCCCGCTCTAGCCCGGCGCCTCGTGCTGCCAGGGCCAGGCATCGGTGGGCACGCCCAGGCAGAAGAGCAGGCGTTTGTGAGGCACCAGCCGCGCCGCCGCGGTCTCGGCACAGGCCTGCATGGCGGGATCGTGGACCACGATAGTGTCGCCGTCCAGGGCACGCTCCAGGGCGTCTGCCAAGGCGGTGGGCCAGTCGCCGGAGGGCAGGAGATGGACCAGGCTCTGCGCCTCTAGGCGGGGGTATTCGGGAGGCATCAGGGGCTCCTCGGGTTACGGGGCAGCGCCCACGGGGGCCAGGCATGCAGACGGAGGGATGTCATACATACCAACGAGGTAGTCAGAAGTGGTTTGTAACGTTTGTGCGAGACGTCGAATAATGGTCATCCCCGGCTCTTTAACGAGTCCGCGCTCCATGCGCGAGATGAGTCCCTGCGGAATTGCCGACCGCCGTGCGAGTTCGGCCTGGCTCCAGCCTATCTCTTTGCGACGGGCCTCTAGTCGTTCACCAAAAGTCATGTGCATACCTCCTCGAAGTTCTCAATATTACTGTAGTTATTTTTGTGTAAAAATACAAGCCTTTTAATAAAGCCTTTTCTCTTGTTTTGTTCTATAACTATGTGTATAGTTATAGTTGTGAGCGCACATTCCTATGTGCATAAGCGTACTCAACCGCGTGGGATTTTGCACGCAAGGACAAGCTGATGGCCGAACACGCACAGCAACACCATACAGAGGTCAGCGACAACGGCCATCGGTCAGACATGGGAGTCAACCCTGATCCCGCCTTGTACTCGAGCCTCAATGACGCTGAACAAACGATCTTGGTTGGCCTGGAATATAAAGAGCGGGTCGAGTCCCTCGTCAACTATGCTGCGGACAAGGTCTATGGAGGCATCCATATCCTCCATGAGTCGTGGACGAAGGCACAACTCGCCATTATTCAGCAATACTCGCCCCAATATATCGAGGGGACCTTTGCCCAAGCAGTCAGTGAGCATCATCTACGCCTCGACATGCGGGACTATCTCAAGCAAATCAAACTCTTGGCCCAAACCCGTCAGGCCACAACACCGACTGCTGGTCAACTCTTTCATGGGCAAACGCTCGAAACCCTCATGCAGACCTACTACCCAGATCCACAATGGGCGGTCGAGGGCCTGTTGCCGGAGGGCTGCATCATCCTCGCAGGCAAGCCCAAGCATGGCAAAAGCTATCTGGCACTCACCTGGGCACTGGCCGTCGCCAAGCAATATAAGTGCATGGACCACTTTAAGGTCACGAATGGCGATGTGCTGTGCTTTAGCCTGGAAGACTACGCCAAGCGCGTGCAAAAACGTATCCAACGGCTCTATACCACCCCGAGTACCAAGCACACCATCGAGTTTTTCTATGATGCGCCCAAGATGTCGAAGGGGTTTGGTGAGCGACTCTATGCCACGCTGGCCCAGCGCAAATCTGTACGGCTGGTGATTATTGATACGTTGCGGTGTATCCGGGATGCCCAGACCGAGCAATACAACCTCTATCAAGAAGATAGCGATTTCATCGGAGGGCTCAATAAATGTGCCCAGGATGCCGGCATGACGATCCTCATTATTCATCATACTCGCAAAGCCAAGAGTGATGATGTGTTTGAGGAAATCAGTGGTACGGGAGGGCTACGCGGCGCGACCTCGGCCAACATGGTCCTAGAGGAAACGTCCGGCGAAGCTGATGGCATGCTCAATATCGAGGGGAAGGATTTTGAACATCGTATGCATGTCGCCATGAAACGGAAAGACGATGGAAGCTGGACGTATGTTGGGGAAGGGGAAGTGTACCAGCTTCGAGCGAATAAGCATGCCGTATTGCATGCGATTCAGAAGCTCGGTGATAGCGCCAACCCCAAAGACATCTGGACCGAATCCAAAATTACGAGTTTTGGCACCGTCCGGAGCATTCTGAGTCGTATGGCTGACCTTGGCGAGGTCGGTACGACGACCAAGGGCGTGTATTTCGTCGTCGAGAGTGAGCGAGAATACTAATGTGGAACATAAAAATGTTTCACTGAGGCAATCAAAAATGCAACACGTGCAACACACGCAACAGGATCAACAGCCGCAACGCAGCAACGCCGTGTTGCAAAAAGAGAGAGCTGCACGTGTTGCACGTGTTGCAAAATAGAGAGAGACTCGAACGTATAAGACAGGCGCGCGCACGCGAGAAGTATAGGTCTTAAGGAAACTGTATGCGGACCATCAACATGAGTGGAGGCGTAAGGCTAGGATGGGAAGCGCCAGGAAGCGACCTCGTGTGCTTCCTATGCAAAGGGACGCTCGACATAAAAACCATTTATGCGAACTCAGTAGAGTGTGCCAATTTCGTCTGGCCGGATATTGAGGCCCTCCAGGCCGGCGAATACTTCTACTTACATAAGCGATGTTCAAACATTAAAGGCGATTGGTACATGATGGATGTCAAAACCATCATAGGGAAGGATCGTTTTCCAAGCCTGAGAGATGCCTGGAGATATTTCAAGAAAACGCTTCCCCCTGGCTGCTGGGAAAGGATTTGCGCTGAATGGCTCCCGCCTGCCCCTACAAAGCGAGACATGACTATCAAGCAAGCCAAGATAACTAGGCAAGCTAAGATAACCAAGCGGCTAGGCTGGCTTGCTATTCGTTTCGCCATCCTCAAACGTGACGCGTACCGCTGCCGCCTCTGTGGTGTCGCCGCCAAGGATGCCGACCATGTACGCCTAGAGGTAGACCACATTACCCCGAGTAGCAAAGGAGGGACCAACGACCCAAGCAATCTCTGGACCCTGTGTTTTTCCTGTAACCGTGGCAAAGGAGTGCAAGAGCTATGACCCCCACACTGAACCCCTGGCCCTCCCCCCTGCCCGGCCCGGCTTGGCAGAAGTGGCGCAATTGCTGGGACCACATCGAGGCGACCGTCCTCGCCGGTGTCAGCGTTGAGACCTTTCACGTGATCCGCAAGGACGTCGCGGTGCGGAAGGCCGAAGACCGCGCGGCCCAGATGGCACACGGCGGGGATGTACTGGCCACGAATACCGCCTGTAACGCCTGGGTTCGGGCGATTAAAGCCGCGCTCGCCGCGCTACGCACCAAGGAAGAGGCCGCATGACCCCCGCCCAGACGTCTGCCCTCCGTCTCGCGTTGCGCAGTATGCTGGATGACGTGCTGTATACGATGCCATTCCAAGAGCGGGCGCAGGTCGAGACACGGCTCTGTGAAGCGGGATGGCCCGACGAAGTACGAGCAAGCCTGGGCGTCCTGGCGGTGCGCTGGGCGAGCAGTCAGGGACAAGGAACCGCCCTCGCGCTACGGAAAGCCTTAGGCGAGGAGATCAGCGAGCAGGAAAGCATGGTGCTGCCCAGTCAGGCCCGACTCGACAGCACCCGACACAGTCTCACCACCACCCTAGAAGGAGTGGCGCCCATGAGTATAGCATACGAGGATTTCAGCACGATCGTTGTGCCAAAGGATAGCCCCATGACTGAGTTGTATGGCCCCCCCGATTGGACCGCCTTAGAGCGGCAAGCCCGGCTCATCCAGCAGCCCCCCTGGGAGCAGCCCCGGGAGCGCGTGGAGGATGCCCTGACCGCCATCAAAGCCGGGAAGGTCAGTCTCGGCGTCCCCGCCACAAGCCTCGCCTACGTGCAGAGCGCAGACGGGAAGCGGAAATACACCGTGCGCGAGGAGGACTGTACCTGCCGCGCCACGCACCCGTGTTACCATATGACCGCCGCCGAGCTGTACCGGCTCTGGCAGGACACGCTGGCCGCGCCTTCCCTCTTCGGACGAGCGCAGACGGTTGAGGAGCGTCTCGCCGCCATCCCCCCGCAGACGCCCCAGGATGCCCCAGAAGACGCGATCGCCTTCCAGGATGACTCCCAGGATGCCCCCGCGCCCCTGGAGCCACAGGAAGTCCCACAGGAGGATTTCCCTGTGCCCGCTCCCGTGCTGGTGCTCCCGGCTCCTGGCCCCTGCGCGTTTGTGGCGCAGGATCGCATCGAGCGCAGCGCCACGGTGAGCCACCTTATGGTTGCCCTGGCCCGGGCGCAACACGCCATGAGCAATCCCGCGTGTGATAGCCAGAACCCGCACTTTAAGATGCGCTATGCCTCGCTGGCCGCGGTGCGCGATGCCGTCACCCCGGCCCTCACGGCGCAGGGGATTGCCTTAACGCAACTGGTCAGCACCGAAGACAACGCCGTCCTCTGCACCACGGGGCTCTGGCACGCCAGCGGCGAATATCTGTGCTCGACGCTCCGCCTGCCCGTGAGCAAAGCCGACGCCCAGAGCTACGGCGCCGCCCTCACCTATGCCCGCCGCTATGCCCTCATGGGCATCTGTAATGTGGCGGGCGATGACGACGACGATGGCGAACGACTGCGCGACACGCGGGAGCACGCACGCCCCGCGAGCGCCCCGCCCGCCGGGGACCTGCGGGCAGACCTCTGGCGCCTTCTCCAGGCCCAGGGCTTTCGCGGCCAGCGGGAGGAGGCGCGGGCGTACGTCCTGGAACGCACGGGGCTCGAACTGGAGCCCGCGAACTATGAGGTGATTGTGGCGCGGCTCCAGCAGAGTAAGCCCGTGGGAGCCAACGCCCTGTAACCCCCCACCGCCCTCCTGCTCGACGGGGGAGGGCACAAAGGAGAGACCACACATGACGAGGACCATCCAAGAATGGCGGGAGTTTTTCTCGCAGGAGCCGCAACAATACTGGGATCT
>Ga0075428_100003498_pt1 | contig 17202 bp, 14 predicted proteins | sample RhiMetdeltSRZDD2_FD_75291 | JGI IMG/M metagenome (GOLD analysis project Ga0075428, IMG submission 75291) | Populus rhizosphere microbial communities from Tennessee, USA - Rhizosphere MetaG P. deltoides SRZDD2 | ecosystem: Host-associated > Plants > Roots > Rhizosphere > Soil | place: USA... | reverse complement strand
GGCAGGGGCATGAACACGACGACGAGCCGGGGGCGGAAAGACGCGGTGACAACCTGCCGTGAGTCGAAACGCTTCGTAGTGAGGATGGACACCTCATTGCCGCGCAGGATCCAACCGAAGTTGGCCGTGCCGTTCACCCAGTCCTGCACGTCGGCGACGAGACCACTCCCGGTCCAGGAGTAGTCTCCAGCTTGGTTCACCGACGTGGTGGCACTGGCTGTGGCGTTGAATTGGCCTCCCGGGGTCGACCATGACGCGGTGTTGAAGAAACGAAAGCTCCAGGTGGCGTCGTTCGTCGTTGCCGCGGCGCCGGCGCCTTCACCGCGCCCGGCGACGGAAGTCCCCTCGCCCCAATCGGCGAGCAGTCGGTGCGCAGCGATGTTCGTCGGGCCGCTGATCGTCTTCGACATGTGCAGCGTGAGGGTCGCGCTCTGCACCGTCGCACCGGCAGGGATCGAGCCCACGTCGAAGGCGATGAGGCTGCGGCGGACACGCTGGTTCGCCGGAGGTGTCGTGGTCGTCCGGCCGGCGAAGAGGTGTTGGCCGGCGCCGTTGCTGAGCGCGGTGTTTTCGTAGATCGTGTTGTCCTTGCTCGCTCCGAGCGTCACCGTGTCGGCCCCGGCCGGCGCCACCACCGCCAGCGTGCAGGCCCATGCGAGCAGGAGCCGGTCGACTCGGCGTGCCATGTTTTTCCTCCAGGCCCTGCCGGCGCCGGCGGCGCCGCCAGTGGAATCTGTCCCCGCGGCGTCGTCCGGAGCGAACTCCGCCACCAAGTTCCCAGTCGCTGCTTCAGGGGTTGGTCTTGATCTCCTGCAGGACGACCTCGGTCTGGTGCTCGCGGCCGTCACGCATGTACGTCACCTTCACGCGATCGCCTGGCTCGTGGTCTTCGAGGATATCGCCCATGTCGCCGTAGTCCTCCACGCTCTTGCCATCGATTGCCGTGATGACGTCCAAATGGATGCCGCCCGCATCGTCCTGCCAAGCGGATTTCAAGCCGGCCTTGGCAGCCGCACTCCCCGCCGTGACCGTCATCACCGCGACCCCGACCACGCGCCACTGGCGGGCGCGATTCTCCGGCAACATCTCCACGCCGAAGCCGGCGCGCTTCACGCCGCCGAACTGGATGAGCTGGGGGACGATCTCCAGCACCGTGTTCACCGGCACGGCGAAGCCGATGCCGGCGCTTTGTCCCACTTGGGAGTAGATCGCGGTGTTGATACCGATGAGGCGGCCCGAGGAGTCGAGCAGCGGCCCTCCGGAGTTCCCGGGATTGATGGACGCGTCGGTCTGGATGACGTCGTGGATGGTGGTCCCGGTGACCGACTTCATCTCCCGGCCCAGGGCACTGATGATCCCTGTGGTCAGGGTTTGGTCGAGGCCGAAGGGGTTGCCGATGGCGAGCACCTTCTGGCCCACCACGAGGTCGCTCGAGCTACCGGGCTGGATCGGAGGTAGCGAAGCCGAGGGGGCGCCGATGTGCAGCACCGCGAGGTCTTTGTTCGGTTCCCTCCCCACCAACTGCGCGTCGTACACCGAGCCGTCGGCCAGGGTGACGCTGAAGCTGGTGCCTTCGGCGACGACGTGAAAATTGGTCACGATGTGTCCTTCGCGATCCCAGACGAACCCCGAGCCAGAGCCGAGGGGGATCTCCGTCACGTCGAGGGTGAAGAAGTTGCGGGTCATTCCCTTCGAGGTGATGTTGGCGACGGATCGCGAAACGTGGCGGAAGACCTCGATGGTGTTGCGCTCGTCCGGGAGCAGCCCGGACGGCAAGGGCGGCTCCTCACCGGCGGCCTGGGCGGGAGGTTTCGTTTCCGCCGGCTGGCTCTTGGAAGGTGCCGCCGCAGCTTCGGGCCTTGCGGTCGCATTCGAAGACGCTGTGGCTTCCGACTGACTGCGCTCGTCGGAAGAACAGGCGCTGGGGACGATGAGAGCGAATGCGAGAGCCAGAGTCAGGGGGCGCAAGGTACTCCTCCGGGGACGGCGAGCCTGGATTGTGGCCGAGGGCCTCGGCTCCCAGCAAGGGGGTGCGAGCAGGGGGCCGGCGAGCCCGGGAGGACGGCGAACAGGGGACGGCGAACGGGGGACAGCGAACGGGGGACAGCGAACGGGGGACAACGGAGCGGTGGAGCCGGCGCGCGTGGACGGGCCGGGCGGGGCGCAGGGCAGACCGGCTCAGGGCAGGTCGCGGAGTGGCCGATAGGTGTGGCGGAGATCGCAGGCCATGTAGATGACGTCGGCGTAGGTCCGCCGGTCCCGGATGTTGTTCGGGAAGATGCCCCAAGTCCGGAACCCGAGCTTCTGGAAGAGTTCGATCGCCGCCACGTTGGTGATGCGCACGTCGAGCCAGACGATCTCCACCTTGCGGCGCTTGGCCTCGGCCAGCAGCCGCTGGACGATGGCGGCGCCCAGGCCGTGGCGTTGCAGCTCGTGCCGCACCATGACGCGGCCCATCTCCCAGCAATGCCGCCGCAGCTCGTCTTTGGGATCTCTGCGGATGAGCCCGAAACCGTCGAAGGGCTTCGCTCCCGCCACGACGGCGATGACGTCGCCGTCCGCGATGCCCTGCTGCAGGCTGCCGAAGTACTCCGCGGCGTTCCGGCGCTTCATGGGCTTGAGAAAGCCGATGGTGCCGCCGTGCATGATGCTGCCGTTGAAGAGCCGGTGCAGAGCCGCCTGCCCTTCCGGGGTGAAGTCGTCGGCTCCGACGAGGCGGAGCGCGGGGCGGGACGACCGCGACCGCATGGCGCACCTCCAGAGTGATCCGTCCGAACGCCCGGCACGATAGCACGCGCTCCGGCTCCCCGGCTGCTCCTTCGCTTGCCAGGTCTGGAGGTCGAGGACCCGGCGTCCAGCGCTCCCGCCGTGGCCGTTTCGGCGCCGTTGTTGCTTGCCTCTCCAACCTCGATTGGAGGACCCTGCGCACGGGTGCAGGGTGGAGGGAGGCGTCGGGAATGCATCCCATCGGCTGGGCAGTCGTTCTCCTCTACGCGGGGGCGGTCCTCTTCATCGGCTGGCTCACCAGCCGGAAGCAGAGCGGCACCGACGAGTACTTCCGCGGCTCGCGCCGCCTGCCCTGGTGGGCCCTCGGCATCTCCATCATCGCCACCGCCTTCTCGGCGGCGTCGCTCCTCGGCGGACCAGGCGAGGGTTATGGCCACGGCTTCCTCTGGCTGCAGCTGCAGATCGGCGATCTGATCGGTTATCTCTTGGTTTGCACCTTCTTCTTGCCGCTCTTCGCCCGTCTCGACTTGACCACGGCCTACGAATACCTGGAGAGGCGCTTCGACGCCAAGACGCGTTCGCTCGCCTCGCTCTATTTCCTGCTCTTCGTGGTGGTGCGACTCGGTGCCTTGCTCTACGGCGCCGCGCTCGTGGTCTCCGAGGTGTCCCATCTGTCGCTGGCCGTGTCGATCGCCATCGTCGGCGTCGTCGCCGTGCTCTACACGGTGGCCGGTGGGCTGGCTGCGGTGGTGTGGACCGACGTGCTGCAGTTCGCCATGGTGCTGCTCGGCATCGGCGCCACCCTCTTCGTCGCCAGCCGCCAGGTGGAGGGCGGCTTCGACAGCATCGTGGCGACGGCAAAGGCAGGGGGCCGCTGGGTGCTCTTCGACCTCTCCTGGAACCCGCAGTCGATCCGCGCTCTCCCCACCGCCATCCTCGCTTACGGCATGCTGGCCTTCGCCGTGGCGGGGACGAACCAGCAGTCGGTGCAGCGTTACCTCGCCTGCGCCGACGTGCGCGCCGCGCGCCGGGCCGCGCTGCTGGCCTGGGGGACGGGCTGCATCGGCGTCGCTGGCACGCTGCTCCTCGGCGTTTTCCTCTACGCCTTCTACCAGGCTGCACCCGGGCACTTGCCCGCGGAGGTCCTGCCCGATCGCATCCTGCCGATCTTCATCGCCAACGAGCTGCCTCCGGCGGTGGCCGGTCTGCTCGCTGCCGCCATCTTCGCCGCCGCCATGTCCTCCTGCGATTCCGCCATGCACTCCTTCTCCACCTGCCTGGTGGTGGACTTCTACCGTCGCTACTTCAGACGGAACGAGCCCGAGGTGCACTACCTGCGGGTCGCACGGCTCCTCGTCGTCTGTTCCGGGCTGATCGGGATCGGCTCGGCCTTCTACGTGGCGGGGAAAGCGCAGACGCTCCTCACCTTCCTGGCCACCTACACGTCCTACTTCGTCGGGCCGGTGCTCGGTCTCTTCATGCTCGGCCTGTGGTCGCCGCGGGCGAACGGCACCGGGGCGTTCTGGGGTGCTTGCGCCGCCGCCGGGCTTCTTCTCGGCGTGACCCGGTTTGGGCCGTGGACGATCCCGGGCATCTGGTTCAGCGCCATCACGGCGCCGCTCACCTTCGCCTTCGGGACCCTGCTGTCGGTCTGGGTGAGGGCACGGGCCCGGGCGGGCGGGGCTTCTGCGGTGGTGGAAAGCTCGGCGCTGGCTTCTTGAAGCTCAGCGTCCCGGCGGTGCTCCGACGAGGGCGAGGATCTCACCGAGTTCTTGCACCGCCGGGGCGCGCTCGGTCCGGAAGCCGACGAAGCGCACCGCCGCCGCCGCGGCAGCCTCGGCGTCGCATTGCGAATCTCCGACCAAGAGCGCCTGCCGTGGCTGCAGCTCCAGTTCCCTGCAGGCCTGGAGCACCATGTCCGGCGCTGGCTTGGCCGCGATCCTCGGTCCGGCGCCCACGGTGACATCCACCAGGCCGATGAGGCCGGCCCAGGCGAGAAGGTCTCGGGCCAGGCAGGTGGGTGTGTTGGTGACCACGCCGCGCAGGATCCCGGCCTCGTGCAGGCCCACGAGCACATCCCGCGCTCCGTCCCGCCTCAGCATGCACCCGTCGAAGTCGAGCAGGTGCGCCTCGTAGAAGCGCTGCACGTCCGCTGCGGCGCAGCCCGGAAAGAACTGTTGCAGGTCGGCTTCGATTCCCTGACCCCAGGATTGCTCGAACTGTTCGCGGCTCACATCGGGCTTGCAGAAGTGACGGGTGGCCTGGTTGACGAGGCGAAACCAGGCCTCGCGGGAGTCGACCAGGACGCCGTCCAAATCGAAGAGCACTGCTCGCAGTGCGGGCACGCTTTCTCTCCTGGTCCGCGTGGTGGACTGCTAGCGAGAGCAACCAAAAGGCAGCACTCGTCCGGCCAACGAATCAACGGGGAAGCGAAGTCAATCTTAACAGGTCGGGTTGGGGGCAGGCGAGCAGGATTTTCTGCTCGTGCTTTTGTTTCTTCCTTACTGGACAGGAAGGAAAACCATCGCGGTGGAAGCGAACGGACCCCGCAGGATCTGCGCGCGCAAGACTGCGATTCCAGGCGGCTGCCGTGCCTCCGGGATCTTGCGGATGCATTCCCCGCCCGGATCAATTCCTCGCCGCGGCGCGCGCGAAGACTTCCAAGGCCTGCAGGGGTTGCTTGAAGGGCGCGACGACGTAGACGCCGGCGGCGCTCCGGGTGCGCTCGAGCGCGGCGATCAGCTCGGCGACGAGTTCGAAGCCGACCTCCCGCTCTTGCGGCCCCGCTTCTTCGAGGCGGCGGCAGACGCTCTCGGGCACCACGACACCCGCGACGTTCTCGTTGATCCGCCGTGCCTGCTTCAGGCTGATGAGCGGCCAGACGCCGAGGATCACCGGCACTTCGACGCGTCCCTCGAGTTGCTCGCGGAAGCGGAGCCAGCTCTCCAGGTCGAAGAAAGGCTGGGTCATGGCGAAGTCGGCGCCGGCGCGGATCTTCTCCTGCAGGCGCAGCAACTCCGCGCCGACGTGCGGGGCGTTCTGGTTCACCGCGACGCCAATGGAGAGGGGGAAGGCCTGCATGGTGGTGCGCTCGTGCACCTGGTGGCCGGCGCGCAAGCGGACGAGCGCCCGTACCAAGCCGATGCTGTCGACCTGGTACACGCCCTTGGCCTCGGCGTAGAGATCGCCCTTCGGGGGATCGCCGGCGATGACGAGGACGTTGCGCACGCCGCCCCACGAGGCGGCGCCGAGGACCTGCGAGAGGATGCCGGCGACGCTGGAATCCCGGGGCGTGATGTGGGGCAGTGTCTCCACCCCCAGGCGTTCGATGCCCGCAGCGATCTGCAGCGAATCCTGCCGTCCCCCGGAGCCGGAGCTGTTGATATCCACCAGGTCCACCACTCGGCGGGAGAGGACTTCGTCGACCACGGCGCGGTTCAGCTCGTCCGAAGGGCCGCGCTGCGGGTCGATTTGCAGGCTGCGGACGAATTGGCCGGAACGGAGCTTGGTGAGCAGGCCCGAGGGCTGCTGCGCCACCGCCCCGAGCGGCTCTTCGACGACGAGCTCAGCGCGCACGATCGCGACCGGCGGCCGGCGCGTCTCGGGCCCGGCCTGATGGTTCCGCACCGTGGTCGCGATCACCTGGATTTGCTCGGGCGTGGTGCCGCAGCAGCCGCCGATGACGCGGGCGCCGTGCGCCAAGGCGTCGCGACAGAAGGTCTCGTAGTACTCCCGCGACATGTCGGGGTAGAGAACGCGCCCGCCCGTTCGCTGGGCGAAGCCGGCGTTGGGCATGATGGTGAGAGGCAGGTCCGCACCGCGGGCCATGCTCTCCAGCACCGCCAGGCTCGCCTGCGGCCCGAGGCTGCAATTCACCCCGAAGGCCTGCACCTGGCCCGAGCGCGCCACGCGGCCGAAGGCGGTGGCGGCATCCTCTCCCGAAGCGAGCTCGCCGTGCTCGTCGAAGCTCATGGAGGCGAACAACACCGTCGAAGCGCTCACCTGGCGTACCGCGTCGATGGCGAGGACCAGATCTTCGAGGCGCGAGAAGGTTTCGAGGAGCAATAGATCGACGCCCCGTTCGAGCAGGGCTTCCGCTTGCTCCTGGAACTGGCGCCGCTGCTGCGCCGTGCTGGGGTTGGCGTCGAGGAGCCAATCGGCGTCGAGCGGACCGAGGGAGCCGGCGATCCACACGGGACGGCCGCAGGCGTCGCGGGCGTCGCGTGCGATCTTCACCGCTGTGGCGACCAGCTGGTCTGCCTGCGCCCCCAGACCCAGGCGTTCGAGCCGCGCCCGGCTGGCGCCGAAGGTGTTCGTGGTGATCATGCCGGCCCCGGCCGCGATGTAACTCATGTGGATGCTCTGGACGATCTCAGGATGGGCGAGATTGACCTCGAGCAGGGCATGGGCCATGGCTGCGGGGCCGCCGCGCGGCAGTGAGCGGGCGATCATCGAGCCCATGGCGCCGTCGGCCACCAGGATGTCGCGGCGCAGCGTTTCGAGGAGAGTGGACAAGAGGATCTCCCAGCAGGCGTTTGGGAAGCTTAGCACAGCACCCGCCGGCGTCGTGGCGGTGGGGCGCTGCCGCCGTCGCCGCCGTGGCGGCGGTTGCGGCGTCGCAGGGGGGGCCCGTAGGATGCGCACGTTCCCGGTGCACGAAAGGATGCAGCGTGGCGGGCGAGCGGCGGAAGCGCGCGCATGCGGTGCGGGGCACCGTCGTCCAGGTCGAGTTCAGCAGCCGCGTGCTGCGCCGCAACCCTCTCGGCGACCCCAGCGTACGCCGTCTTCCCGTGTACCTGCCGCCGGGGTATGCGACCTCGTCACGGCGCTATCCCGTGCTCTTCGCCCTCTCCGGTTTCACCGGCTCGGGCCGCTCCTGGCTCAACACCTCGCCCTGGGGTGAAGCCCTCGACGCTCGACTCGACCGCCTGCACGCCACCGGTGTGTTGGCGCCGACCATCGTCGTCATGCCGGACTGCTGCACGCGGTGGGGCGGCAGCCAGTACCTCGACTCCAGCGCCACCGGTCGCTACGAGGAACATCTGATCGGCGAAGTCGTGCCTTGGGTGGAGAAGAGTTGCCGTACCTTGCCCGGCCGCGCGCACCGCGGCGTCTTCGGCAAGTCGAGCGGCGGCTACGGGGCCCTGCGGCTCGGCATGCGCCACCCCGAGGTGTTCGGCGCCGTGGCGTGTCACAGCGGCGACATGGGCTTCGAGTTCTGCTACTTCCCGGACTTCCCCAAGTTCTTGCGCCAGGTGGAACGCCACGGCGGTGTCGCAGGATTCGTCCGCGCCTTCGAAGCGTCGCCGCGCAAGAGCCACGAGCTCTTCGACGCCATGAACATCCTGGCCATGGCGGCCTGCTACTCGCCGCAGCCCGGCCGGCCCTTCGGTATCGGCTTGCCCATGCATCTGCACACCGGGGCCCTGGACCGCGGCACCTGGGAGCGCTGGCTGCGCCAGGACCCGCTACGGCTGCTGCCGCGCCATGCCGCCGCACTCCGGAGCCTGCGGTTGCTCTACCTGGACTGCGGCAGCAGCGACGAGTTCGCCTTGCACCTGGGGGCCCGTCAGTTCCACGCCGGCCTGCAGCGTCTCGGCATCCGCCACCGCTACGAGGAGTTCGACGACGGGCACATGAACGTTTCCTACCGTTTGGACCGCTCCCTGCCACTCCTCCGCCGCGCTCTCGGGCGGCGCCCCTCGAAGCCGCGGCGCTCCCGGAACCAAAAGGTGCTGCGGCGCCTTGGTATGCGTGGGTGATGATCGCGGCTCGCCCGCCCGCCCCCCGGGCGGTGGCCTGCCCGAGACCTCGAGCGGCGACTGCCGGACACCGGCTCCTTCCCGGGGGCGTGCCGGTTGCGCCGCGATTCCCTGCGCCCTTATATTGACGGGGTTTAGCTCGCCCAACGGGACCGAAGTGCGCCCTCGACATGGAGTCGGCTGGCGGCGGAGCTTCGGTAAGGGCGGGTTGCCCGCATCCATCCTCGAACGTCAAGAGCGTGGAACCCAGGAACCAGGTGGTGTGATGCAGTCGTTCGCGAAGCCGTTTCTCCGCTTCCTTGAGCGCCGTGCCCGCGTGACGCGGCGCGCGCTCCTCTTGCTGGCCGTGGGGGTTTTCCTCGCCCCTGGTTGGGCCTCGGCCGGGCGGGACATGTCGCAAGTCGACGAAGCTCTCGCCAAGGACGATCTCGCCACCGCTCGCCAACTGCTGGAGCAGATGCTGGCGGCGCAGCCCGACGACCCCCAGGTGCACGGGCTGCTGGGCGAAATCCGCTGGCGGCGCGGCGAGTTGAAAGAGGCGCGGGAACATTTCGACAAGGCCCTGGCCAAGAACCCGGCAGACGCCCATGCGCTGGCGGGAAAGGCGCTGGTGGCGCTGGCCCAGGATGATTTGCCGGGAGCCGAGCAGCTGGCGACCAAGGCGCTGGAAGCGGACAAGAAGGAATGGCTCGCCAATTTCGCCATGGGTCGGGTGATCCTCGCCCAGGGCAAAGTGGAAGCCGCCTTCAGCTATCTCGAGAAGGGCAAGGACACCAAGAAGCGCGGCGATGGTCGCGACCTCTTCGAGGAGGGGATGGGCCTCTTGGCGCTGGCGGAGAAGGACGTGGAAGGCGCCGAGACCAATCTCATCCGCGCCCGCGCTTTGGCGCCAAACACGGTGGAGCACGTGATGGCGCTGGCGGCCATGTACGAATCGACCCAGCAATGGGGGCAGGCGGCGAAGGTGCTCGAGGACATGGGGGCGAAGATCGGCAAGACCCCGCAGCTGTCCTACCGCCTCGGACGCGCCTACGAGAACATGAACCGGCTCAACGAAGCCGCCAAGGAATACCAGTCGACGTTGCAGGCGGATTCCACCTACGCACCGGCGCTGGCCTCTCTCGGCCACCTCTTTCTCTTGGACACCAAGCGGACGCCGGCTGCGATCAACCTCTTGAGCCGCGCCGTGGCCCTGCGACCCACGGCGGCAACGCGCCTCGACCTGGGGATCGCGCTCACCCGAGACAACCGCGCCGCCGAGGCCATCCCGCATCTGGAAGCGGTGCTCGCCGAGAACCCCGAGCCGGCGGTGAAGCTGGCCTTGGCCCGGGCCTACCTCAAATCGGACAACGCCGCCAAGGGCTTGGAGATGTTCAACGCGAACCCGGAGCTCGCCAACGAGGCGCAGGCGTCCGACATGGTCCTGGTGGGGACGGCCTGGATCCAGGCCAAGGATTACCCGAAGGCCCGTGCTGCCCTCGACAAGGCGGAGGAAAAGGATGCCACGCTCTCCGACATCCCTTACCGCCGCGGCCTGATCCTCCTCTACGAGAAGAACTATCCCGCCGCCATCGAGCAGCTGCAGAAGAAGATCCTCGCCGATCCCCAGAGCGCCAATGCCTGGCTCAATCTCGCCATCGCCTACCAGGGGAACCGGGACCCCAAGGCTGCAGCGGAGGCCTATCGCAAGGTGACCGAGCTGGCGCCGAACTCGCTCCAGGCCTGGACCAGCTACGCCAACGTCCTCTCCGAGCAGGGTGCGAACGACCAGGCCAAGGCGGCCTTTGACAAGGCTTTGCAGATCGATGCCAAGAACGCCCCGGCGCTGCGGGGGCGGGGCTACCTCTACCTGGCCGCGTCGCAGTATCCTCAGGCCATCACCGATCTGCGGGGGGCGACGGCGAGCGACCCCAAGGATCCCCAGGGCTGGGTCTGGCTGGGTCAGGCCCTGCTCAACTCGGGGAACAAGCCGGATGCGGAAGCTGCCTTTCAGAAAGTGCTGCAACTGGAGCCGGGCAACGCGGCGGCGAAAGAGGGGTTGGACGTGATCAAGGGCAATTCACGCTAGACGAGCACGCGGGGAGGTGCCGATGGCGGTCAAGATCGAGAAGCTGGGGGATGTCGCCGTGGTGGTGCCGGAAGGCAATTTCTTCGGCGGCAAGGAAACCGACGAGTTGGACAAGACCATCAAGGCCCTGCAGGGCGACGAGAACAAGAAGATGGTCCTCGATCTCGGCCGGGTGAATCATTTGAACAGTATGGCCATCGGTCTGCTGGTCGGGGCCCATACGAATTACCAGAAGCGGGGCGGCCGGATCGTCCTCGCGAACGTGGATCGGAGAATCTCCAATGTCTTCGTCGTCACGAAGCTCTCCCTCGTCTTCGAGGTGGCGAACACTCGCGAGGAAGCGCTCGCGGCGCTCGGAGCTTAGTGGTCCGTTCGCGAACCGCGTAGTGGCTCTGACACCCGACGACATGGTGGTGTCGCGCTACACCCGTTTCGCCGATGCCAAGCTCTCCGATCAGCTCCTCAAGGCGGCCATCGAGGAGCGGGCGCGGCGCCTGGAGACCCAGCGCCGCCGGCGCAGTGTCCCGGTCGATCACGCGGCGCTGCGGGCGCGCCGCCTGGCGGCCTTGCAGGCCGCCGGCAAGCTGAAGCCCAGGCTCAAAATCCTGCGTGAGCCCCTCCCGCCGGAGAAGCGGCTCGATGCACCTACGGACGACAAGAAAGCGAGGCGATGGACAGTGCGAGGCGCGTTGTGGCTCTGGTTCGTCATCTTCGGTTCCCTGGGAGTGGGGTGGGTCATCTTCAAGCAGCTGCCGGAGAACATCCAAGCCGGCGGCGTCATGGTGGCCGTGCTCATCGCTCTCGCCATCATCATTTCCGTCATCATCCTGGAGCGCCTGTGGACGATCCGTGGCGCCAAGGGGCGTGAATCGCTGTCGGTGTTCGTCAAGAAGATCCAGGCGACGATCCAGAACAACGATCTGGAAGGGGCCCTGGATCTGTGCCGCCGCCAGCGCGGCGCGCTGGCCAACGTGGTCTATGCCGGCGTCGACACCTTCATGGCGACGGAACGCAAGGAGATGACCGACGAGGAGCGCATGGAGGAGACGCGGCGGGCCCTGGAAGAGGCCAACGCCCTGGAGACGCCGCTCCTCGAGCGCAACCTGGTGTTCCTCTCCACCATCGCCTCCATCGCCACGATGACGGGGCTCACGGGGACGACGCGCGGCATGATCCGCGCCTTCTCCGCCATGTCGAGCCAGGGCATGCCCGATGCCACCCAGCTGGCGCTGGGGATCTCCGAGGCCCTGTGGAACACGCTGCTCGGTCTGGTCATCGCCCAGGTGGGGATCATCGCCTTCAACTACTTCTCCACCCGGGTGGACAATTACAACTTCATGATGGACGAGACGGTGCACGAGATCCTGCAGCTGCTGTCGCGCAAGGAGAAGACCGTCGTCGCCTGAACGCCTGAACGGCGTGGGCGCGGCGCGAGCGAGGAGCTAAGTCGTGGGAAAGAAGCGCATCGGCATCGCCATCGACATGACGCCGTTCGTGGACATCGGCTTCCTCCTGCTCATCTTTTTCATGAGCACGACGTCGTTCAAACCGCCGGAGCCGATCCAGCTGTCGCTCCCCTCGTCGAATTCGGAGTTCAAGGTGCCCGAGAGCGACGTGCTGGTCCTCTACGTGGACAAGGACGGTACCCTGGCCATCCAGCTGGGACTGGTGGCCAAGGAAGCCGAGTTCATCGAGGCCAAGGACCTGGCGACCTACGTGATGAACGCCCGGGCGCGGAATCCGAAGCTGCGCATGGCGATCCGCGCCGACAAGGACGTCCCCTACGGGGTGATGGCGGACGTCATGAAGGCCATGCAGATTTCCAACACCCTGCGCTTCAACCTGGTCACCGAGTTGGAGCAGGGGACGTTCGATCTCAGCATCGAACCGAGCAAGGGTCACTGACAGGAACGCGTGCCCCCTGATCCGGGGCGCGCCGAGGAGGTGAGAGTCCATGGGTGGTCTGGACATCGCAGCCCACGATACAGGTGGAGGCAAGAAGAAGGGCGTTCTCAGTCACAAGAAGAAGGGTCGCGGGCGTATCGCCATCGACATGACACCGTTCGTGGACATCGCCTTCCTGCTCCTCATCTTCTTCATGGTGACCACGGTGTTCCGCCTGCCCCAGGCCATGGAGCTCAACCTGCCGCCGGAAGAGGCGGAGGTGGAGGTGGCGGAATCCAACGTCTTCATGCTCTACGTCCACGGCGACGGGGAGATGGTGTACCGCCTGGGCACCGACGGACCGCTGGAAGTAGTGCAGTTCGCCGGGCTGCGGGAGATGCTGCACGACATGCTGAAGCAGAACGACAAACTCATTACCTTGGTCAAATTCGAGCGCACGACGCCGTACCACTGGATGGTGGACGTCCTCGATGAGTTTCTCCTCGGCAACATCAACCGTTACAGCTTCGACGCCATGACCCCGGAGGAAGTGGCCGAGGTCAAGGGAGGAGCTTGATGGCGACGGTACGGCTCGGATACGAAGCCGCCGGGCGCTTCCCGCGCTGGGGTTACCTCGACAAGTTCTACATCAACGAGGTGATGCCTCGCGCCTTCATCGTCACCGCGATCTTCTGCCTGGTCGGGGCCGGATCCTGGTACGGCTACAAGAGATACGACGAGTACCGGCGCGGCAAGAAAGTGCATGGGGCCACGCGCAAACCCGTACGCGTGCTGACCGCGGCGGAGATCGGCGTACCTCCGTCGTTGATGCAGACCCAGACGACGGCGGTGAAGGTGGAGGTGCGCACCGCCCCGAAGGTGGCCATGCCGGTGCCCGTGCCCGATGAGGAAGCCGTCGAGGAAACCATCGCCACCAGCGAAGAGATGTCCGCCGGCAACGCCAATCCCCTGGGGATGGCACTCGGTGCCGGCGACAGCCTGGTGATCGATGCCGGTGACGTGGGATTGCCGAGCCCCGACGAGTACGTTGCCTTCGAGAAAGCGCCGGAGCTGGTGAAGATGGATCCGGTGTCCTATCCGGACATCGCCCGCGAGGCTGGCGTCGAGGGCACGGTGCTCGTCCGCGTCCTCGTGGGCGACGATGGCTTCGTCAAGGACATGATCATCATCCAGAGCGTGCCGATGCTGGACGAGGCCGCCGCCGATGCGGCCTGGACCGCGGTGTTCAAGCCGGCGCTGCAGAAGGACCGGCCGGTGGCGGTGTGGATGGTGATCCCTCTCGAGTTCAGTCTGCACGAGTAGGTGCGGTGCTGCCGGCTGTCGCGCCCGCGCCCGCGGCGGCACGCCACGGCGCCGCTGCTCCCGGGTGGTCTTCTGGGTGTCCCCGCGCTTCCCTTCTCCGTCGCCGCGATCCCGCTGCCTCCGTCGCGACCGCGCTCTCGTCCTGGCGCTTGTCATGAGCGGTGCCAGTGCGGGCGGCGCCCTCCCCAGCTGGTGCGCCCCTGCTCCCCTCGCTGCCGCGGCGCGCGGCGGCGCCCCCGACGCCACCTGGCGGCAGGCGCCGCTCTGGGACGACGGCAAGGCCGAGTTCGCGGCGTACGAGATCACCTGGCGGCGCTACGACCATCTCTATCCGGGACAGGCGCTGCTCGTCCTCGTCAAGGAACCTTGGGCGCCGGAGCTGGACGTCAAGGCCGACCGGCCGCGCCCGGACGGCTTCGACGTGCTCAAGCTGAACCATGTGCGCGACGTGCCGACGGGAATCTACACCTACCATCAGATGGCGAGCGTCTACTTCCGGCGTGACTCTGCGGCGCTCGTGAAGCTGGCGACGTCGAGCACCGAAGCCTGTGGCGTGGCGACGGCGCTGCTCCGGGATGGAACGCTGAGCACGCACTCCTACTTCGACGGCGAAGGGGACCGCAGCCAGACGTTCCCGGCGGCGGCCATCCCGGAGGATGCCCTGCCCGCCCTGCTGCGCGACTATGTGCGGGGGGAGCCGCCGCCCTCGCTCGATGTCTTCCCGTTGTTGCTCATGGGAAGGTTCGGCCGGCTCGAAGCCGAAACTTGGCGGGTGAGCAAGCGGCCGGCCGCGACGCTCCAGGTGCCGGCGGGAACCTTCACCGCCGTCGAGATCGTTCTGGAGAGCGGCACCGCCACGCGTGCCTATGCCTTCGAGCAGGCGCCACCGCACCGGCTGCTGCGCTACCGCGATGCGCAAGGCACCGAGTATCGCCTCGTCAAAACGGAGCGACTCGCCTACTGGCGGTTGCACGCCCCGGGCGACGAAGCCTGGTGGCCTGCATCCCTGCGACCGCCAGCTGCCGCCGCACCGAAAGCGCCGGAGGTACGGCCATGAGGTTCTCGGGATCGGCGCGCTCCTTGTGCTCCGCGCTCAGCACGTTGCGGCCCACTTTCGTCCGGGCTCTTTGGAGCTGTGTCATCCCGTGCGTGGGAGTGGCCGGTGCGGTCGGGGCGGAGTCGGATCCGCCCGTGCCGGCGGCGGCGCGTGCGGCTCTGCTCGTGCGCCCGGATCGGGTGGAAGCGCAACCGGCGGCGTCCCTGGCGCTCGGCCTCCCGTGGTTGCTGCGCAGCTTCGTGAGCCCGGCGGCGCTGGGCTCGCGCGGCGAGCGCTTCACCATTCTGGTCGTGGATGCGGGGAGCGCCCCGGAAACCGTCGGGCTCGCCCGGGGCAAGGAAGATGTGCGCGAAGTCTTCGCCCGCCTACGCGGCGCGCCGGCGGGCTCGATCGGGCCGCACGAGATCTACGCCCTGCAGCAGAGCCCAGACCGCATCGCTCTCGTCGGGGCGCAGGAGATCGCCGAAGGGAGTACCGCGGGACTCCGGCGACTCCTCGAAACCGTGGCTGCACGACCGGAGCGCCAGGCGCTGGAGCAGACCTTGAGGGCTCAGCCGGTGCCGCAAGCGGCGGCGACTCTGCTCTATTTCTCCGGGGCGGACGAGGCCAATTTCGTCCGCATTCTCCGCGATCTGGACGTGATCTGGCAGGGCCTGGCGCGGGTCGCCGCACCTTACGAGACGGCGCTCAAGCTCCTCGGCACCATGCGCGGCTGTCGTGCCGATGTCTGGCAGGAAGCCGATTCGGTGCGGGTGCAGGTTCTCCTCGTCTGCCCCGGCAGCTTGGAAGCCAAACGCTCGCTGGTGGCGCTGCGCACGGCGCGGCAGCTGGCGCCGCTGGCTTCGGATGCGGCGGTGCGCAACGGCTCCATCACCCCGCAGGACGCGGAGCTGGTGGAAAGCGTCCTCGGCACCATGCGCTCCCGTGCCGAGGGCGAACAGGTCCACGTCGATCTCGCCGTCGCGGCGGAGCTGGTGCTCCCGCGCCACTGAACGCCACGGGCATCCGAGCCTGTGCGAGGGCGAGAGGCGGACGCTCCTGGCGCGCTCTCCGGCGCGCTCGTCACTCGACACGCGGCCTGCTCGCGCCTCCATGCGCTCGCCACGGCCGCGTGACGCCGCCTCTCGTCCTCGGACAGGCTCGGCGCCAAACGCCGAGGTCCCGGGCGAGGCGAGGAGCCGCCGCCTCGAAGCCATCGACGCTCGTCTCGTCTCAGCCTTCCAGTGCCTGCGCGAAATCCTCGCAGAGCTCGTCCACCGACTCGATGCCGACCGAGACGCGCACCAGATCTTCGGTCAAGCCGAGCTTCTCGCGCTCCGCCACCGGCAGGCCGAGATGGGAGCTGCGGGCTGGGCGCACGACGAGGGACTCCGTGCACCCCAGGCTCGCGGCGTGCAGGGGGATGCGGAGGCGCTGGAGCATGCGCTCGGCTGTCGGAGCGTCGGCGGCGTAGAAGGAGAGCATGCCGCCGCAACCGCTGAAGAGCCGGCGGGCGCGCTGGAACCCCGGGTCGGTTTCGAGCCCGGGATATTGCACCCGTCGCACTCGCGGGTGGCCGGCGAGGAAGCGCGCCAGGCGCAGAGCGTTGTCGTTCTGCCGCTGCACCCGGAGCACCAACGTCTTCAGCCCGCGTTCCAGGAGGAAGCAGGCGTGCGGGTCGAGCGCGCCGCCCAGGTGGTTCAGCTTGTGACGCACGCGCTCCACCTTCTCTGCTGCACCCACCACGACGCCGGCCACGATATCGCTGTGGCCGTTCAGGTACTTGGTGGCGCTGTGCACCACTAGGTCGAAGCCGAGCTCGAGGGGCCGGAAGTTGACCGGCGTGGCGAAGGTGTTGTCGATGACACTGACCAGACCGTGCTGCCGCGCGAACGCCACCGCAGCCTCGAGTTCGCCCACCTCCATCAGCGGGTTGGAGATGCTCTCCACGTAGAGGATGCGGGTGTTGCGGCGTAACCCCGCCTCCCAGCCCGCAGGATCGGCCATGTCGATGGGGGTGTGCTGGATCTGCAGGCCCGGAGCGTCGTCGTTGAGGAAGTTCTGCGTGCCGCCGTAGAGCGCGCGGTGGGCGAGCACGTGTTCTCCGGCCCCGACGAAACTGAGCAGGACGCTGGTGATGGCGGCCATGCCGCTCGCGGTCACCAAGGCATCCTCGCCGCCTTCGAGTGCCGCCAGCCGGCGGTGCAGGAGGAGGTGGTTCGGCGAGTTGTTGAGCCGGATGTAGCGCACCGCCGCGTAAGAGTCTTCGTCTGCCATGAGATAGTTCGCCGTTTGGAAGATCGGGGAGACGACGGCCCCGGCCTGTCGCGCCTCCGATTGACCGGCGTGGATGACGTTGGTCTCGATGCTCTTGAAACGGCGATAGGCTGCTTCCACGGCGG
>Ga0075428_100003497_pt1 | contig 17203 bp, 16 predicted proteins | sample RhiMetdeltSRZDD2_FD_75291 | JGI IMG/M metagenome (GOLD analysis project Ga0075428, IMG submission 75291) | Populus rhizosphere microbial communities from Tennessee, USA - Rhizosphere MetaG P. deltoides SRZDD2 | ecosystem: Host-associated > Plants > Roots > Rhizosphere > Soil | place: USA... | reverse complement strand
CGACGTGGGATAGACGAGCGACCCGGCGACGTTGATGCCGGACTGGATGCCGAGCACGCAGAACCCGGCGACGAAGCAGGCGGCGAGCAGCACACCCCTGGTGGACCCGACGCCGATCCATCCGAGCGAGCCGACGACCGGGACCGCAACAAGGAAGAGCACCGTGATCGCGGCGAACTGGTAGCGGTCGAGCCAGCGGATCAGGACGAGCGAACCGACCGTCCCTCCGATCTGGAGGAGGGCAATGCTGAGCGCCGCCGTGGCGGGCGGCAGTTTCGCCGCCGTGAGAAGCGTAGGCGTCCAACTCAGGAGGAAGAAGTACCCCATCAGGTTGAGCGCGAAGAGCAGCCAGAGCAGCGGCGTGATGAGCGCGAGCCCGTCGCCGAAGAGGTACTTCGGGTTCGAGCTCGGGAACTGCTTTTCGTCCTCGACGACGAAGCGCGCGCCCTCGGGCACCGGGTAGCCCGGCGCGAGGCGCGCGAGCAGCTTCAGGAGCTGCGGCCGCTGGCGCTCGTGGAGCGCCATGTACTTGATCGATTCCGGCATCCAGAAGAACGCGAGCACGGCAATCACGACGGGCGCGATGCCGCCGATGTAAAAAAGGATGGGCCAGCCGTGCTCGGCGACCCACATCGCCGAAACGAAGCCCGGGAGCGCGCCGCCGACCGGCACCAGGCCGGTGGCAATGAGCCCGAGCGTGCCGCGCAGCCTGCGCGGCGCCGATTCGATGTTGATCGCGATCATGTTCGGAATGACGCCGCCGATACCGAGGCCGGCGATGAAGCGCAGCCACGTCATCTGCGTGAGGTTCGTCGCATGCGCGGCGACCCACGTAAGCACGCCGAAGAGCAGCACCGAGCCGATCAGCGCTTTCTTGCGCCCGTAGCGGTCGCCGATCCAGCCGAAGATCATGGAGCCGAAGAGGATGCCGACGAGGCTTGCAGCAAGGACCGGCCCGAGCGCCGAGCGCTCGACGTGCCAGTCGCGCACGAGATGCGGCGCCGCAAGCGAAATGGCCGCGATGTCGTAGCCGTCGAAGAGGGCGATCAACGCCGACCAGAAGAGCAGCTGGACGTGAAACGACGTTATCCCTCGCTGGTCGAGCAGCTTCGAGACGGGGACTACGGAACTGTTGGCCACATTCGATTCCTCCTCGCCCGCGATGATAGGACAGAAGCGATGTCGGCTTCCTTAAGGGAAACCCAAAAAGAAGGCCTACGCGAAGGCCCTGCGGTAACGCCCCCGGGCGAGCAACGTGCCGATCAGGAGCAGATTGAGGGCGTTGGCGCCGACACCGGCGGCGAACGCCGGCGTATAAGAGCCGAAATGGTCGTAGAGCGCACCCGCAAGCCAGCCGCCCATGGCCATGCCCGAGCCGGTGAACAACAGCAGCGTGGGAATGCGCCATGCGGCTTGCGATGCAGGGTAGAGCTCGCGCAGTGCGAGCACGTAGGCGGGAACGATGCCGGAAAACCCGAGACCGAAGGCGGCCGACACCGTAAACAGGCCCCTCTCGTCCTGGGTCATCAGAAAGGCGCTCATCGCGCACATCTGCCACAGCGATCCGACGAAGATCGTTGCCAGCCCGCCGATGCGGTCGGAGACCGCTCCCCACGCCTGGCGGCTCAGGAACGCCGTTCCGAGCAGCACGGAGAGCATCAGCGCGCCCACCGAGCGGCTGATACCCAAATCGCCGCAGAAGGCGACCAGGTGGTTCTGCGGCATCGCCATCGGCACGCAGCACAGGACCCCCGCTGCGCAAAGGAGCGCGAACACCAGATTCGGCGCCCAGCCGAGAACGCGCTCCGGCTCCGCCGCGCCGCCTCGCGCGAGCGCCGTATGGACGGCCTCGGGCGGAGGCTTGAAGAAGATGGCTGCCAGCGGGAGGATGACCAGCACTTCGATGAGGGCATACCACAGCATCGTCTGGCGCCACCCGATCGAGGCAACCGCGCGCTCGAAGAGCGGCGGCCAGATCGCGCCGGCGAGATACGAGCCGCTCGATATGAGCGCGAGCGCCGAGCCGCGCCTGCGATCGAACCAGCGGCTGACGTAGACATAGAGCGGCGCGTTGATGCCGCCGAGCCCGATCAGGCCGATGAACAGCCCGTGACCGATCCACAGCGGCCAAGGCGAGCCGAGAGTCGAAACCACAAGGCCCAGTGCGACCATCAAGGCGCCGACGATCACTGTCCAGCGCGTGCCGACGCGCTCGGCGATCTGGCCCATGAGGATGCCGCCAACGCCTCCTCCGAACCAGGCAAGCGCGCTCGCCAGCGCCGGGATCGAGCGCGTGCCGCCGACCTCGGCCGCGATGTCCGTCAAGGCTACAGCGGTGATCCACCCCGTTCCAAAAGCCATCAGCATCGTCGCCAGCGCGACGCCGGCGACGACCCAGGAGGTTCTGGTTTCCAGGTTAGTAGCGATGGTGAAGTGTCGCAAAATGAAAACGGGCCAGCGGAGATTTCGCCAGCCCGTTCATTGTCCGGAGCGCCCGGCAGGATTTGAAGCAGTCCCCCTGGTCCGCAGGTGGCGTAGCCGGTGCTATTGGGTCGGCTGGCCGGGGCCTGCCAGCAACTCCGACAGCGATTCGGGCGCTATGGGCTTGACGCAATACTCGTCGAACCCGGCCTCACGGGCTCTCTCCCGAAACCTCTGCTGGCTGTGACCACTCAGGGCGACGAAGCGGGTTTTCGCCAGCTCCGGCATTTTGCGCAGCCGCCTGACGACCTCGAAGCCATCAACGCCTGGCATGGCGATGTCCAGGAAAACAAGGTCCGGGCTGACCTTTCGGCCGGCTTCGACTGCCTCCAGGCCGTCATGCAGTATCCGCACGTCGTGTCCGAGCTGGCTCAGCATCAATCCGAGGCACTGCGCCGCATCGACATTGTCGTCTACAACGAGAATTCGGCGACGGTCGGCGGCAATCGCCGGCCTGGCGCTGTTCGCGGCAGGCCCGCGCTCAACCGCGGGCCGAGCAGGCAGGCGCACGATAAATTCACTCCCGCGTCCGACGCCATCGCTCGATGCCTGAATCGTACCTCCATGAAGCTCCACCAATTTTTGTGCAAGCGTGAGACCAATACCGAGCCCGCTGCTTGCTCGCGAAAGGAGGGAATCGCCTTGCACGAACATGTCGAAGATGCGCGGCAGCAAGTCCGCGGATATTCCTATGCCGTTGTCGCGGACAGACACGACCGCGAACGACCCCTCCCGGCTTGCGGACACCGTGATCTTGCCGCCGGCATCCGTGTACTTGATCGCATTGTTCAGAAGATTTCCGATCACCTGCGCGAGCCGCACGGAATCTCCGGGAAGGACGATGGGGTCCGGCGAAATTTTCAGATCGAGCGTGTGCCGGGCGGCTTCGACCGCCGGCAGGAGCGTCTCTAATGCGTTGGCTACCACGGAGCGCAGATCGATCTCTTCGTTGCGCAGATCGATCTTGCCTTCGTTTATACGCGACACATCCAGCAGATCGTCAACCAGCCGGACCAAATGGCGCGCCTGGCGGCCAATCATGCTGCGGGCCTTGACGGCGCTCTCTTCCTGGCTGCCGATCATATCCAGCAGCTGCAAGCCATTCATGATCGGCGCCAACGGGTTTCTCAGCTCATGCGCCAGCGTTGCGATGAATTCGTCTTTCCTGCGATTCGCCTCGCGCAGCGCCGCCTCGCTCGCCTTTCTTGCCGTAACGTCCCGCCCTACTTTGGACGCTCCGACCACCTTCCCGGAGGCATCCCGGATGGGAGACACGGTCAGGGATACATCCACTCTGCGTCCATCCTTGGCGACGCGCACCGTTTCGAAGTGCTCGACCCGCTCGCCACGGCTGATGCGGGCAATGATCTCCTTCTCTTGTTCGTGCAGCTCGGCAGGAATGATCATCGTGATCGGCTTGCCGAGCGCCTCGGCTTCGGTGTATCCGAATATGCGCGAAGCCCCCGAGTTCCAGGAGCGGATGGTTCCGTTCAGCGACTTGCTGACGATCGCGTCCTCCGACGATTCGACGATCGCGGCGAGCTGCGCTGCGACTTCGTGGAGGGTAGTCAGCTCCTGAAGCTGCGTTGCGAGCGCTTTCTGAGCCTGCGCCTCGGCGTTCTTCCGCGCCGTGACGTCCATCGTGAAGCAGCGGCTGTGGACGAAGCGGTTGTCCACCCAATGCGCGTTCGATGTCAATTCGCCCCAACGGATCGAGCCGTCCTTGCAGCGAAGGCGAACTTCCCGCGCTTTGATCGTCTCGCCCGCCGCCAAACGCCGCAGGATGTCTTCTATCACCGGCCGGTCGGCATGGCAGTCCGCGATGTTGCGGCCGACGTACTCATGGGCGGTGTAGCCGAGAAGATCGAGCTCGGCCTTGTTTGCCCAAAGCACGGTTCCGTCCGACGCGACGATATGCATCGGGATCGCCGCGCGCTCGAGGAAATCGCGCACTTCGTCCGCGACGTAGCCCAGCGGTTCGACGTCGTGTCTTGCCAAGCTGTCCCTCCGCTCAAAGCCCACGGCCGGACTCACGCAGCGCGCAGCTTGTCCAGCACCTTTTCAGCGGTGCACGGCATCTTTTCTCGCAGCCACAACAGCGCGGCCTGGCCTTCGGGCATCTGCGCCGATGGTGCGGCCTGCGTAGAGATGGTCTTTAGCACGTTGGCGAGCGGGGCCCCGAGCACAGCTTGGCTCGCCTCGATTACAGACTTGTTGAACGCCGCATAGTCGCGCGCCGGGATAAGGTGGCTATGCACCTTGCAAATACATTGCAGCGGCCCGGCGTAGGACTCGGAAGCGAAGTTATCCATTCGGTAGGCGCAGAAAAGCGAGAAGGTCTGCAACGAGATCAGGTCGTTCCAGAACTCTTCCAGCTTGATCGCCGCGTCCCGCTTTTCTTCGTGCCAGAGGATGTCGACCATTTCGCCATAGGCGCGAACGGTCGGGTATTGCAAGCGCGTCTCGGCAATCACGCCGCCGATGAGCTTATGGAATGCGGCCCAATCCGGCAGGTTGCCGCGCATGAATTGCGCAAGCGTGACGGCGGCATCCAACAGCCTGAGCTGGCCCCTTGCGATCAACGATGCGACATCGAAACCGCGCCGTTCGAGCTCGGCTTCAAACAAAGCTCGGTGTTCGGGCCGGGCAATAATGATTGCCGCCTCGTTCTGCTTCAACCCGGTGCCGACATAGGCAGCGACCCCCTCCACCAAGAACGCGGGCTCCGTGTAGACCTGGACGATATGGTCCTCGGTTCCAGGGACCGAGAGCAGGTCCTGCCATTCCTCGCCTGTTTTCATTTGGTGTGCGACCTTTTGGATCAACAGTTCTTGGATCAACAGTTTTGTCCCATATAGGTTACAGGAAACCGCTCGGATTCAACTGCCGGAAGGCGGCTACGCCCTGTAGCGGTTAGCCTACAAGGATTTTCTGAACAGCCTACTTCTTGTACGCTAGCGCCCGTGCAATCCTCGCCCAAGGTCAACGAAGCGTTTGTACCGCTTTGCATCGCGGTAGCAGTGGCCTACGCCAGTCTGCGTCGCGGCCCGGTAGCGTTTGCGGATTGGACGGAACGCGTCTATCTGGTCGGCTTGGCGCTCGCTGGTTCCGTGCAGATATTTCAACTATAGAGCGGTGGCGCTGTTCCCCTTCCGAAGGCAACTGTAGAAGAACTTCTCGATCGGCTTACGACCGACCATATCGGTGGCACTGAGGCGCTATGTGCGCTTGGAGTGCGACGCCTCGACCTCGAGCAGGCGATACACACTCTAGCCGCTCCTTAGACGCGGTCCTGCGCTTGCGGCAGCGCCGAGTCTTGGCTGCCTGCAAGCGTCTTACGATCCTGGCTAGTTTCGAAGAAGCGTCGTCCGAAGGTGGAGCCTTGAAATCGCGGCATAGCGAACGCACCCAGAAATGAAAAGAGCCCGCATCGCTGCAAGCTCTTGATTGACTGGCGCGCCCGGCAGGATTTGAACCCACGACCCCCTGGTTCGTAGCCAGGTACTCTATCCAACTGAGCTACGGGCGCGAGGGGGCGAATTATAGCAAACGGTGCCGGGGCCGCTGCTCGCGGTCGCGCGCTGCAGGAGCTGCTCCCATTCGTCGAGAGTCTTCTCGCACCCGAAGCGCTCCACCACTTCCTCCGCCCGCCGCCCCAACCGCGTGCGCTTCTCCGGATCGGCCATCAGGTCGGCGAGCGCATCGGCGAGCGTGGCCGCGTCATCGGGCGGCACGAGGCAACCATCGACGCCGTCGCGCAGCAGCTCACGCACGCCGCCTGGACAATCGGTGGCGATGGCAGGCAGGCCGCAGGACATCGCTTCACCGAGCGCATTGGGAAAGCCTTCGCAGCGCGAAGCCATGACGTAGAGTTGCGCGCTTTGCAGCAGGGCCGACGGATCGGTCACTGCGCCGGTGAACAGGACCTGGTCCTCCAGCGCCAGCTCGTGCGCAAGGCGCTGCAGTTCTCCACGCAGCGAGCCGTCGCCGATGATGAGCAACTGCCACTCGCGAAACCGCTCGGCGATGCGGGCGAACGCCCTGAGCAGCACGTCGAAACCCTTGTCGGGCGAAAGGCGCCCCATGCTCACGACGCGGAGCCGATCCGGAACGTCCCGGCGCGGGGAGAGCCGCCCGATCGGAGCGAAGGGATTGTGGATGACCGCCCGGCGCCTGACCGGGAGCCACGAAAACTGGCGATCGATCGCCTGGCTCGCGCTCACCACCGCGAATGCGGCTGGATAACAGAGCCGCCGCATCCGGTACCACAGCCGTTTGCGCCAGGGCCACGGCGCCGAGGCGTCGCGCTGCGCCGGCGTGTCGCCATGCTCGGTGACGATGACCGGATAGTCCGGCCCGCGCAGCGCGAGCAGCGTCGGCACGTTGACGGGCGCGGCGCGCGAGATGACCACGTCGGGCGCGCTCGACTGGACGGCGCGCCGGATCCGCGCCAGCCTGGAGGCGGTGACGGCGGGGAGCCGCCACAACGGCGTCGGCCTGCTCGCGGTTATGCCCAGGGCGACGCGCGATACGTCCTGAGGTAGATGAAAGAAGTCGGAAGCATCAGACGCAAACGTGATCACGGTGACCTGGTGGCCGCGCCGTGCCAACGCGCCGCTCAACCACGCGGTGACGCGCTGGACGCCGCCGCAGGCGAGATTGGAGACGACGAAGGTCAGGCGCATGCGTTCCTCGCAAGGAACGCCGCGTGCACGCACTCGCTCTCGCAGATGAGGTCGATCGCGTCCTTCGCCGCGAGCCCGCTGTAGATGGCGCGCGCGCGATTTTCGTGGAGCATGTTCGCTGCGCCGTAGCCGTAACGGCTGAACAGGGCCTTTCCCTCGCGTTCGTGAAAATCGGAGATCAGGTACCGGATGGTGTAGCCGTCTCGGCAGAGGGCTTCCAGAACGGGGCGCAGATCGTTGCACGAGTGATAAAACTCGGGGTGGGTCTCGAAGAGGATGCGCAGGTTGCACGACAGCGCCGCGGGCAGGCCGAGCACCGCCTCGAGGATCTCCACCTCGAAGCCCTCGAGATCCATGCGCACGAGGTCGATCGGCAGCCGCTCGGCGAGATACCCCGCCAGGGCGCGCGTCTTCACGGAAAGCGATCCGATCATCTTGCGGGTGTAGCTGCGCTTCCAGGCGACGGCGGGGTCGACGTCCGGCGGCTGGAAGCTGTGCCAGTTGGACTTCTCGGAAATCAGGAGCGGCCTTTCGCCATCGCTCTCGGCAATCGCGACCTGCTCGAGCTCGGTGCGCTCGGCGAGCCCGTTGCCGCTGACGTTGCGAATCAGCAGCTCGAAATTGTGCGGCACCGGCTCGACGGCGTAGACGCGCCCCGCGGGTCCAACGAGTCGCGCCATCATGACCGTGTAGTAGCCGATGTTCGCGCCCAGGTCGAATGCGCGCATGCCGGGCTTGAGCTCGCGCTCCAGGAGGAGTTTCTGTTCGAGCTCGCGCTCGCCCAGGAGGATCAGCTGGCGCGAAATGCCCGGATCGTCGGCGTCGACGACGAGCCGGTAATCATAGATGCGCTTTTCGAAAAAGCGCCGGCGGAGCACATCGCGCTGCCAGGCCAGCGCGCCGAGGTTGCTTCCGCGGCGCGCCGCGCGCCGCAGGAGCTCGCCGAGCGGCCTCAATTAACGGCGTAGCGGCGGCGGGTCGGCGGATGGGCGAGCGTCCGGGTCTCGTAGCCGCAGTGGCAGTTGGAGCAGTTCAGCGCGAACGCGTCGCGCGCCGCCTGGCGGTGCGCCGCGTTGAAGAGCATGTCTTTCAGGCGCGTCTGGTGCAGGTTGCCGAGCTTGAAGGTCACGTAGCACATCTGCACGGTGCCGTCGGCGCCCACCCAGATGAGCTGATGGCGGTCGCAGGGGACCCTCATGTCGGGGCCCTTGATCAGCCAGTCGGGTATCGAGCGCACCGCGATCGGCGACGTCGGCAAAAGCTTGGGCTGCCGCTGCTGGAGCTCGAGCAGCTCGGCCACGACGCGCTCGACCTGCGGCCGGTCCTGCGGCGTGAACTGCAGCTCCCGGTCTTCGCCTTCGGTGAAATACGGCAGCGAGTAGTGGACCAGGTTGATGAAGATCTCCATGCCGTAGCGCTCGGCGAAGCGCCAGGTCTCGCGCACGCTCTCCAGGTTGCAGGTCGGACGCATCAGCAGCCAGTTGAGCTGCAGCGAGAGCTTGTCGCCATAGCGATCGCGCACGTAGGCGAGGTTCTCCTCGAGCTCGCGGAACCGGTCCTTGCGCTGGACATACTCGTTGTAGTGCGGGCCGACGCCGTAGAAGCCGACCGAGATCCGCCGCAGGCCGGCCGCGTACAGATCGTCGACTTTCTTTTTCAGCAGCATGCCGTTGGTCGTGAGGTACGTAGTCAGCTGCAGGCGCGCGCATTCCTCGACGATCTGCGTGATCTGCTTGTGCAGCAGCGGCTCGCCGCCGTACAGGCGGATGACTTCGAGATCGCAGGCCTTGCAGTCCTCCAGCACCTGGCGCACGATCTCCAGCGGGAGCTGCTGCCCCGCCATGAAGTCGCGCCCGTAGCGGCAGCCCTTGCAGCGCAGGTTGCAGTTCGCCGTGAGCGTCAGATAGATCATGCGCGGGTCGGGCCGGATGAGCGCCGGGATGCGCTCCCAGGCCACCGTGCGCACCTGGCTGAGTTTCGCGTCGAGGTTGAGAAGCCCGCTCTTCAGCGCAGGGCTGTTGCGGTAGACCGGCTCGAGCAACTTGCGCAGGACCAGGCGCGTCTTCATAACTGCCTCCTCACCGATTCGCCACGCTAGCAGCGAACCTTGCAAACGCGTCAGTGAGGCCCCTGCGCCAAACGGGGCAGGGAGCATCCCGTTCGGACCAGAGCGGCGCGCGACTACAGCTCGCGGCCGATCATGCGGTCAAGCGAGTAAGGCCCGCCGCCGCGCAGCGCGATGGCGAGCATGACGAGGCCCCAGAAGAGCGGGTACTCGTAGCCGGGGCCGGTCCAGCCGAACTTCGGCAGGTGGTGGTAGACGATCACGCCCATCTCGATCGTGATGGCGGCGGCCCAGAAGCGCGTGAAGAGGCCGAGCGCGACGCAGAGGCCGCCGAGGGTTTCCAGGGTGATCAGCACGACCGCGAGCGGCTCGGCGGGCGCGATGCCGCGCTTCACCAGCGCCATCTGCGCGGTGGCGCCGACGCCCATCATCAGCTTGGGCCAGCCGTGCGGGATGAGCATCAGGCCGGCGGTGATGCGGATGAGGGCCCATGACAGCGGCTCGGCGCACCGGTAGAACGACTGGAGCTGCGGGAACAACAGCTTCGGTTGTGCTTGTTCCATCTCCTCCTCCCATGGTTACCTGCTCTTGTTACGTGGATTATAGGAAAATCCGGGCCTTGCCCCTCAAGGAGCGATCCATGTTCGTGCTGCAGGTCAACATCAGGATCAAGCCGGAAAACGTCGACGCGTTCATGAAGAAGGCGCTCGAGAATGCGCGCGAGGCGCGCAAGGAGCCCGGCTGCAAACAGTTCGACGTACTGGTCGACCCGAAGGACGCCACCCGGGTGATGCTCTACGAGATCTACAACGACGAGCAGGCCTTCGAGACGCACCAGCAGACGCCGCACTTCAAGAAGTACGTCGCCGAAGCGGTGCCGCTCCTCGCCTCGCGCGAGCGCCAGGTGTGGAGGCGCGCCTGATGGATCGATGAAGCACCGCTCGACCGCGCAAATCGAATATCGCGCCGTGCGCGGACTCGCCGGGGTGGAGACGCTTGCGGCGAGGGGCCTGCGCACGGGCTTCGACCGGCACTTTCACGACACGTACTCGTTCGGCCTCATTCTCGGCGGCGTCGAGCGCTGCGACGTCCGGCGCTCGAGGCAGTTCTTCGAGCCGGGCGCGGTGCCGATGTTCAACCCGGGCGAGGTGCACGACGGCGCGCCGGCGACCGAGCACGGATGGTCGTACCGCATGCTGTATATCGACCCGGCGCTCATCGCCGGCGAGAGGGTGTTTACCCTTCCTCAGCGCCGCGACGCAACCGCGGCAGCGGCGGTCCGGCGGCTTTTCGATGCGATCGATTGCGGCTCGGAACTCGGCATCGAGGAGGCGCTGGCGTGCGCGCTCGAGATCCTCCTCGACGGGAACCACCGGGACCGCGGCGCGCCGGCGCTCTCCAAGGTCCGGGAGCGGCTCGATGCCGAATACTGCGCGCCGCTGCGACTGCGCGAGCTGTGCGCGATGGCCGGGGTGTCGCCGACGCGGCTTGCGCGCGGCTTCCAGGCGGCCTACGGGCTCACGCCGCACCGCTACCAGCAATCGAGGCGCATCGCCAAGGCGCGGCGCATGATCCTCGCCGGAACCCCGCTGGCCGAGATCGCCGCCGCGTGCGGCTACGCGGACCAGACGCACCTCAACCGCTGGTTCCTGCGCGTTCAGGGCGTCACGCCGGGCCGCCTGCGGCGCGCATTTTTCTCCTAGACGCGCGCGACGCGCGGGTGCGAGGCTGGCGACATGGAAGAGCAGCTACGGCACTACCGGCACAAGCTCCAGTTCGAGATCGACTCCTGGGACCTCAAGGTGGCGCGCGAGGCAGGCGAGCGCATCGTAGTGATCGACGCCCGCTCGAGGAAGGCCTTCGCGCGCGAGCACATCCCGGGCGCGCTCAGCATTCCGCACCGGGAAATGAGCCGCGAGACCACCGCGGCGATCGATCGCGAGGCGCTCGTCGTCACCTACTGCGACGGCATCGGCTGCAACGGCTCGACCCGGGGCGCGCTCAGGATGACCGAGCTCGGCTTTCGCACCAAGGAGCTGATCGGCGGCCTCGACTGGTGGAAGCGGGACGGGCACCCGACCGAGAAATAAGTCTTAGAGGAGCAGGGCGCCGAGAGCAGCCCCGGCGCCGAGGAGCCAGAGCGGGTTGAGCTTGGTGGCGAGCATGCCGGCGGCGGCGAGGCCGGCGATGAGCCACAGGCGCCAGTCGGGCGAACCGGGCGTGGCGAGCACCACGCCGCCGGAGAGGATCATGCCGACCACGATCGGCGCGATGGCGCGCTGGATGGCCTTGCGCCAGGGCGAGTCCTTGAACCGGTCCCAGAGCTCGGCGACCCACCACGCGATCACCGCCGCGGGGAAGCAGATCGATCCGAGCGCGACGAAGGCGCCCGGAAGGCCCCCGACCTTCCAGCCGATCAGGCTCGCGATCAGCACGTTCGGGCCCGGCGCGGCCTGCCCGACGGCAAAAGCCTGGATGAAGTCCGCGGGCGTGAGCCAGCCCTTCACGTCGACCACGAAGCGCTGCATCTCCGGCATCACCGACGGCAGTCCGCCGACCGAGACGAGGGAAAGCAGCGCGAAGTAGAGGCCGAGCTCGACCAGGCTCACAGCCAGCCCCGCCGCGCCGCGAACACCGCGACGCCCAGGCCGATCGGCACGACCATCAGCAGCGAGACGCGCGCCACCGCCACGAGCAGGAAGCACGCCGCGATCAGCGCCAGCGCCGCCGGCTTTTTCGCGAGCGGACGGCCGAGCTTGACCGCGGTGCCGATGAAAAGCCCGGCCCCCGCCGCGCCGACGCCCGTGACGACCGCCTTCAGCGTGGCGTTGGAGGATAAGTCGCTGTAGACGATGAAGAGCGCGAGCACCCAGATGAACGGCAGCGCCATCAGCCCGAGGAAGGCGACGACCGAGCCCGCCAGGCCGAACCAGCGCTTGCCGAGGACGATCGACGCGTTGCCGATGTTCGGCCCGGGGAGGAACTGGCACAGGCCGATGGTCTCGGTGAAGTCGGCGTGAGTGAGCCAGCGCCGCTCCTCGACCATGGTGCGGTAGGCCCAGGGCATCACGCCGCCGAACGAGCGCGCGCCGATCCAGAAGAAGCCCATGAAGAGCTCGCGCAGCGTCTTCGGCGGCGCGACGGGAACGAGGGTGGCGCTCATGCTTCCCTTGGATTGCTGGAGCGACTATAGTCGGCCGCGGAGGAGGCACTGTACATGAATTCGAGACTCGGCCTGGCCGCGCTCGGCGCGGCTGCGCTCGCCGTCGTACTGACATCGGCGCCGTGCGCGGCGCTCGCGCAGAAGTCGGGCGGCACGCTGCGCATCTACCACCGCGACAACCTGCCCAGCGCCTCGATCCACGAAGAGGCCACCATCTCGACCGTCATGCCCTTCATGGGCGTGTTCAACAATCTCGTCCTCTACGACCAGGCGAAGAAGCTGAACAGCGACGCGACCATCGTGCCCGATCTCGCCGAGAGCTGGTCGTGGGACGCGACGCGCACCAAGCTCACGTTCAAGCTGCGCCAGGGCGTGAAATGGCACGACGGCAAGCCCTTCACCGCGAAGGATGTCCAGTGCACCTGGAACCGCCTCACCGGCAAGGACCCGGACGACTTCCGCAAGAACCCGCGCCAGGTGTGGTGGCAGAACCTGAAGGAAGTGAGCGTCAACGGCGACTACGAGGCCACCTTCCACCTGAACCGCCCGCAGGGCTCGTTCCTTTCGATGTTCGCCTCGGGCTATACGCCGGTCTATCCGTGCCACGTCTCGACCAAGGAGATGCGCACCAACCCGATCGGCACCGGGCCGTTCAAGTTCGTCGAGTTCCGGCGCGGCGAGTCGCTCAAGTTCGTGCGCAATCCCGACTACTGGAAGAAGGGCCTGCCCTACCTCGACGCGATCGAGTGGCGCGTGATCGAGAACCGCTCCACCCGCATCCTCGCGTTCATCGCCGACGAGTTCGATCTCACCTTCGTCACGGACGTGTCGATTCCGCTCCTCAAGGACGTCAACTCCCAGGCGCCCAAGGCGGTCTGCGAGGTGGCGCCGACCTACGTCTCCAGCAACCTCATCATCAACCCGGGCGCCGCGCCGTTCAACGACCCGAAGATCCGCCGCGCCATGGCGCTCGCCATCGACCGCAAGACGATGATCGACATCCTGAGCCAGGGCAAGAGCAACCTGAGCGGCGTCATGCTGCCCGCCCCCGAGGGGAACTGGGGCATGCCGCCCGAGCTCCTCAAGCAGCTGCCGGGCTACGGCGGCGACGTGGCCAAGAACCGCGCCGAGGCGCGCAAGATCATGGAGAGCCTGGGCTACGGCCCGAAGAAGACGCTCAAGGTCAAGGTCTCCACGCGCAACATCCCGATCTACCGCGACCCGGCGGTGCTGCTCATCGACCAGCTCAAGCAGATCTACATCGAGGGCGAGCTCGAAGTGATCGACACCAGCATCTGGCACGCCAAGGTGACGCGCAAGGAGTTCAGCGTCGGCATGAACCTCACCGGCGTGCCGGTCGACGATCCGGACGTCAACCTCTACGAGAACTATTCGTGCAACTCCGAGCGCAACCTCACGCAGTACTGCAACAAGGAGGTGGACAAGCTGATCGACCAGCAGTCGCAGGAGCCCGACCGCGACAAGCGGAAAAAACTGGTCTGGGAGATCGAGCGGCGCCTGGCGGAGGACCTCGCGCGCCCGATCATCTACTACGACCGCGCCGCCACCTGCTGGCAGCCGCGCGTCAAGGGCTTCGTCCTGCACCACAACAGCATCTACAACAACTGGCGCTTCGAAAACGTCTGGCTCGACCGCTAGCCGCAGTTGAAATAGCAAAGAAGCGATCGAGGTGTCGGGCTACCTGATCCGCCGGTTCTTCCTGATGCTGGTGACGCTCTTCGGCATCTCGGTCGTGATCTTCGTGATGCTGCGGCTCGTCCCGGGCAACATCACCGACATCATCTTCGACTCGGCGGGGTTCGTGAACCCGAAGCAGAAGCAGAGGATCGAGCGCGAGCTCGGCCTCGACCAGCCGATCGTGACGCAGTACGCGCGCTGGATCGGCGGCCTCGCGCGCGGCGACCTCGGCTACGCCTACGTCTCGGAGAAGCCCGCGCTCCAGGAAATCGCGCCGCGCATCCCGGTGAGCGCCAAGCTCGCGGGGCTGGCGCTGGTCTTCTCGACGCTCTTCGGCGTGACGCTCGGCGTGGTGAGCGCGGTGCGCCAGGACAGCACGCTCGATTACGTGCTGCGCGTGGTCAGCCTGAGCGGGCTCTCGCTGCCGTCGTTCTGGCTGGGCCTCCTGATCCTCATGGCGTGCGTGCAGTGGTTCGGCTGGATCCCGATCTACCGCAGCACCCCCGAGAGCTTCTGGAAGGAGCTCGGCCTGCTCGCATTGCCGGCCGCGGCGGTCGGGTTTCGCAGCTCGGCGCTGGTGATGCGCCTCACCCGCTCGTCGATGCTCGAAGTGCTGCGCCAGGACTACGTGCGCACGGCGCGCGCGAAAGGTGCCCCAGAGCGCTCGGTCAACTACCGGCACGCGCTCGGGAACGCCCTGCTTCCGGTCGTCACCATCGTCGGCATCGAGGCGGCGTTCCTGATCGGCGGCCTGATCGTCACCGAGACGGTGTTCAACATCCCGGGCGTCGCGCGCTTCCTGGTGGAGGCGATCCGCTGGCGCGACTACCCGATCGTGCAGAACCTGGTCATGTTCATCGCGCTCATCGTGGTGCTGGTCAACTTCATCGTCGACCTGCTCTACGTCGCGCTCGACCCGCGCATCAAGTTTGGCAACTGAGTCGGCGCCTGATGCAAGCCACTATCGACTTCGTGCGGCGCTATCCCCTCGGCGCGATCGGCGCGGCGATCATGGGTCTGTTCGTGCTCACGGCGATCTTCGCCGGGACGATCGCGCCCTTCGACCCCACGGCCACCGACGCGCCGGCCTCGCTCGCCCGCCCGGGCAGCGTGCACCTCCTCGGCGCCGACTTCATGGGCCGCGACGTCTTCAGCCGCATCGTCCACGGCGCGCGCATCTCGCTTGCCGTGGGCCTGTGCGCCACCGCGCTCGGCTGCCTGATCGGCGTCGCGATCGGCCTCGCCTCGGGCTACCTCGGGGGCGGCTTCGATCTCCTGGTACAGCGCCTGATCGACATCCTGCAGTCGCTGCCGCTCCTCGTCATGGCGCTGGTGATGGCGGCGTCGCTCGGGCCCTCGCTCGCCAATACCATCGTGGCGATCGCGATCCCGCTGGTGCCGAACGTCGCGCGCATCATCCGCTCCAACACGCTCGCGCTGCGCGAGATGCCGTTCGTGGAGGCCGCGCGCGCGGTCGGCATGAGCGAGGTGCGCATCGCGCTGCGCCACGTGCTGCCGAACACGCTCGCGCCGCTCATCGTGCTCGCCACCGCGCAGGTCGGCTCGGCGATCCTGGTCGAGTCGGCGCTTTCCTTCCTCGGCCTCGGCATCCCCGAGCCGCATCCCTCCTGGGGCCGCATGCTCTCGGAGTCCGCCGCCGAGTACGTGCGCACCGCGCCGTGGCTGGTGATCTATCCGGGGATCGCGATCAGCCTGGTGGTGTTCGGCACCAACCTCCTCGGCGACGCGGTGCGCGACGCGCTCGATCCGCGCCAACGCCGATGAGCCCTCCCATGCTCGTGGTGGAGAACCTGCAGACCCGCTTCTACACGCGGGCTGGGATGGTGAAGGCGGTGGACGGCGTCTCGTTCACCCTCGGCCGCGGCGAGACCCTCGCGATCGTCGGCGAGTCGGGCTGCGGCAAGAGCGTCACCGCGCTCTCGCTGATGCGCCTGGTCGCCGATCCGCCGGGCCGAATCGTCGGCGGCTCGGTGCGCCTCGAGGGCACCGAGCTCCTCGCGCTCGACGAGGCCGCGATGCGGCGCGTGCGCGGCAAGCTCGTCTCGATGATCTTCCAGGAGCCGATGACCTCGCTCAACCCGGTAATGACCATCGGCCGGCAGATCGGCGAGTCGCTCGTGCTGCACGAAGGCCTTTCGCGCCGCGCCGCGCTCGCGCGATCGGTCGGGCTGCTGCAGCTCGTCGGCATCCCCGAGCCGGCACAGCGCGCTCGAGAGTATCCGCACCAGCTCTCGGGCGGCATGCGGCAGCGGACCATGATCGCGATGGCGCTCGCCTGCCGCCCGCGGGTGCTGATCGCCGACGAGCCGACTTCCGCGCTCGACGTCACGATCCAGGCGCAGATCCTCGAGCTGATCGGCCGGCTGCAGCGCGAGCTCGGCACGGCGATGATCATGATCACGCACGACCTCGGCGTGGTCGCCGAGACCGCCGAGCGCGTCATCGTCATGTACGCCGGACGCAAAGTGGAGGAAGCGGCGGTCGGCGAGCTGTTCGCCCGGCCGCTGCATCCCTACACGCGCGGCCTGATGAATTCGATTCCGCGGCGCGCCGCCGTCCGGCTGCAGGAGATTCCCGGCATGGTCCCGGCGCTCTCCAACCTGCCGCCGGGCTGCGCGTTCGCGCCGCGCTGCCCGCAGGCGAGCGCGAAGTGCCGCGCCATGGAGATTCCCTACGAGGAAAAGCAGCCCGGCCACTGGGCGGCCTGTCTTTATGCGTAACGGGTCTATGCCTAGCGTGCTCGAAGTCCAAGACCTGAAGACCTACTTCCCGGTGCGAAAAGGGCTGTTACGCCGCACCGTCGGCCACGTCCACGCCGTCGACGGCGTGAGCTTCTCGATCGGCGCGGGCGAGACGCTCGGCCTGGTCGGCGAGAGCGGCTGCGGCAAGACCACGGTCGGCCGCTCGGTGCTGCGGCTGATCGAGCCCACCGCGGGGGTCATCCGCCTCGGCGGCCGCGACATCACGCGGCTCGGCCGCGCCGAGCTGCGGCCCTTCCGGCGCGAGATGCAGATCATCTTCCAGGACCCGTTCTCCTCGCTCAACCCGCGCATGCGCGCGGGCGACATCGTCGGCGAGCCGCTCAAGGTG
>Ga0075428_100003496_pt1 | contig 17206 bp, 14 predicted proteins | sample RhiMetdeltSRZDD2_FD_75291 | JGI IMG/M metagenome (GOLD analysis project Ga0075428, IMG submission 75291) | Populus rhizosphere microbial communities from Tennessee, USA - Rhizosphere MetaG P. deltoides SRZDD2 | ecosystem: Host-associated > Plants > Roots > Rhizosphere > Soil | place: USA... | reverse complement strand
AGTTGCACCCGAACCAACGAGACGTGGGTAGCGGCGGAATCCCGTGTAATGCAATGTGGTCGGTCTTATTCGACTATGCCAAACCAGGGGGCCCTCCTCCAGCAATCTTGAATAGCCGTATTCAACGGGAATGGGTACCGGAAGGTTGGAGCGAGCAAGATAAGGCGGATAATCAAGCGATCATTCAGTTAATGGATAGTAAGGCACCGTCTGAGAAGTATATCTTGGCGTTCGAGGTTCAGTCAGCATGCCTTTTGTGGGAGCTTGGAGTTGATGAGTTCGATACCCCACAGAAATTCAGGTTGCGTATAGGGATACCTCCAGCCCCATGATTTTTTTATTGATCATTTTACTGCTATCTGTAGTTCCTGCATGGGCATTTGACGCGGCAGTTGTTCGCGTTCCCCTCAATACCACTACCGGGCTTCAAAATATCAACTTTGGTGACTTTGGTGAGAATTGTACGGCTACACCCTGTGCGGCGGTTTTCATTGTGACCACAGGCATATCCGACAACATCCTTGCTGCCGATGCGATGATGTCTCTGGGTTTCACAGACGGGAGCTCTCAGAGAGTGGTCGCGGTTCACGACAATGATGTCACCATCCCAACTGATGGCATGCGAGAGACGCGGACCGATCGCGTGCTCGAGACCTTGGAGACGACGGGCGTTACCGGGGCAGCGAGCTTTTACGACTGGCAGTCGAATGGCCTGCGTTTAGACGTGACGGACGCGCCGCCGGCTGCCTATCTGCTCACGGTGCTTCTTATGGGCGGGACAGGTTTCCAAGCAAAGGTTGGCACTATCGCAGCCAGTGCGACTCTAGACGGGGCTGTAGACATCACAAGTCCTGCGTTCCAACCCGATGCGGTCATCATCTCGACTGCACGACTTGCGACCGATAGCTCAAGTACCTACCTATTCAGTGCTGGCGTCGCCGTTAATGATGGTGCAAATACACAGGGATCGATCGGTTGCTACAGCGAGCATAATGCATCTACGACAAACATACGTGCAGTCAGCTCGACGCTATACGCGGGGCAGGTACTGGACGGTGGCGGCTTGGATATGGCCTTGCAAATCGGCGGATGGGATGCCGCCGGATTCACAGCGACAAGTAAGGGCGTTCCCATTGCTTCCAATTGGCCTTTCCTAGCGATGAAATTTGGCGGTGCGGACTCTGCTGTTTTCGATATCGACACCCGGATAACCACTGGGGCGACAAGCCATGCACTGGGATTCCGCCCCCTGGCGGGCATGATCTTTGGCACCCGTGCACAGGCTTATGATGTGGAAGAGGCAGATGATGACGCTAGCCAGTGCATGCTGTCGCTCTATGCGGGGACGGGGCAATATTCTCATGCCAATACGATGCAAGATGGACTAACGGCAGCGGCGAAAACCACAAGCCGATCGAATGACGACGGCATTATGATGTTATCTGCGAATGGGACCTGTACGGCAGGGACTTGCCTACGTGGCTTCATTATCCTCGATCCGACTGCGCTAACTATCGATTACTACAATGTCTATAGTGATGCGGTGCGCAAATGGATTGGCTTTGCAATCCAAGATGCCGGCGTCGTGGCGGCACGTCGCAGAGGGACAGGGTTGCTGCAATGATTAAATACTTGCTCATACTCGCTCTAGTCCTGCCATCGCTGTCATACGCTGCGAACCGGTATGTGCATCCTAGTGGATCTGGTACAGCCTGCTCGGATGCAAGCCCGTGTAGCCTCAATACGGCACATGGGCAGTCCGTTGCTGGAGACACGATTTGGCTCAAGGATGGGACTTATAATCAATCGCTTAAGGTAACTCGTGGGGGGACATCCAATACGGCGCGAATTACCTACCGAGCCGTCAATAGACATGCGGCGATCGTGAGATTTCCAAATAGTGGGCCACACACCCATTTTCACGTTGATGCGTCTTGGGTAACGATCAAGGGGTTGGAGATTTGGGGCAGGGCGCCCAATGGGTCGCGTGCGTGGGATGGGTCCAAGAGCAGTGATGGTGGAAATCAGCACGGCAGGTTGCACGGCATTCTGTGGGAGGACAATTACGTCCATGACATTGGGCATCTACAGCACTGGGCAGGTAATAGCGATGGGCACCCAATAGAGCTGCGCTATAACACCTTTGACGATAGTGGTTATGATGACTCACAGGGCGAGGCCCTCTATTTGGGGTCGTGCTGTGATCATCCTATCGCTCCAGGAGTGATGGACATCCATCATAATATCTTTTCTAAATACCAGGCGAACGGGGTAGATTTCAAGGGTGAACAGCGTGATGTTTACCTCCATGATAATATGTGGATGGATCATAAGGTGTGGGAATGTTCATGCGGCGGTTCTAATTGCACGAACCCCTCTGGCGCCTGTCTAGACAATGATGTTGGTGACGCACATTTTGTTATTGGTGTCTCTGGCAATGACGGGAGTGATAGCTCAACGACAAATCGTCTTGTAGACAATATCATTGTGCGGCCAAAGAGTGGGACCATTTTTGGCTTCCATGATCCTGTACAGGTTAGAGCATGGGGAAATGTAATCTACGATCACGTCACCTCTCCCAAAGTGAGTAGCCCCAGGTTGAATACTGCCACTTTCGATGGAGGGAGTTTTACTTATTCTAACGTCCATTGCCCATCCGAGGGCATGCAAGGGGGTGCTTCTGGGACTGGCGGCAATCCGCCAAACCAGATTAATCAGCCGGCAGCGACGTGCACAAACCGCATGCGCGAAATCATGGGCGTGCCAGACATCGCAAGCTGCAACATTGGCGGCGTTAATAATAACACCGTGACCGTGGACATTAACACTGCTAAAAATGGCCCTGTGAGTTCGGTAAGGCCGCTAAACGTTACCTATGACGGGGCGAATCTGACGGGCGAAGTCACCACGCTTCCCAGTGGAAACCAAGCGCGTATCGCTGTGACAACCGCGCCTGCAACTGCGAATGTAGCCGTCCGTGTGGTGGCGGTGAAAGGGGACGTCAAGAACTCTGCATTTCTGGGCGGCATGACCTGCGGCAACGGTGATAACTATACCAATGCAAACTATACGCGTGGAGAGGGCTTCTGTGGCGAAAATGATGCAGAGACGGTTCTTTGTACGAATACGACAACAGGGGGAGGGCCTCCGCCTCTTACCGAGGCACTGACACAATCCGTTTATCGGTTCTACCAGGCCCACACGGCAGAGGGTACAGAGGATCTTGCGGATGAGAATACCAATATCGTTGGACGGCTTGGCAGCGAGTTCCGCTTACGAATTGGGGTCAGAGGAGGAGGCAATAATGCTCCGTCTAGGAGTTATTCACTAGCAGCCAGAGTCTGCAAGCCCACGTGTGGAGGGTGGTTCCATGTCAGCGACGATCCCAGTGTGGGGGTTGTCTTCATGAATGACCTCGAACTTGCCAATGGCATGCCCACGACCAACAGGCTCTCACTGGGAGGCAAAACCTTTTTGGCTGGTACTTTTGTTGATGTGGCGGCGCCTACCCCGGCAAAGGCCATTGCTAGCACACAGCAGATCGAATGGGAATTTGCGATGGAGATACCGTCTGAGAATGCAGCGGCAGTGGTGAACGATCGCATTGAGTTCCGCATGGAACACAACGATGGTACGGCGCTATCGAGTTACGTGCTTCCGGGCATCGTTATAGGGCCAGGGGGCGCCCTCACGTTTTTTGGTGGCACGATCATCAGCGGCACATTTAATAAATGAATAAATAAAAAGGTCCAAGGCATGCGCGTAATGGCGTATTCACTCTTCATCGTATTCTTTGTTCTACCACCCGCATCCTATGCGAAAGCACTCTACGTGCATCCAAGTGGGAGTGGTACCAAGTGTACATCTGCCACGCCTTGCGCGCTCAAGGAAGGGATAAAGCAGGCGGTAGGCGGTGACACGGTTTGGCTACAGGACGGGACGTATTCACAATCCTTCAAGACCGTCCGAGGCGGGGTATCGAATAGCAGCCCGATCACGTTTAAAGCGGTCAATAGACATGCTGCCATTGTTCGGTTTGGACCGTCCACGCACTCTCACTTTCATATTGATAATTCTTGGATTACGGTAAGTGGGCTCAATATCTTTGCGACGTCAAAGAGTCGGTCCCATGCCCACGATGCCGTCAAGATTAGCGACGGCAAAGATAGGCACCGGCCGATAAGAGGGGTCCTCTTCGAGGATAACTATGTTCACGATTCTGGCCACTTGCTCTTATGGTCCGGCAATACGGTTAGCCCAGGTGTAGAGGTTCGCAACAATACGTTTGAGAACAGTGGATTTGCCGATTCCCAGGGTGAAGCCAATTATTTGGGATCATGCTGTGGAAAACAGAATCCTGGCGTTTTTACTTCACACCATAATATCTATTCTAAATTTCAAGCCAATGCCGTCGACTTTAAAGGTGAAATGCGCGAGGGCTATATTCACAACAACTTCTTTATGGATCATAAAGAGTATTTGTGTAAATGCGGTAACGCCAACTGCAAGGCTGCTAACGGCGGGTGTCTCAATCATAATACGGGTGATGGGTTTTTCGTGGTTGGAACGGACAGCGGTGATGGGAGCGATTCTTCAACGAACAACCGTGTGATTGACAATGCAATTTGGCGCCCCCGTAGTAAGACCATCTTCGCCTTTGGTGATCCTGTACAGATTAGAGCGAGCGGCAACGTGGTGATGGATTGGGTTGCGTCATCAGGGACGAGCAGCCCGGCATTAAACGGTGGCAAGACCATGGAAGCTTTCAGTGTGACGCATTCCAACATCCATTGTCCATCTGAGGGAATGGGGCAAGGGACGCAGAATAACGGGAGCAAGCCGGCAAACAAGGTTAATCAGCCACAAGCGAAGTGTGAAGAGCGTGTCCGCGAGATCGTCGGTATTCCCAAAATGGTTGCCTGTAATATTGGTGATATTAACGACAAGACGGTAACCGTAGACATCGAAACGGCCAAGAATGGGCCTGTCAGTTCTGTCGGTTCGCTGGACATTGTATACGACGGAGTCGATCAGAGAAACGAGGTGACGACAAAGGTGGATGATAACGAGGCGCGTATTGCGGTGACCACTCCACCCGCTAATAAAGACGTGGTTGTGCGTGTCGTTGCCGTTGAGGGAGATATTAAGAATTCGGCATTCATTGGTGGCATGACCTGTGGCAATAGGGATCATTACGGGGACGCAAAATATACCCGTGGGCAAGGCTTTTGCGGTGAGAATGATTCGGCAAGCCTTGTCTGTACCAATACGATCCGTGGGGAATGAGTATGCCCATTGTAGAGGTAGCCATTCGAACATGTAGAGGCGAGAGTGGCCTCACTCAGCCGGGTGATATTATCGTCGCCCGTGAGCCGAGCATGGGCATTGGCAGGAAGGAAATGCAGAATTACCTATGGCTCTGGATCGAAGTTGACGATATTCAGGCCTTCTTGCTCACCGAGTCATCAGAGCAGGATAAGCGTGAGTACTGCATCCCACTCGATCTGCTCAAGCAGCGAGTTCCTGATTTAGACCTGGCACGTGCCACCAATCCATCCGAGCGATATCAGCCCTTTATCAAGTGTGGTAGCGACGGCCTGCGGACATCGGTGCCAGAAGCGAAGCAGATTGGCGATCTGGTGTACCGAAAGAGCAGGAAGGCGATGATCTATGCTAATTAGTTCTAGGCGTAAAGGCACCAATGAGGTTATCTCTACCTTCGGGGATACGGGGACGGGCAAGGATTATACATCGGTCAATACCTTCGAAACGGATACTGATAATGCCTTAGTCACCTTGACGACCAGCCCAGTGCTTGAGTGTTACACGGGTGCTGCCCCTTATGACGTTGCTGTCTCGTTCTCTGGAGCCACGAGTAACGCAACGTATTTTCGTACGGTTCGCCCGGCGCCAGGGCATAAGCACGATGGCACTGCCTCTACGGGTGTCCGGTTCGCCTGTACGGGCGTGGTTTCTGGGGCAAGTTTCCGCATCGATGAGGATTTCACACAGCTTCAGGATCTCGTCATACGAGGCACGTATAACAGCACTGGCACATGCATTGCGGTGCAGTTGGTTGGGGTAACGACGGTGGTGGGGCTCATTATTGACACGGCTACCAATTCGGGTGGTGGCAAAGGCATGGGGATTCAGACGACTTCGGACGGTGGCCCTTACTATGTCATTAACTGCTTGGCGTATGGCTGTAGGGATGAGGCCATCACTTTGGGCGCCAACGGGACCAGCTTTTGTTACAACTGCACAGGGGTCAATTCTAGCTACGGGATAAGGGTTCCCAGCGCTAACATTGCGACGGTAAAGAATTGCCTTTGCTCAGGGAACAGCGTTGAAGATTTTGAGGGCGGCAGTACGGTCACCGAAGACTCGACCCATGTCGTAACCAGTGATGCATCAACGCCGATGCCGGCTAACTCATTTACCAACAGAACCTTTACGTTCGTAAATGCGGGGGCGAATGACTTCCATCTTGCAGCGGGGGATAGCGGGGCCAGAGGCCAGGGGACTGATCTGAGTGGAGACTCTGCCTATGCGTTTAACGATGATCTCGACGGCACTGAGATCGGTACCTGGTCTATTGGCTCGGATTCGATACCTGTACCGACTGGTAACAAGTCTACGATTTATTATTACGCGAATACTGGCGTTAGTGTCTAAGCCACGGTAGGTAAGATATGCCTGATTATACGCGCCTTGCTGGGTCTCTAGACGTAAGTGTGGTGGTGTTTATCTTTGATCCCGCTACAGGGGTCCCAGATACGGGGGTACTCTTCAACACCGCGGGCTTAGACCTTAGATATCGTAGGGAAGGGGCTGCCGCTACGGCGCTTACAGAAGTCACATTGGCAGCGCTAACCACGGCACATACGGACGGCGGATTTCTGCATATCGGCAATGGGTATTACCGGCTCGATCTGCCAGATGCCGCGGTAGCGGCTGGAGCTCCTGGTGTGCTTGTCTATGGTGGCCTCACCTCACGTTCTATCGTCGGATGCTACATACATCTAGTCGCCTATAACCCACAGGACGCTGTACGCCTTGGTCTAACCGCGCTACCGAACGTCGCCAGTGGCTCAGCGGGAGCGATCCCCACGACAGGGGCAGGTGCTAATCAGATCAGCGTCACCTCTGGGCATGTGACGCTCCTCGATGGGTCTTTGACAGCAGGCAAGATTGCTACTGATGCGATCACCGCAGCCAAGATTGCTACTGATGCGATCACCGCGGCTAAGGTGGCTGCTGATGTTGGCGTAGAAATAGGCGGTGCGGTTTGGGATATTGATATTGACTCCGCGCACCAAACGGCCAATACCGCGGGCAAACGCCTTGATGACGCATCGACAACGGTTGCCACCAATCTGAACGCCACCGTTTCTAGCCGGTCAACCTTTAATCCTGCCGCCGACACGGTGAACCTCAGCACAACAACAGAGACACAGATTGATAACATCACGTCAGATACGGCTGAGATTCATGATACAGTCCTGGCCAATTTGAACGCTACCGTTTCGAGTCGCTCGACTTTCAACCCTGCCAGTCAAACAGTGAATCTCAGCACCACATCAGAGAGTCAGATTGATGCGATTGAGGCTCGCACCTTGGCAGCACTGCCTAATGCGGCTCCAGGTGCGACAGGTGGCCTCTTGCTCTATGACGACTTTTTTAGCGTGGTGGCAGAGGGCAATATTGTAACGGTAACGAATGCGGGTGACTTGAGGCTAGATACCGGATTCAATGCTAGTGACGGGTTCTATGCTGGGATGTTCCTAGTACCCCAATCCGGCAATGCTGCCAAGCAGCCCAGAGCCATCACCATCTATACGGGATCGACTAGGAGATGCCAGTTTATTGGCACGGGCTCTCAGATTAGCAGGCCATTTAGTGTGACGCCAACCCCTGGTGACCCCGTGAAGATCCTTGGATTATCTGGGACTATCTAATGGCTAGCGTGGTTGGATCGTTTGCCAAACCTACCGGCGGAAACGGTTCTACCTATGCCTTAACCGGCATTGGTGGCAGGCCCAAGGCCATTATCTTCTGGACCTGCGGTGAGACCACGGCGGGCGCCTACAGCAGTGCGAGCGATCTCAAAACCAGCGTCGGGTGGACGGACGGTACCACGCACCGCTGTATGGCTGGCTATTCCAGAGATAATATCTCTCCCTCAAATGCCTACCGCACCCATAGCACCTCAGCGCTCCTCGCCATTGGCACAGGTGGAACGCTAGAGTGGGAAATGACAGGTGTTGCCTTCGATAATAACGGGGCAACGCTGACCTTTGGCACCAATAACGCCGCGGCAGTGATCATCAATTATGAGGTGATTCTCGGGCAAAACCTGACCAATGTGAGTATTGGCTCTTTCGATCTGCCGACCACGACGGGTAATTTCACCTTTGCGACGGGTCTCTCCTATGTTCCCGCCTGTGTCCTGTTTTTGGCGCCTGGTATAACCGGTGGGAGTTTGCCGCTTACCGGAGCGCATGCCGCTCTGTGTATGGGGGCGGCCACAGGGTCGGCAGAACAGTTTGCAGTGGCGTCGACTCACAGAAACGGCTTCGCCAGCAGTTCGGCTTCGAGCGTCTTTATAAATAATGCGTGTTTTGCAAACCTATCGAGTTCTGGAACTGCTGTCATAGCGGCCAGTGCGGCCTTTGTGTCTTTTAATTCTCTGGGCAATGGCGTCACGATCAACGTCACCGTGACTCCTGGGGCAGCCGGTTTACCCATCAGTTATATTCTGTTTGGTGGTGGGTCGTGGGACGTCGGGGTGACGATCGGTTCCTCACCGGATAGCAGCAAGCCCGGTTTTCAGGCCGATGGCATGCTGATGGTGACGTCGTCTAGTTCTTCGTCAGGCACGATCATCGGGGACGGCAAATTCGGTTTTGCCGGTACGGACGGGACCAACATACGATCGATTTCGGTTGATGACGACACAGCTGCCAACCCGACCTCGATTGCCAATCAACAAAACAATAGCACGTTGATGCTGGTTCAAGGAACTACCCCTGGTACCACGGCAAACACGCTTACCTTTGTTTCATTTACCGCGACCGGGATCGACTTAACCAATTCAGGCACTGCCGCGACCAATTTTGGTTGGATTGTCCATAACACCGGCGCCATTCCAGTCGTGTCGATTCAAGGCACTGTTTCTGAGGGCGCCCGTGCGGCTGATAGCTGGTCGGCACTCCTGCGGACACGTTCGCCACAATCCGAGGGGTCCAAGGCGTCGGAGGCCTTTGCATCTAGGACCAAGAGAAAATCATCGATTGCCGAAGGATCGAAGGCCTCAGATGTTTTTGGCACTAGAACCAAGAGCAAATCGTCGGTCGCTGATCAGGCAAAGGCATCTGATACCTTCGTTGCTACCCGTGCGATAACGGGGGTAGTCACCGAAGGACTGAAGACATCAGACACCTTCGTTGTTATCCCAACGGTCGTAGGAAGAATCACTGACGAGGCGGACGCGAGCGAGTTCCTAACCTCACGACTGACGGGGCGCTCTGCCCGCTCTGATGGTGCAAGAGCCTCTGATGCATGGTCGGCTGATGCGGCCATTGGTGCTACCGAGAGCAACTTCTCGTGGTTTGGTCTGCCATTCTTCTTTTCGGTGACGGGCATTCCCGTATCGGCTATCACCACGGGGGCTATCACTGACGGTGCCCGTGCATCTGAGCTATTCGCCAGTATGCGGACGGCGGCATCGCTTCTTGTGGAAGCGGCCAGGGCAGGGGAAGCATGGGCAGTGTCATTACTCGCCCATGTCTCTATTTCCGAGTCCGTGGGCACCTCGGATTCCTTCCTATCTGTCCTGCAACATGCGGCGTCACTGTCGGAATCGGCTAGTGCGTCAGATGCGTTTGCCACGCTTCAGATGCTAATTGTTTCCTTGAGCGAGGGGGCAGCTGCTGGAGATATCCAGTTGGCGCTACTTCGGGCAGTGGGTGAGCTGACTGGTGGGGCTGTAGCAGGTGAGACCCTGGCCACCTTACTTAGGGCGCAGTCGGCACTTTCCGACACGGCAGGCGCATCTGACATTTGGATAGCACAACTTGCAGGTGCACTCGTCTCAGCACTTGGGGAAAGTGGGCTCACGTCTGATGCGACCTCGACCTTTTTACGGGCAGTCGCACTACAAACGGAATCTTCCCTAGCGTCCGATCTCTTCAGCTCACTGGCGACCCTGGGGGCTGCTCTCTCGCAAAGTTCACAGGCTACAGATACATGGGCGGCACAACTGGCAGGTGCACTTGCCTCAGCCATCCAAGAGGGAGCGGTCGCCTCTGATGCGGTAGACGCATTGCTGCTTGCGGCGGCAGCACTCCTAGAAGGAGCAGAGGCGGCAGATACATGGGTGGTAGAGCTGGCCAGTGCACTTGCCTCGGCAGTTTCCGAGGGGGCTCTCACGTCCGATGCCCTAGAGAACTTTTTACGCGCAGCTGCTACCCTCTCGGAAGGTACCCAAGCGGCAGATACTTGGATCGCACAACTTGCTGGTGCACTCATCAGCGCCATTAGTGAAGGGGCCCTGACGTCTGATGCGGTTGAGACCTTTTTGCAGGCGGTTGCTGCCATCTCGGAATCATCCTTAGTGTCTGATCTCTTCAGCTCACTGGCGACCATGTCCGCTGCCATCTCAGAATCATCCTTAGTGTCTGATCTCTTCAGCTCACTGGCGACCATGTCCGCTGCCATCTCGGAAGATACCCAAGCGTTAGATACCTGGGCTGCCCAGCTTGCCGGGGCACTCGTCAGTGCCATTAGCGACGGTACTCTGACGTCTGATGCGGTAGAGACCTTTCTGCGGGCGGTTGCTGCCATCTCGGAATCGTCCCTAGCGTCTGATCTCTTCAGCTCACTGGCAACCATGAGTGTAGCCGTCGCTGAAGGTACCCAAGCGGCAGACACTTGGACTTCACAACTTGCTGGTGCGCTCGTCAGTGCCATTAGCGAAGGGGCTCTGACGTCTGAGGCGGTAGCGACCCTTTTACGCGCATTTGCTGACCTTTCGGAATCGTCCCTAGCTGCTGATGTCTTCGGCTCACTGGCAACGATGGGGGCATCGCTTGCTGAAGATTCTACGGCCTCTGATGCCTGGGCAGTAGCACTTGCGGGAGCCATTGTCGGCGTTATTTTAGAAGGGGCTGAGGCGTCAGCGTCATTTGCGGCTCTCATGCTGGCTGCCTCTGCGATTACCGATGGCGCGACCGCATCTGACATCCTAGAGACGGTCCTTAGGACATCGGGAGTACTGGACGAAGCATCACTCTCTAGTGACGCATTGGACGCTTTCTTGAGATCAGTGGTTAGCCTGTCAGAATCTTCGCAAACCAGCGAGAATTTTGAGTCGGTGCTTAACGCTCTCTCTGCCATCAGCGAGGGGGCAAGGTCGAATGATGCCTGGGTCATCGAGATCGCGGGATCGTTCCTCAAAGAGATTATCGAGACAGCTCGGGCTTCTGATGTGGTCACGGCGTTTCAAAGGGCGGTGGCAACTATTGTCGAGAGTGAAGAGGCATCTGACCTTTTCGACGCATCTGTACAGATGTCGTTGTCCATCACAAATATGGCATTGATAAGCGATACGTTTGTAGTAAACTTAACATCTGACATCGTGGGAGCCATTAACGAAGGCAGTCGTACCGCCGATGCGTTCCTAACCCAACTTAGGGCAGTTTATAGTCTGCTTGAGTCGGTGGATGTCTCAGAACTCTTCCGGTCTCGGATGCTTTTTGGTTCTAGCCTCGCACAAACGATTCTCACCTCAGATCTATTCAGTCCGTCCGTTCGCACGGCGTATTCACTAGACGATACAGCTGTATCCAGTGATGCCCTATTGGATAGGGTCATTTTCAGGCCGGAGCTGTTAGAGAATGCGATTGCATTTGATTCGTGGCAGACCAGGCTTACTGCTCAAATTCAGTGGCTAGAGTCTGTCCTTTCTAGTGATGCGTTTACAGTTCCATTGCCGTTTGATGTGGGATTCCTCACGGCGTCTATACGGATATCGGCAGCAATTGCGGCGAAGGTTCGTCAAGGCGCCGCGGTGACGGCAAATGTGGAAATGGGTACGCCAGTTGCTGCGTCGGTGGATATCGACAGGCACTACAATAGTTGAGGTTAACATGAGAGTTAAGAGCAAAATCACGAGCAAGTTTGGAGCTGGTGTGCGTATGAATACGGGTCTCTACGCCCCGTCAAAACCTCGTGGGTTGTGGTCGATGAGTTGCAGGCGTGATGGTGAACTCATCTGGCATGAAGACTGGGAGAACATCATTACCACGGCTGGGCTCAATTATCTAATTGGCACGGCTCTGAGTGGCTCGGCACAGACAACCACATGGTACATTGGCCTGGTGAATGGGGCGACGCCGACCTTTGCGGCTGCCGATACGTCCGCATCACATGGCGGATGGACGGAGAACACGAGCTACGATGAAGCGAGCAGAGTCGCCTTTACTGATGGCGGTGAGAGTGGTGGGTCACTGAATAATTCGGCCGCCGTTGCTCAGTTTACGATTAATGCAACAGCAACCATCGGTGGTGCATTCTTAATCAGCAATAATACCAAAGGCGGTACTACTGGTATACTCTATGCTGAGGGTGATTTTGCTACTGATCGATCAGTTATCGACAACGACGTGTTGGAGGTGACTGCGACTTTCTCGGTAGCAGACGACGGTGTCTAATGGCATCACCAGAAGTTATCTACATCAATAGTGATAACATCGTTGAAGTACTTGGCGTAGAGAATGTGCCAACTAGTGAGTATCTAAATAATGCTGATGTGACACTGACCTTAGTTGACGCAGCATCGAAGGTAGAGATCATCGGGCAGACATGGCCGCTGACCCTCTCGTATGTGACCGGCTCTGATGGCGATTACCGGGGGACGATCAGGAATGAGGCGGTACTGAATCCTCATCAGCAGCTGATCGCCCAGGTTACAGTTGATGCGGGTGAAGGTCTCGTGCGGTACTGGGAAAAGCGCTGTATCGCTGAGATAGGAGACTAATCGGTGCCAATGTACCCGCCACTAGAGAGCACTTTTATTACCTCAAGGCTAGATACCGCCCTACAGCTTCGTTTGCCTGAGCATGTGAGGAGCGAGAGTGGCAAAGAATTTACCTGGGAGTACTCGGGGTACCCTCATCCCATTCTTGGTACCCAGATGCTTAAAATCAGGGGGAGGCTTGTTGGCGCTAATTATCTGGTCGACAAGGATTTCTCGATTAATGAGACGGTGCTAACTGATGATGAGCTGTTCGCGACCATTGACTTTGTTGTCTTGGATCTCCAGCGGCAGTTAGAACAGGCGGATTACTACGGCAGTATGGGGTTAATTGCCCCGCTTGTGAAGATCGAGCAGGAGGATACAATGTGATCGCCATTGAGGAGAGAGTAAACGGTGGCAGCACCCAAAAAGTTAACTGTTCAGAAAGTGTGCGAGGCGCTAGACGAGACGCGGGGTATGATTTACCTGGCAGCGCTTCGGCTCGGCTGCTCGCGTAAAACTGTGCACAACTATATAACCAAGTATCCAGAGATCAAAGAACGTCTCAATGAGCACAGAGGTAAGCTCGTCGATATGGCAGAGTACACACTTGTCGACAAAGTCAAAGAAGGCGATTGGAACGCCATTAAATATGTACTCGATAGGCTAGCTAAGGATCGAGGCTATGCCGATGCGATTGCGGTTGACCTCACCATGCGGGACGAGCGTAAAGAGGTGCATGACGAGTTAATGGAGGTGCTGCGACAGACAGGCAGCAGGCTAAGAGATCGCGGATACACAGGTAATGGAAGCCACGCAGTTACTGAAGGATCTTGATGACTTGTCCTGTGCTGAGGAGTTTTCTCTATACTCTCTGGAAGAGCAAGAGAGAATCGTCAAGGATTGGAGCACGAACAAACTAAAAGTACTCAAGCATGATTGGGCCTTCTGGGGGCGTCCTGATCAGCAACTCCCCGATCATGAGGACTGGGATATTCTGCTGTGCCTAGCTGGACGGGGGTCTGGCAAAACGAGATTATCTGCTGAGATAGTGCATCAGTGGGCTCAGAATAGGGACTGGCATATTTGCCTTGTCGGTGAGACAGCAGCTGAGGTTAGAGATGTGATGGTGGACGGGCCGAGCGGTCTGATTGCCACGGCAAAGCCATGGAACCCGGTTGAATACCAGCCCTCCAAGCGCCGACTCGTATGGCCAGAAACCAACACCTGGGCCACGACCTTTAGTGGCGACGCACCTGATCAGTTGCGGGGTCCGTCTTCAAACTGTGCTTGGATCGATGAACTCTCCAAGTTTCAGTATGTACAGGAGTGTTGGGACAACCTGCAAATGGTGCTTAGAGGAGGAGAGTCCCCCAAGTGCATCATCTCAACGACACCCCGAGCGATTCCGCTTATTAAGATGCTTGTCAAGCGCAGCCAGACCGATTCTAGGGTCATTGTGCGTAGGTGGTCTACCTACCGCAATATCGCCAATTTGGCGCCTGGATTCGTTGATAACATGCTTAGGCAGTACGAAGGGACACGGCTAGGCAGACAGGAGCTGCATGCAGAAATTTTAGAAGATACAGAAGGTGCCTTGTGGAATCTTGCGTTAATTGATAGACTCAGGGTCAACTACATGCCTCACATGTCGATAATCGCTGTCGGCGTGGACCCTCCTACAAGTACTGGCGGTGAATGCGGTATCGTCGTCATGGGTCTGAGCGGTGAAGAAATTTACTGTTTAGACGACATGAGTACGTCCGGGCTGCCGGAAGAATGGGGTAGGCAAGTAGTGACCGCTTATCACAAGTGGCAAGCTGATATGGTGGTGCCAGAAAAGAATCAAGGTGGCGACATGGTCCTGAGTACCATTCGCACCATTGATCCTACCGTACCCATGTCTCCCGTCTGGGCCAGCCGAGGCAAAAGAACCAGAGCAGAGCCGATTAGCACCTATACAGAGAAGGGCGCTGTACATCATATCGGCTCCTTTGCAGAGCTTGAGGATCAGTTAGTTACCTGGGTCCCAGATGACACCGAATCTCCAGATAGGCTTGATGCCTACGTTCACGCAGCTACACATCTCCTCGAATACACGCCTTACGGCCTAAAATCTAAAACTGCGAGAGCCTTCTAGTTATGGCAGAAGCCAATGGCACGCAGGAAGACCTTAATCAAATCGTCAGCGTCTATAATGAAAGACTGCGGCTCTACGAATCTGCCTTGTCTACTCGCGCACGCCTGGCTGCTCAGCATGGTCAAGCATTTGGCGGCAAACGTGACTACTATGAGACGCTTGGTTATGACAAAGTCCTTGATGCCGAGAAGTATCATTTGCGCTATGAGCGCCAGGACATTGCAAGCCGGATTGTGAATGCTTACCCGGATGAGACTTGGCGACTAGAGCCGACCGTCTTTGAAGACGAGACCGACAATGATACGCCATTCGAGCTCGCCTGGAAGGATTTAGTTAAGAGACTCCGTGTTTTTCATCATCTGCACCGGGCGGACATCCTAGCCTGTCTTGGGCGCTTCTCGGTACTGTTTCTGGGCTTTAATGACGTATCGAGCATACAGGGCCTGCAAAGTCCAGTCTCCAGGCGTGAAGGACGTACCGTTAACTTCCTCTCAGGATATAGCGAACGGCATGTTGCGGTAATCGAACTCGACAACAATATTTCGTCACCCAGGTTTGGGTTGCCGCTCTTCTACGAGATCGACTTTGACCGGGGCGGCACAGATGGCCAGGTTAGGCCGCAAATACAAAGTAGTATCGGCAGGCAAAAAGTCCACTGGGAACGACTGATTCACATTGCTGATGATGTACTCGAAGATGATGTGTACGGTATCCCGAAGCTGAGGCCGGTATACAACCTTCTAGATGACCTGATGAAAGTCATTGGTGGGGGCGGTGAGACGTTTTGGCGCAATGCCAGGAAGGATTTGCTAATCGAGGTTAATTCTGATGCGCATCTGACAGCCAGTGAGCGGGAAGCCATGAGCGATAGGGTAGAAGAGTATATGCATGACTATCAACGCTTCTTGGGACTAGAGGGAGCCACAGGCAAAGCATTGCCTGTTGAGGTTGCCAGCCCAGAAGCGCATTTCAAGTGTATCATGCAACTCATCTCAGGCACTACAGGTATTCCCTCACGGGTGCTACTTGGATCAGAGAGAGGCGAGCTTGCCAGTTCTCAGGACGCGGTTAATTGGGCTCAGCAAAATATGTCACGCCAGAGGTCCTATGCGGAGCCGACAGTACTACGATCCTTTATTGACCGCCTCATCGCTACCAGAGTGCTTCTTACACCCAGGGAAGGCGTAGAGGGGTACTCAGTTGAGTGGCAACCGCTACTTACGGAAGATGAGAGCGAGAAAGCCACCCGCATCATGCAGTTGACTAGTGCCATCAGCACCTATGCGGGTGGTGCCGCATCAGCGTTCGTGCCTGTTGCCGAGTACCGCGAGCAAATTCTTGGATGGGACGCTGAATCGCCCTACGAACCGGAAGAGGTCATGGACGCTCGCGAGTCTGCTGAGGATGACGAGGCAGAGGAAGAGGCTGAGAGCCCCCCAGCCAGCGACCCGTCTGAGCCTGATGATGATGAGGAAGAGGAGGAATAGCTGTGCCCGCGAAAACCCAACGCCAAAAGAGATTCATGATGGCGGAGCTTGGACGTGCGAAAAAAGGTAAGAAGACCAAGACGGGCATGTCTATGTCTAAGCTCAAGCATTTTAGCAAAGTCAAAAAGAAAAAGAAGAAGTAAATGAAATGCCGAGCCTTGACCCCACAAAGACAGCAGCACTTCGGCGCCGGTACACACAGGCGATGAATCGCAGGTTCCTGGAGCTAGCCAGAGATGTGCGAGCGTCGTTTGCTGTGGGTGCGCTTACGGTGAATGAGGCGGCGGGGCAAGGGGATTTTGATAGGCCGACGCTGACCCAAAGAGTCCAGGCGTTTCGTGCATGGTTGCAGGCACAGATCGGTAGCACGATCTTAGAGCTGGCAACACCGTTTCTGCAACGCATCCGTGGCCACTGGCAAGAGCGTTTTATACAGGCTGCCTATCTACGTGGGATCACATCAGTCGAATCTGAGTTACGGGCGGCCGGCGAGCTATCTGCGCCTGTGCCGAGTATCGAAGTTGCCCTTCGTTCAGGCATCCACAAGGAAACGCTAGATCT
>Ga0075428_100003495_pt1 | contig 17210 bp, 11 predicted proteins | sample RhiMetdeltSRZDD2_FD_75291 | JGI IMG/M metagenome (GOLD analysis project Ga0075428, IMG submission 75291) | Populus rhizosphere microbial communities from Tennessee, USA - Rhizosphere MetaG P. deltoides SRZDD2 | ecosystem: Host-associated > Plants > Roots > Rhizosphere > Soil | place: USA... | reverse complement strand
CGACGGCGGGGATCGTTCAGCAGGCTCAGCGGGCCTACGAGATTGCCGACCTCCGTTATCGCGAAGGGCTCTCTACGCAGCTCGAGTTGTCGGACGCACGCCTGCTTCTTGCGCAGGCGCACGTCAGTCGGGCGCAGGCCGCGCGGGACGTGCAGCTGGTTCGGGTCAAGCTCGCGCTGCTGCCCGATCTCCCCCTGTCAACGACGGGTGCGGTGACGGTGCCGCAGGCTGCGGCCCAACAACCGCAGCAGCAAGCGCCTGCGACGCCCTCGAGCCCCGCCACGTCCGCGGCCGCCGCGACTGCTCCGACGCGTACAGGTTCGCAACGAGAATGATGCTGATGACTTCCGTAAGGTCGCCCCTCGACGAGGCTCGGGGCGCCCCTGAGCCTGTCGAAGGGTCGGGGGTTCGCCCCTCGACGATGCTCGGGGCGACCCTGAGCCTGTCGAAGGGTCGCGGGTTCGCGGGTTCGCGGGCTCGCGGATTGCTCACGGTCGGGTTCATAGGGGCCATCGCGCTGACCGCCTCCTGCCGCCGCGATCCGCCGGCCGAGCCGGCGCCGTCTGCGCCGGCGGCGGTGCAGGTCGGTGCAGAGAACGTGGTCGTCGTGACCCTGCAGGACATCAGCACCGGCCCGCTGATCTCGGGCACGCTGATGCCCGAGAGGGATGCGACCGTCCGCGCGGAGGTGAGCGGTTCGATCCTTCAGGTCACCGCGGCGGAAGGGCAGCAGGTCCGCCGCGGCCAGCTCCTGGCGCGAATCGAAGACCAGGCCCTCGGCGACGCCTACAAATCGGCGCAGTCCGCCGTTCGATCCGCGGAACAGGCGCTGGGAGTCGCAGAACGCGAGGCGGCGCGGACCGAGAGCCTGGTCAAGGGAGGCGCGCTCGCCGAGCGCGATCTCGATACGGCGCGGAACGCGGTCACCGCCGCGCAGGCACAGGTCGAAGACGCGCGCTCGCGCCTCGCGTCGGCGGCCAAGCAGCAGGCCAACCTGATCATCCGCTCGCCGATGGACGGCGTCGTCGCTGCCCGCCAGGCGAACGCCGGCGACGTCGTCAGCCAGGGCACCGAGCTGTATCGCATCATCGATCCGCGCAGCATGCAGCTCGAGGCCACCGTGCCGTCCGAGTTCCTGTCGGCGATCAAGATCGGATTGCCGGTCCAGTTCCAGGTCCGCGGATATCCAGGACAGACCTTCGCAGGACGGATTGAGCGAATCAGCCCCGCCGCGGATCCCGTGACCCGTCAGGTGCCGATCTTCGTCACCATTCCCAACACCGCCGGCCGGCTCGTCGCGGGGCTGTTCGCGGAGGGACGGGTCGCGCAGCAGTCGCGCCGGGCGCTGGTCGTGCCGGTGTCCGCGGTCAACACGTCCGATCCCAGGGCCCCCTGGGTCCTGCGCGCGACGTCCGGCAAGGCGGAGCGCGTGCCGGTGACGCTCGGGCTTCGCGACGATCAGACCGAGCGCGTCGAAATCACCGGGGGTGTGAAGGAAGGGGATCGCCTGCTGACCGGCGCGGCGCAGGCGATTACGCCGGACACACCGCTGCAGCTGCCGCCGGCCCCCGGCAATCCGCAGAGTTGAGAGTCTCGCCGTAGCTTTCGCGGAGGCGGGAAGTTCGCGGGTGGATGTGAATCGCGGTCAGCAGCGAGGGAGCGCAGCGAACGAGCCACGCGAGCGGAGTGGGGCATGGGGCCCCCGCGAGCGAGCGTGTAAGGGGGTCCGGGGGACGAAGTCCCCCGGTTGCCGGGTGGATGTGAATCGCGGTCAGCAGCGAGTGAGCGCAGCGAACGAGCCACGCGAGCGGAGTGGGGCATGGGGCCCCCGCGAGCGAGCGTGTAAGGGGGTCCGGGGGACGAAGTCCCCCGGTTGAGAAATGGTCATATCCGATTTCGCCATCAAGCGGCCGATTGTCACGACGGTGCTGATGCTCGCCCTCGCCGTATTCGGCATCTTCGCGCTGGCGCTGCTCAACACCGACGAGTTCCCGGATGTCCAGAACCCGGTCGTGGTGGTGTCGGTGCCGTATCCGGGCGCCTCGCCCGAGAGCGTCGAGCGGGAGGTGATCGATCGCATCGAAGAAGGCATCGCCGGCATCAGCGGGGTCGACAAGATCCAGTCGAACTCGCTCGACGGCTACGGGGTCATCATCACCATCTTCCAGTTCGAGAAGGACCTGCAGGAAGCGACGCAGGAGATCCGCGACAAGATCTCCGAGATCCGCAACGAGCTGCCGCCGGAAATGGAAGAGCCGATTCTCACACGGTTCAACCCGGCGGACCTGCCGATCATGTCGCTCGTCCTGTCGTCGAAGCAGATGGCCGGACCCGAATTGACGCGGCTCGCCGATCCCGAGATCACGCGCCGGCTTCGTGGCATTCCGGGCGTTGCCGAGGTCGAGGTGGTCGGCGGCGTCGAGCGTGAGCTGACCGTGGAGTTGAGGCCCGTGGATCTGCAGGCCGCGGGGCTGAGCGTCGCCGAGGTCGTACAGGCGCTGCAGTCGCAGAACCTGGCGGCGCCCGTCGGGCGGCTCAACGGGCCATTCGAAGAGCGGACGATCCGCCTGCTCGGCCGCCTGGAGAAGCCGGCAGATTTTGCCAGATTGCCGATCGCGCAGTCACAGGGACGCGTGATTCGGCTGGGCGACGTGGCCACCGCGCGCGATGGCACCGAGGAACCCCGATCGGCGGCGGTGTTCAATGGCGAGGACGCAGTCGGCATCGACGTCAAGAAGGCCAAGGGCTTCAGCACCACCCAGGTGGCCACGGCAGTCCGCGCTCAGGTCCAGCAGATTCAGCCGTCCTTGCCGCAAGGGGTCTCGTTCCGGGTGGTGCGCGACGCCGGCGTCCGCGTGGCGGCATCGGTCCGGAACGTCCAGGAGGCCCTGCTCGAGGGGGCCGCCCTGACCGTTCTCGTGGTCTTCCTGTTCCTCAACTCGTGGCGCTCCACGGTGATCACCGGGCTGGCCCTGCCGGTCTCGGTGCTCGCGTCGTTCGTGGCGGTGCTCGCATTCGGCTTCACGCTGAACACGATGTCGCTGCTCGGGCTGTCGCTGGCCATCGGCATCCTGATCGACGACGCGATCGTGGTGCGCGAGAACATCGTGCGCCACGTGGAGATGGGGAAGGATCACTACACCGCGGCGCACGAAGGCACTGATGAGATCGGACTGGCCGTCGCCGCGACGACCTTCTCGATCGTCGTGGTCTTCGTGCCGATCGCGTTCATGGGCGGGATTGCCGAGCAATGGTTCGCGCCATTTGCGCTGACGATCGCCTGTTCCGTGCTGGTGTCGCTGTTCGTATCGTTCTCGCTCGACCCGATGCTGTCGGCCTACTGGCCTGATCCGCACGTGCCACCGGAACAGCGCTTCTTCGTCACCCGCTGGCTCGACAGGTTCAACGCGTGGTTCGATCGCCAGGCCGACGCCTACAAGGGTGTGATCGGCTGGGCGCTCGACCATCGCTGGAAGATGGTGGCGCTCGCGGTGGCGTCGTTCGCCGGCGCCCTCGCCCTCCCGGGGCTCGGTATCGTCGGCGGCGAGTTCTTCCCGGTCACCGACGAGTCGGAGTTCAACATCTCGCTCGACACCCCGCCAGGATCGAACCTCGACTACACGAAGGTGAAGGCGGAGGAAGTTGCGCGCATCGCACGATCGAAGCCGGAGGTGATCTACACCTACTCCACGATCGGCGGCCAGACCGGGTCGGTCGACGAAGGCACGGTTTACGTGCGGCTGAAGCCGAAGCACGAGCGCGACCGCAGCCAGAACGACGTGGCCGCCGGGCTCCGGGCCGAGCTGACACGGCTGGCCGGCGCGACCGCGTCGATCACCACCAGCGGCTTCGGCGATCAGAAACAGATCCTGATGCAGGTCATGGGGCGCGATTCGCGCCAGCAGCAGCAAGTCGCGGATCAGGTGCTCGCGCTGATGAAGAAGGTCCCCGGCGCCGTGGACGTCGATCAGTCCACGCGCGGCCAGAAGCCCGAGCTCGAGATCGAGCTGGATCGAGCCCTCGCCGGGTCGGTCGGGATCACGGCCGGCCAGATCGCACAGGCGCTGCGTCCGGCGTTCGCCGGCATCGACGTTGGCGATTGGGTCGATCCGTCGGGCGAGACCAGGGATGTGACGGTCCGATTTGCCCCCGAAGCCCGGATGCGCACCGCCGACCTCTCGACGTTGCCGCTCACCGTGCGCGGTCCCGACGGCGGCGTGCAACAGGTTCCGCTCGGGCAGCTCGCGACCATCCGCGGCGGCCTCGGGCCGGCCCGAATCGATCACCTCGATCGCGAGCGGGTCATCACGGTGCAGGCGAATACCCAGAACCGCGCCCTCAACGAAGTGATCAAGGACATCGACGAACAGCTCGCCGGCCTGACGCTGCCGCAGGGCGTCACGATCCGAAAAGGCGGAGAGACCGAGGATCAGCAGGAAGTCTTCGGCCGCATCATCGCCGCGCTCGCCGTCGCCGTGCTCCTGATGTACCTCGTCCTGGTCATCCAGTTCGGATCGTTCCTGGATCCGCTCGCGATCATGATTTCCCTGCCGCTGTCGCTGATCGGCGTGATGCTCGCGCTGCTCGTCACCGGCTCCACGCTGAACCTGATGAGCATGATCGGCGTGATTCTGTTGATGGGGATCGTCGCCAAGAACGCGATCCTGCTGATCGATTTCGCCAAGTGGGCGGAGGAGAGCGGCAAGTCGCGGCGCGACGCGCTGATCGAGGCCGGGAGAGTACGCCTGCGGCCGATCCTGATGACGACCTTCGCGCTGATCGCCGGCATGGTCCCGGTCGCGATCGGCGCCGGCGAGGGCGCGGACTTCCGTGCTCCGCTCGGCCGCGCGGTGATCGGCGGCGTGATCACGTCGACGCTGCTGACGCTGCTGGTGATCCCGACCTTTTACGAAATCATGACCGACTGGCGCGACTGGGCGCTCGCGAAGCTGCGTGGCGGGCAGGCCCCGTCACACGCCCCCGCGCATCAGGCGCCGCCACTACTCCCTGAACCGAGACTGGGCGCTCGGGAGTAGAGGGCTCGGGCCGAGAGAAGAAAGAGGTGAGGGTGGCCTCGATGGCCTCCGTCCTTCCTGGATCTCAGCTCAGCGTAAAGCCGAAAGCCGCGAACCATCGTGGCCGCGCGCAGCGTTGAGCGCCTCGTCCTGTCACACGTTCGCGACGCGGCACGCACTATCGGCTGCTTCCCCGCCTGGCAAGTGGAATGCTTCTCCATCTCCGCTCCCGTAAGTGCACGCACCTCGACCGTTTCGAGATCTCCTGATTTCGCGCGGTGAACACCAACTTGCGACGGATCCAGCGGATGTAATTCATGGATGCCCGTCAGGAACTCTGGAAATTTTTTCCTAGCAGCCTGGGAGTGTCGGACCAGGACCTCTCGCTGTTCCTCTCCTCGCTGACCCTCCGGCATCTCTCGAAAGGCGACCACTTCCTCAACGCCGGAGAGACGAACCCCATAAAGGGCCTGGTCACGAGAGGATGCTTGCGCGTCTACTTCACGGAGGCCGATGGCACCGAGCGCGTGCTCTACTTCGCGCCCGACGGGTGGTGCCTCACCAACATCGGCAACGCCACCGGCGAGTGGCCGGCAGTTCTCAGGGTCGATGCGCTGGAGCCCACCGATGTCCTGGTGATCGATCGGGAGCGGCTCGGAACCGCCCACGAACCGGCGTGTGACCGGATCTGGCGGGCCCTGGCCGAAACGGCGCTCCTGACGTTCCAGGAGCGCCTGGTCGGCGGCCTTCGCAAGACCGCCGCGCAGCGCTATCTCGATTTCCGCCGTCTCTACCCCGGGCTCGACTCGCGGATCGCGCAATATCACGTCGCCGGCTATCTCGGAGTCTCGCCGGAGTTTCTCAGCAAGCTTCGCAAGCGGCTCATTCGCGACGAGTACCGTCTCGCACCGTCGTGACCCTGTGACGCGATTTCTTGACCTGCTTCAATGACGCCCTCGTGGCGCGCGAGTACTGTTCGCGCCCTGACGCCCCTGCGAAGTCGAGGTCACGCCATGAGACTTTCGTGGAAGAAGACTGCGCGTACGACGGTGCCGGCAGCATGGCGGCCGTCATGGGCCGCGGCGGCAACGGCCCTCCTCACTGCGATGGCGCTCGTTGCTGTCGGCATGACCCAGGAGCCGGGGCTGGACACCCGGGCCGACCAGCGCCGCCGCGAGCGATTCACTCAGAGCACCGGCCCTGCGTCTCCGGAGGTCACGACGACGGCCCTCGCGACCTCGAGTCCGACGAATGCGCCGACCGGTTTCGACAACCGGACCAACGGCATGGATCCCCAGGGGCCGCCCTACGACAGCCTCAATGAAGACAACGTGGTGCCGCTCCGCTCGTTCAACGACAACCGTTTCATCTTCGAGGAGACCGAGACGATTGCCGACGGTCTCGGTCCGACCTATAACGCCCAGTCCTGCCGCGAGTGTCACCAGAACGTCGTCACCGGCGGGGCCAGCCAGATCGCCGAGCACCGGACCGGTCACATGCTGAACGGCCAGTTCTTCGAGTCGCTCGGCGGCTCGCTGGTGCACTCCCGCGCAACGCACCAGAACATTGGCGAGGTGGTCGCAGTCGAGGACGACGTCAGGACGTTCAGGGTCTCGACCAACACGCTCGGAGCCGGCTTCATCGAAGCGATCGCCAACAGCACGCTGCTCAGCATCCGTGATCGTCAGCCCGCGTCGATGCGCGGCACGGCGGTGATGGTGCCCGTGCTCGAGGCGCCCGGTGAGACCCGCATCGGACGGTTCGGCTGGAAGAACCAGCACGCGAGCCTGCAGTCCTTTGCGGCTGACGCCTACCTGAACGAGATGGGCATCACCAGCCCGCTCTTCCCCGACGAGAACACGTCCAGCGGGCGGAGCGTGGCCGCGTTCGATCCGGTCCCCGATCCCGAGGACGAGGGGGAAGACGTCGAGGCCTTCGCCAACTTCATGCGTTCCACGAAGGCGCCGTCGCGCGGGCCGATCACGGCGGATGTCACGGCGGGCGATATGCTGTTCAACCAGGTCGCCTGCGCCACGTGCCACGTGCCGGCGATCGTCACGTCGGATCCTGGGACGCGCATCAACGGTGGCGCCTTCACGGTCCCCGCAGCGCTCGGGAACAAGATCATCCGCCCGTACAGCGACTTCCTGAGTCATGACATCGGCACCGGCGACGGCATCCCCATCCTGCCGACCCCGGAGTTCGCCAATACCACGAACAAGATGCGTACGGCGCCGCTCTGGGCGCTTCGCACCCGCAACCGCCTGATGCACGACGGCCTCTCCTTCACCAAGGAGGAGGCAATCGATCGGCACCGTGGCCAGGCCGACGCCGTGCGCCAGCGATTCAACGCGCTGACATCAAGACAAAAGGCGCAGTTGATGAGGTTCCTGGAGTCGCTGTAGATCGATAAGACAGGCTTTGCGACAGCCGGCGCGTCGCCTCCGGTTCGACGAAACGAGGCGACGCGCCGACACATCCATCGTCGGGCGCCCGGGGAATGACCGGGGCCGAGCCGGGTGCGTTCGCGTCGGTCAGCGGATACAGGCGGAGCTCGCCGTCTTCTGATATGGAAGCCGCACCGGCGGTCAACATTCCCAGGGAACGCTGTCCACCAAAGCGTTTGCGAAAGTCGGCCTCCTCCCAGGATTCCAGCAGCGCATAGGCCGCGACCCCGCGCCTGCGCAATGTGTCCACCGCGCGATCGAGCGAGGCAGGATCCAGCACGTCCCATCGCATCGTGAGCCGTCCCGTGTAATAGCGCACGCTGCCGCTGTGCTGCATCGCAAGGATCACCGCCTCGGGCGGCACAGTCCGATCGATGTGAACCGCGGCGTCGAGGTAGCGCCGTTTTTCCGCGATGCTGTTTTTCAGGATCTCTTTCGAGTCGATGAACCGGAGCGAATGTCCGCCGGCCACGACCGCGAACGCGATCAGCGCAGCGAGGCGGAGTGAGGGTGACCGGCGCGTGGCTTCAACGATGACATCGGCGGTGAGGAGGAAAGCGATCGGGATGGCCGGTATGAGGAAGCGCAGGTACCACCACTGGTCGAACGGAAGGTAGAAGACATACAGAACGAAAACGCAGACGGCAAACCCTATGAGCGTCAGCCGCTCGAGCGTGTACCACCGGCGTCGCACGAGGGCCGTGAGAAAGAGAAACGCGATGGCCCCGTGGCTCTCGAGCCACCAGCCGGGATACAGCCGCAGATTCGCAGCCGCGTGCTTCAGCGCGAACACGCCGCCCAGATCGCCATAGCCGGAGCTCAGCGCCGATCCATACAAGCGGTGATTGACCCACGCGATCAGCAGCGCGGCCGGTACGGTGCCCGCGGCGAACAACCCGGTCCGCAGCGCCATCGATCCGCGGCGCGATTCACGGACGACCGACAACAGCCACGGGAACAGCGCGAGCGGCAGCAGGTTCGGTCGAATCAGCACGCCGGCACCGGCGAAGAGGCCCGCGGCGAGGGCCGAGCGCGGAGTCGCACGAGCTGCCGCGGCGAGCGCGCACATCCACATCGCGCCGGCAGGCACATCGGCCATGACGACCAGCGATTCGAACACCACCACCGGACTGCAGGCCACGAGCGCAGAGGCGATGAGGGCGGTCGGCGTGGTGAAGATCCGGCGGCCCAGATCGAACGTGGCAGCGACGAGGGCCGCGCCACAGAGGGGTACGACGAGATACGGGCCGCAGGCGGAGAAGAGACCGGCGAGAGCCATCAGCAGCGGAAGGCCCGGTGCGACCGTCGGCCCCATCACCCCGTTGGCGCCAAGGCGATAGGCGAGCGGCACGAACGAGCCGAGCGCGTTCGGCCAGGGCAGGGACGCCGCGAAGGCCTGATCGATCCCGAGGATCCCGTGCCTCCAGAGGACCGATTCGCTGACATACCCGAAGGCGTCGGCGCCGCCGGCCACGCGGCTGCCGTATCGGAGCGCTATAGCGAGAAGGACGGCCGCTATCCCTGCCGCGGCCAGACCCGCCATGCGTTCGAATGCGGGAGCGGAGGATCGAATCAACTCGTCGATCCGCCTGAGAGCCGAGGGAATCTGCCGCACCCGGTCGCCAACCCACTCCCGGTAGGCCAGGCGCCACGCGATCACCGCCAGGGCGAGCGCAAGAACGAGGACGCGAGTGGCGTTGCGGGACGAGACCCGCACGGGACCGAGGTGGAGCAGGAAGCCGCCTGTCGCGAGGATGATTCCGGCCCACGCCAACAGCGCGGAGGACGCGACGAGGAACCGTTTGCCCCAGCGGTGCCGCTTCTCTGAGGGCTCCGGCAGCGGCACCTTCAAGGTTGTGCGACGGCGCAGGGAGCTCCGCAGGCCGTCCGGCGTTGCGTGTGTCGCATCAGCTGTCGTCCGCGAGAGGCCTTGACCGACTCGATTCTGAGTTGTTGAGTCAAGTTTTCGGTGAAGGCCGACCGCGCGTCAGCGCCCTTCGACGTAGCTCAGGGCGCCCCGAGCCACGTCGAGGGGCGCGGCACTATCAATAATGCGACCTAGCGAGGCGGAGCCTCGAGGGTCTGAGGCGCAGCCTCGCTAGAACTGTGGCTCAAGTAGCGACAGAAGTCACGGCAAACTGCGGGTCGGCGACGAAACAGAACGGATGCCCGCAATCCTCGCAGACGTACTCCGCGTACCCGGCGCGTTCTTCCACGAACCGGATCCGGTGAGCAGTCAGGAAGCAGATCAGGGGGTGCCGGATCTTGCGTGTGCCGGCTGCGCGTTTCAGGAAGCTGTGTCCGCAGTGGCAGGCGTACTCGACGAAGCCATTGCGGGTCGCGATGGCCGTGACCCGGTGGCCGAACACGCCGCAGGCGTAGCGCACCTTCTTTGGGAAGATCGATGCGTCCGCGAACGGGTCGGCCGCGGCCGGGTACGCGAGGGGATGTCCACATCGAACGCAGACATACTCGTGAACTCCATCGCGATCGATGAGGGGCACGTAGGTGTGGTGCCGGAGGAAACAGGAGAGCGTATGCCGGACGTGGGTCGGTTCTCCGGTCCGCGGCAGGTATTCGCTGCCGCACCGGCAGCGTCGCGCCTGATCGCTGGTCGTGCGGAACACATGGTTGTCGACCACGTGCCCCCAGATCCGGCAGCTGAGCCTCATCCAGACCGGTGCCGGCTGCGTCGCGGTAGTCGTCATGACCGGTAAGGCGCAAAGCGCGGCGGGTCCGGCTCGTGGTGCGGTGTCGATCGCAGACTAGCCCGTTCGCGCCCGGCGAGGCGCCTGAGAGCCAGCAGGAGGGTGGACGTTTCGACTCAGTGACCGTTGAACTACTGTCGGCCAGGTGGATTGAATCGCGTGTCGAAGCCACAGGGTTGCTCACTGGCTACTCGGAACCAGGCAGCTTTCGCACGTGCCCGGATACGCGGCGATACCCTGCATGGCGCTCCGCGTTGAAGAGTCAACGGCGGCGAAATCACAAATCTCGCGAACGGTCGGAGCGTCATGCACCTTTCTACCATGCCGATTTTCGACGCTCAGATTCGACGGCGACCGAGCGAATGCGCCGCGAGGCAGCGCTGCAGTTGTTCCGAGGACAGATCATGGCTCTCAACAAGACCTCGTCTGTCTGTGGAGCAACGTAGCGAACATTCAGGAGAAGAGCCGGGTGCCGTCGAAAAACCTGTCAAGCCCCTTCGTCAAAATCATTTACATTGAACCGGCTTATCCACGCGTCGTCTGGACGGTGCACACTCATTCTTGTCACCTGCTCTTCTGCGCAAACGGACTGTCACGAGCGACGCCATGAGATTCCGGGGCATCTGTCTTCTGGTCTTCCTCCTCACTTGCGGCGTCGGATCGCCCGGCGGTCAACCCTCGCCGACGCACGGTCCGGCACACGGCGCCCTCGTTCTGCAGGGTGGCGTCGGAATGAACCGCGCGATCGTGTCCGCATTCCGGCGCTCGCTGGTGGCCCTGGATCGCACATCGTCGTCATTCCAACGGCGAGCGTATTCGACGCCGGGCCACCCGGCATGGCGACCTGGCTCGCGCGTCGTATGAAGGAGAGCTTCGGCGTGGAAAGCGTGACGGTGCTGCACGCGCTGGACCGTGCCACGACCGACTCCGACAGTTTCGTCGAGCCACTTCGCCACGCCACCGGAGTCTGGCTACTCGGGGGCATGCCTGAGCGACTCGTCCAGGCCTACCTCAATACGAAGACCGAGCGCGCGATCAAGGATCTCCTCGATCGCGGCGGCGTCGTTGGCGGCGAGTCGGCCGGGGCCATGATCCAGGGATCCTGGCTGGACACGACCGACAGCGAGTCGTTCACGCCGGCCATTCACGCGTTGATTCGGGCTCACGGCACCGGCGCAGGATTCGGGTTCCTCACTCAGTCGGCCATCTTCCCCCACTTCGACAAGCGTGGCCCCGACGCAGCCGTGCGCGAGAGTGCGGCGCACCCCAATCAGCTCGCGATCGGCATCGACGAAGAAACGGCGCTGGTGGTCCGCGGCGACCAGGCGGAGGTGGTTGGTCTCGGCACCGTCAGTCTGTACAACGGAGCAGGAGGCGGAGCCTCCGGCGTGGTCATTCTCAAACCCGGCGAGCGATACGATCTGGCAGCGAGGCGCAGGCGCTGATCGAGCCTCAGCTGTCGAGATTCCGCCGGACACGGCATCGGGCGAGCAATCCCGCCGCGCCGGTGCCGACCAGCAACAGCGTCGCGGGCTCCGGCGTCGGCACGGCCTTGGCGCTTGCGTCGTCGTCCTACCTGGGCTCCTTGCGAAATGACGTGTTGCTGCCGGCGACGATCACGATTGTCGCCCCTATGGCTTGATGTTCTGGTTCAGCCGAAACAGGTTGGCTGGGTCGTACTTCCGCTTGATCTGTAGCAGGCGATCGTAATTGCCCCGGTAGCTCTCCCGCAGGCGATCCTCGCCCTCGTCGTCCATGAAGTTGACGTAAGCCCCGCGTGGTGAATGTGCGCGCATCGCCTGCCAATGGTCCTTCACCCACTTCACGTTCGCGGCGGTGGCTTCCGGCCCGTCCCAGAACGCATCCTCGGAGAACGCGAACGTCGCGTCCCGATGGGCGAACGGGGTGGCGTCGTTGGCCACACGACCCATCGCACCGCGGAAGTGATTGAGGTGTGTAAGCGACATCGGCGTGGGCTTTCTCTCGGCCCAGGCGATCATGTCGTCAACCATCGCGGGTGGGATCGCGTCGAAATAGTCGGATTTCGCGTAAGAGTAGATCCCTTTGGGGAACAGCGGATCGAACATCGATTGCAGCCCCGTGTAAGGGAGAGGCCCAAGCATGTCGGCCGCCGGCTTGAGTGCTCGTATCGGCGCGACCACTGCTTCGCCGGCCCTGGCTGCCCCCGCATAACACGCCGCGATGATGACGACGCGCTGTCCATGGAGCGACTCGGGGAGGAAAGGGGCGGGCGGCGCAGTCCAGTAGTAGAGGATGGTCGTCAGCTCATCTGGAAGATCCTGCACGTACTCGAGGTAGAAGTCCGTAATCTCTTTCGCCCTGTCCCACAAAAAGAACGCGGGGCCCCCCAGCACGAGGGGGCCAACGGGGTGCAGCCGATACTCGAACGACGTCACGACGCCGAAGTTCCCGCCACCCCCGCGAAGGGCCCAGAAGAGGTCGGCATTCTCCGTCTCGCTGGCTTTCACGAAATCCCCGGCCGCCGTCACCACGTCGGCGGACACGAGGTTGTCAGCTGTGCTGCCGTACCTTCGAATCAGCCACGTCTGACTCCCGCCACCGAGGGTCAGGCCCCCGATTCCGGTGGTCGACACCACACCGCCAGAGGTCGCGAGCCCAAAGGCCTGCGACTCATGGTCCACGTCCCCCCACAGTGCGCCGCCCTGAGCGCGGACAGTCCTGGCTGCTGGATCAACCCACACACCCCGCATCCGACTGAGGTCGATCATCAGGCCATCGTCGCAGACCGAATGCCCGGGCCAGCTATGCCCACCTCCACGTACGGCCACGAGCAGCCCGTGAGTCCTTGCGAAGTTGACCGCCGCGATGACATCAGCCGCACCGGCACACTGCGCGATCAGCCGTGGGCGCCGGTCGATCATGGCGTTCCACACCTTGCGCACCTCGTCGAACTGCTCATCGCCGGCCGCAATCAGACTGCCGCGAAACGCCGTCCGCAGCTCTTGAAACGCTGCATCCCCGATCTCTGTCTTGCCGCCGTCGAGCTGTTCGATCTGCATGATTCACCTCCGACAACAGCCAGCGACTGACCTTCCCGAGAACAATCAGGTCCTCTTTGTCATGAGAGGTCCCGGGTCATTCCAACGCGCGTTGCCGCAGGAGGCAAGTGAACCGGGGTGACTTCACGGTGAACCCGGCGGGATGGCGGTCTATACTGTGAATCCCGCTGTGAACGGCCGTGATGTCCATTCACCCCACGCGTCGCGCCGGAGTCGGAGCAGGCGAAGCGGACGTGTCGCCCGACGAAGCGATCGCTCAACTCGGGCGTATTCTCGACAGCGAGACGTTCTCGAAGGCGCTGGTGCTGCGCCGCTTCCTGCAGTTCCTGGTAGAGCGGACTCTTCAAGGCCGGACCAACGAAATCAAGGAGTACGCCCTCGGCGTCGACGTGTTCGATCGCGGGAGCGACTTCGATCCGCGCACCGACACCATCGTGCGGGTCCAGGCCAGACGGCTACGGGCCAAGCTCGAGGAGTACTACGAAGGTCCCGGGGACGGGGACCGCATCCTCATCGAGCTTCCGAAGGGGTCCTACGTCGTGGCCTTCCGATTCGTGCCGTCCTGTTTGTCACGTCCTGCCGCTACAGGCCACACGCTCCTGCCGCTCTCGAAAGAACCGGTTGAGACGTTGCCGCGCGCGCTTCCGCTGCCGGCGGCGCGTACTCCGCTCATCGGCCGGGAAGACGACCTCACCAGCCTGACGCACATGCTGCTGCGCGACGAGGTGCGCCTGCTCACGTTGACGGGGGCCGGCGGAAGCGGGAAGACGAGACTGGCGGTTCACGCGGCGTCTGAGGCCGAGCCGGACTTTGCCGGGGGCGTCTACTTCCTTGCCCTGGGCGCGGTGACCGAGGAGAGTGCTGTCGCACATGAGATCGCGCACGCGCTCGGGCTGCGACACACGGAAGGCAGGCCGCTCGTCGAGGCGTTGCGGGACCACGCGCGAACCTGGGTACACGAACCGACGCTGCTCGTGCTTGATAACTTCGAGCAGCTCATCGCGGCTGCGCCGCTCCTCGTGGCGTTGCTCGAAGCTTGTGCTGCGCTGAAGATCCTCGTCACAAGCCGGGCCGTTCTGCACGTCTCCGGTGAATTCACCTACACGGTCCCTCCCCTGTGCGTGCCGCGTCACCCCGATCGTGCATCGATCGACGATCTGTCCCGGAGTCCCGCGGTGAAGCTCTTCGTGCAGCGTGCGGCCGCCATCGAGCATACGTTCACGTTGAGTGACGACAATGCAGGCGCGGTGGCGGAGATTTGCGTCCGGCTCGACGGACTGCCACTGGCCCTGGAGCTGGCGGCCGCGCGCATCAAGGTCCTCACCCCCGCACAGGTGTGTACGCGACTGGCGTCGCGGCTGGACCTGCTGACCGGCGGCGCGTCGGATCTGCCGACTAGACAACAGACGCTTCGGAACACGCTCGAGTGGAGTCACGCGCTCCTGACACACGCGGAGCAGCGACTGTTCCGAAGGCTGTCGGTGTTCTCGGGCGGCTGGACGCTGGAGAGCGCCGAAGCTGTCTGCAACACCCGTCGCGATCTCGGCGTCGCCATGCTCGACGGCATGGCGTCGCTCCTCGACAAGAGTCTTATCTACCAGATTGACGACGCAGGCGCTGAGCGTCGCTTTGGCATGCTCGAAACGGTTCGCGAATTCGCTCATGAGCGGCTCAACTCGAGCGGTGAGCGCGACGCGGCAAGGCACGCTCACGCTGCGTACAGCCTCGTCCTGGCTGAAGAGGTCGCTCTGCACCAGACTTCGGCCGAGCGCGCCGAATGGTTTGCCAGGTGCGATGCCGAGCGCGACAACCATCGGGCGGCGCTTGGGTACCTGCTCGAGACCAAGAACACGATCTGGGCGCTTCGCCTGGGGGTGGCGCTTTATCGATACTGGGAGCACCGCGAATGCCTGGCCGAGGGGCGCACCTGGCTCGAGGCGATCCTCGCGTTGCCCGGCGGCGCCGGGGCCAGCCCTGCGACTCGTGCAGGTGCGCTCAGCTACGCGGCCTCGATGGCGATGATACAGGGCGATTTTGGCGTCTCGATGCTTCGCACTCGCGAAGCGCTCGACATCTGCCGCGAGCTCGGGGACCGCAAGGGCGTGATCCTGCAGCTCACCGCGCTTTACGCCCACGCACGCTGGCTCGGAGACTACCAGGTCGCGCGGGAGTGGGGCGAGCAGACGCTCCATGCGTGTCGAGAACTTGGCGATAAGGCAGCCATCGCAGCGGCCCTGAGCAATCTTGCGGCCATCCTTTCCCTGCTCGGCCACCATCAGGAGGCGCAGGCGCGCCTGGAGCAGGCGTCAGCGATGTTTGCCGAGATGGACGATGCGACAGGCATGGCTTGGTGCTTCAACCACCTCGGCGACGTCGCCTTGGAACTGGGAGACATCGCCGAGGCACGCCGCCTCTACGAGGCTGGCGCCGACATCTTCCGGCGGACGGACAATCGCTGGGGCCTCGCCAGATCGGCCTGCGATCTGGGTCATCTGGCCTGCGAAGAAGCCAATTACGATTCGGCCCGCGCCTTCTTCCGCAGTGCGTTGACCATGTTCCGGGAGCTTGAACACAAGCGAGGGCTGGCGTTGGCTTTGGAGGGGCTCGCGCGACTGGCTCACGAGGAGGCGGACTCGGCTCGTGCCCTCACGCTTGCCGGGGCTGCCGCAGCACTCCGACGTGCGACGGGCACGGTCGTCCGGTCAGAGGACGACCGGAAGCTGGAGCGCAGGCGCGATCAGGCTTTCGCGCAATGCGATCCCGCGCTCTCGAAGCCGGCATGGACGAAGGGTTGGCACATGCCGACGGACGAAGCGCTTCGATACGCGCTCATGAGCTCGCAAGACCGTATGGCTTCTGGAAGTCTGCCGGATCGATGAGCCGACGTACTGCTTCAACTCGATCGACAGGAGCACCCGCCATGCGGCCGTGCTCCCGAATGAGCCTTTCGTCCGGAGCGAAGTAGATGCAGTAGATCTTGTCGTCACAGACGAAGCTCTGAATCCACAGGATCTCGGGACCCAGCGTTCGAAGCACCTCGAGCGATTTCAGAGATAGTTCGCGGATCTCTGCATCGGTCAACTGTGACGCCGCTGGCACATTGCGCTCGATGATGAACTGCGGCATTGGTTCCTCCGGGCCATGAGAGTAGCATCAGGGCCTCACTCGCTCGCCATCAGAAGCTACCAGGGTCGAAATTACATCTGGTCCGTTCCCTTGACCGCTCGAGGCGCTGAGGTGCAGGCAGGTACGCCGGCGCCGCTGTTTCCGGTTCGTCTGCCCGCGACGACGTTCGGCGATCTCAACTTTCTGGCCGTGTCGCGCGACGGCTCACGCTTTTTCATCCCGCAGGCCGTCGAACAGCCGGAGTCGGACGTCATCCACCTCCGAATGGGGTGGGCGAAGTGATGGCGAGAACCATCAAGATTCTCGTGGTACGAGGCTCGCCTTCACGCAGAAGCCATCACGCCGCCTGCTGATCGCGCCACTCGCGCACGACGTCGCGGTAGCAGAAGACCCCCGCCTGCTTCACCGCGTCCGTCCGCCACCGCGCGGTCCAGACCGATCCGAGGTGCAGCAGGCCGATCGCGCCGAACGTCGCTCCTCCAAGCTCGGTGGTGCGCCTTTTACCCCAGTCGCTCGAACGCCTTCCCTTGGATCGTTGGACGTTGGATCGTTGGGAGTTGAGTGGTTGGACCATTGGGAGTTGAGCCAATCCAGATCTGTCAGTGCGGCTCCGATGACGACAAAAACGTCGTCCGTCCGCGTGAGCTATTGAACCGCGCGCGCGAACCAGGAGAGGGCGAGCACGAGCACAGCGAACGTCACGACGGTGGGCTGATGACCCGGTCCCTGCTCGCCTCGGACCGTCCGGTACAGCGCGACCGCGCCGAGAATCCAGAGCAACTTGACTCCCGTCAGCGCCAGCGCCATGCCGATGACCCCTACCACGACCCAGCGCTGCGATCGCGAGAGCGCGTGAAACCCGCGTGAGCCATC
>Ga0075428_100003492_pt1 | contig 17215 bp, 12 predicted proteins | sample RhiMetdeltSRZDD2_FD_75291 | JGI IMG/M metagenome (GOLD analysis project Ga0075428, IMG submission 75291) | Populus rhizosphere microbial communities from Tennessee, USA - Rhizosphere MetaG P. deltoides SRZDD2 | ecosystem: Host-associated > Plants > Roots > Rhizosphere > Soil | place: USA... | reverse complement strand
CCGTCCGCCAGGCGCGGAATCGGACCGGTGGGTGCCGGCGGACGTTTCAGGTCTTGTCCGAGCGCGGCAACCGCTCCAAGCGGGCCCCGATCGCCGCCGCCCCCGCCGCGGCCCTGTCCGCCGGCCTGAGCCTGGGTCTGGGCCGCGGGGGCATCCAGATTTACAAACAGCGGCGCGGCAATCACAAACGCGCTGATGATGACCAACAGTTTACGCACGGTGGGGCTTCCTTTCTCTCGGCGCAAATCCTAGCACCTTTATGGCGGTTCGGCGTTATATGGTCGCACGCGCCCCGACGAGCACCTCGGCGATCTGTACGGCGTTGAGCGCGGCGCCTTTGCGGAGCTGATCGCCGCAGACGAAGAGGTCGAGGCCGAACCCCTCGGGCTGCGACAGGTCCCGGCGAATGCGGCCAACGTAGACCCGATCGCCCCCCGACGCGATCGTCGGCATCGGGAACCGGTTTTGCTCGCGCTCGTCCACGATCTCGACGCCGGCGGCCTCGGCCAGCAGGGTACGAGCGCGCTCGGGCGACAACGGCTGCTTGAGCGACAGGTTGATCGACTCAGTGTGCGCCCGCAGCACCGGGACACGCACGCACGTCGCCGTGATCGCCAGATCGGGATCCGCGAGGATCTTGCGCGTTTCGGCCATGACTTTCGTTTCCTCGCCGTTGTAGCCGTCGGGCCCGACCGCGGCGTTGTGCGAGAAGACGTTGAAGGCGATCTGGTGCGGCAGCGCCTTCGGCGATGCCTCGCGCCCCTCGAGCACGTCCTTCGTCTGCGACTGCAGCTCCTGCATCGCGGCCAGACCGGCGCCGCTCGCGGACTGATAGGTTGAAACAACAATCCGGCGGATGCCGACCGCACGATGGATCGGCGCGACGGCAACCGTGAGGATGATCGCCACGCAGTTCGGGTTGGCGATGATGCCGTTGTGCCGCGTCGCCGCGTCGCCGTTGACTTCGGGCACCACCAGCGGCGTGTCCGGATCCATGCGGAACGCGCTGGAGTTGTCGATCAGGATGGCGCCGCTCTTCCGGATGGAGGGTGCGAGCTCCCTGGTCACGGTTGCGCCGGCGCTGGCCAGCACGAGATCGATTCCCGTGAAGCTGTCGGGGCCTGCCGGCGTGACCTCGACGGTCTTGCCGCGGAACGTCACGGTACGGCCAGCGGACCGGGCCGACGCCAGCGGGCGAAGCGACGTGACCGGAAAATGGCGCTGCTCGAGCACGGACAGGATCTCCTGCCCCACGACACCTGTGGCTCCAAGAACGGCGATGTGCATGGTCCCTGATGATAAACCGGGTAACGGCTGCCGGACCGGACCTGGAAGAGTGGATTAGAACCGGTAGCGGATCCCGACGGTCGCCACCTGCGTCTCGAGGAAGTTTTGATACAGGGCGGTGAAGCCGCGGCCCTGTATCTCGTGCTGCAGGGCGAAGTCGTTGAAAATGTCCGTGAAGGTGAACACGACTTCGGCGCGATCCCCCATCAGCGGTTTCTTCGCCGAAAAATCGACCGATGACCGCGATCGCTCACGCCCCTGCGGCACGTTCCGCGACGCATAGCGGATGTAGTTCGCCTGCAGCTCCACCGACTGCGGCAGCTGGAACCGGTTGTTGATCGTCAGGTCCCACGTGTGGTCGGTGGAGCCCGACAGCGAGAACGGCCGCCGGGTCGGGAAGAACAGGATCGTCTCCAGCGGATCGACGTCGTTATGGAACCAGTTCACGCTCCCGGACATCCGCCAGGCGCGAATGATGTCGTGAGACGCCATCAACTGCACGCCGGTCTGCCGGAAGTTGCCCGCGTTCTCGAAGATACGGTTGACGATGTCGTAGTTGGGGTTGGAGTCGTCTATCGCGAAGATCCGCAGGAACGCATCGCTGACGTCGCGGTGATAGAGGGCGGCACTGCCCGAGCCTCCTAGCCACGAGCGCTGGAACCCGCCTTCATAGGCGTTGGTGAACTGCGGCCGCAGGAACGGGTTTCCCACCTTCAGGATTTCCGGGTCGTCATATTTCGGAAAGATGCGCAGCTCGGGTTCGCCGGGACGGTCCACGCGGCGGTTGTAGGCGGCGGTGATCCGATTGCGGTCGGTCAGGTTCAGCGTGAACTTTGCGTTCGGGAACACGCCGAAGTAATCGTACGCATCGCTTCCCGGGTAATAGATGTTCTCGGCGGGAATCGTGTACGAGACCTGGGTTTCCTCGAGTCGAAGGCCGCCTTCGAGCGTGTAGCGGGGCGTGATTCGAACGAGGTTCGCGTATCCCGCGAATATGTTCTCGTCCCAGTCGGAGAAGTCGCCAAGCCCGGGATAGATGACGCTCTGCACACCGCGGCGGACTGTGTAGGTGACGGGAATCCAACGGCGCTGCAGCTTGGTACCCAGCTCGAGCCGCCCGGTCGGCAGCGGCCGCGTGTAATCGATGCTGAGCGGCAGCGTGTTTTCGATCGCAATGATATGGGTGTCGTCGGTCCCGATCCGAACAGCTGATTCCTCGTTCAGGAAGTACGCTTCGTCTTCCTTGCCGCGGGTGAACTGAAGGTTCACGCCCAGCTCATGACCGGGTGCCACGAAGCGGTGAGTGAAATCGAAGTTCGCGTTGGTGAAGCCGGTCCCTTCGCTCTCGCGCCAGAACCAGAGGCGGTTGCGCTGGCCGGTTGCCTGGAGGATGAACGGTACCTGCGCGATGTCGATGTGGTGCTCGTAGTCGTGCACGCCGGACGCGGTGAACGTATTCCGATCGCCGACGGTGAAATCCGATCCGGCCCGGACCGTGTAGTGGTACTGCTCGCGGTTCTCCGGTACCTGCGACTCGATCACGCGTCCGTCGTCATAAAAACGCGTGGTGAATTCATTATTCGGCAGGTCGTCCTGCAGCAGCAGCTCGCCCTGGACGAACGTGCGCGTCCGCGGCGTGCGATAGTTCACATTGACGCTCGGCGTAATCTTCTCGTTGTTGGTGAAGCTTCCGAGGTCGGTCGGCAGGTCGCGGCGCTGCCTGGTGAACTGACCGACGCCCAGGCTCATCCCCATGTCGCCGGACCATCCGAGCTGCTGTTCCTTCTTATAGATGATGTTGATGATGCCCGCCATCCCAGCCGCGTCGAACCGCGCCGACGGATTGTTGATGATCTCGATCGCTTCAACGTTCGCAGCGGATACGCTGTCGAGTCCGCGCTGGCTGCCAAATCCGGTCAGGCTCGACTGCCGCCCGTCGATCAGGATGGCCACCTGGTCGCTGCCGCGCAGCGAGACGCGGCCTTCCTCGTCGACGGTGACGCCGGGGAGATTCTTCATCGCATCGAGAATCGTCCCGGTCGACTGCGTCGGACCTTCGTCCAACTTGAACACCTGCGTGTCGATGCCCGCGAGCCGGATGGTTTCCGCTGTGACCGTTACGTCCTCCTTGTACCCCTCGATCCGGGGCAGGCGGATATTACCCAGGTCGTACGTATTGTTGAGAGGGCTGACGAGAACGTCGGTATCTGCCTCGAGAAAACCTGGGAAGGTGACGCGAATGTTGTACGGCCCGGGGGCGAGACCCTGAAGGACGAACCGGCCATCTTCTCCGGCAAGGGCGCCGGAGCGACTCGTCGGATTTGCGGCGCTTTCGACCACGATTGTGGCGAAGCCAACGGGCATGCCACTCTCCATGTCGAGCACGCGGCCCGCAACTGATGCGGCGCCCTGCGCGAATGCCGTCATCGGCATGAGAAGGAAGAGAACGACAAGATTACGAATCACGGTATTCTCCCTGTGCCGTATACGACCATGCCGACGCTGGCGTGTACCAGCTGGTTCAGCTCCTGAGACCCGCTATACTTTCAGCCGCTCAGATACGGTATACGGAATCCGGGAGGAAGCCATGAATCGGCATCACAGACTCGCCAGCGCAATAGTCGCGGGCATGTTGGCGGCCGCGCCTTGCTCAGCCACGGCGCATCATTCGATGTCCGAATTCAATCGCGGCGTCGTCACGGAAGTGGAAGGCGTGGTATCGAGGGTCTCGTGGAAGAACCCGCACATCCTGCTGGAAGTGACGGCCACCGACTCGAAGGGTGTCAAGTCCGTGTGGACCCTCGAAGGCAGCGCGGTCAGCGCGCAAAGCCGCCGGGGGCTGACGGCCGATCGGGTGGCCGTTGGCGACAAGGTTCGCGTGGCCGGCTGGCCGTCGACGCGCAGAGATCGGTACCTCCAGGTCAATCATGTGCTCTTGCCGGACGGCGTCGAGCTGCTCGTCGGCGGCGTCAGGGAGCCGCGATGGTCCGGGAAGACCGCCGGCGGTGCAGGTGCAGCGGTGGCCGGGACCACGAAGCCGGCAGCTGCCCTGGGAGACACGCTATTTCGAGTCTGGAGCCAGGGGACTGGCGCCTGGTTCTTCGCGGGGCGCGGGGGCTACCAACTGAACGGATCGGCGGCAGCGGCGGTCGCCAAGTGGGACGACATCGCGGACAACCCGTTGACCAAATGCATCGCCCCGGGCATGCCGGCGCTCATGGGCAACCCTTACCCGATGCAGTTCGTTCAGGTCGGCCGCGATATCGAGCTGCGATTCGAGGAGTTCGATGCGGTTCGAAAGATCCACATGGACGCCGGTACCGCCCGTCCAGCGTCCGTACCCCTGTCGCCGCTCGGCTATTCGGTCGGACGTTGGGACGGCAAGACACTGGTCGTCGATACCTCCAGGATCAACTGGCCGTACTTCGACCGCTCGGGCGCGCCGCAGACCCCGAACGTCACGATCAACGAACGCTTTACCGTTGTCCCTGACGGCAGCCGGCTCAACTACGTGATGACCGTGAATGAGCCCGCGTCGCTGGTCAAGCCGTTCGTCTGGAACGCGTATTTCGTCTGGAATCCGGGCGAAGCGATCAATCGCTACGAGTGCACGCTCGAGGAGTGGGCGTCAATCAAGAACACGCTCCGCAAGTGAACACCAACCGTCGCGACCCAGCGGGCGCTCACGCCTCATTCAGAGGCGATAACGCCATCCTCGGGCGGACACGGCGCGTTCGAGTAGCCAGAGCGGAACGGCACCACGGTGCCCGACGCTGGATCGAACTTGTGCCGCCAGACGCACGCGGTGTCGTTAGCCAGTAGATGGATGGAGATCGACGGCTCGTCCGACACGGTCTGCACGTAGTGAATGTCCTCGGCCGGCGGCAACAGCGTGTAGAACTCGCCGGCGCCGAGCGTCCGCTGTGTGGTCAGCTCCAGGTCGGCGCGCGTCGGGTCGCTCCCGTCGTCGCGCCGCTCGTAAATCGTCTCGTTCTGGCGGCCTCGGTAGATGCCGACGATGCCCCAGGCGAGGTGGTCGTGGACCGGCGTCGCAGCGGTGGCCGGGACGACGAGAGAGAACAGGCATAGCGAGCCGTCGTGAGCGCGATAGAGCGCGTATTGGGCGATGCCGCCTCCCATCCTGCTCTGCTCGTCGGGCCGCGCGCACGAGTCGGGCAGCCAGCCGTCGGCGGCCAGCAGCTTCGCGAACGCAGGGCGGAGCGCATCGACGCGATCCGCATCGCTCGGGATCGTGCGGCGGAGGCGTTCCGTCTCCTCAATCAGCGCGCGGATCTCGGGCGCGTCAACCAGATATCCGAACCCGTGGGTGTGGAAGTGGTCCAGGTTGCACATCGAACGCCTCCGTGGTTACAGGATTGAGCAACAAGTGACAGTGCCTCAGAACGAGCGGTGCATTGTGCAGCACATCGCGCGGGCAGTTCAAGAAATTGAGCCGGTCGTAGCGCGCCAGCGCTGCGCCGTCGCCAGATAGAACAGCAGACCGCCTGCGGCCGCAATGGCCACGAGCAACGCGTCAGATGCGTTGCTGCTCGAGAAGAGCCAGCCAATCAGCGCCAGCGCCACGACGGCGACGATGTGGCCGGCAGGCACGACGAACTGCGCCCGCCGGTCACCCCGCCGCCGCAGCATCGGGAGCGCCGCACAAGTGACCGCGTAGGTCGTCAATCGGATCACTGTGCTGAGTTGCGCCGCCGTGAGGAAGGTGCCGGTGACTGTCAGCAGGGCGCCGCTGATCGCCGTGACAACGATAGCGACATGCGGTGTCCGGAAGCGGACGTGAATCGCCGCCAGGATTGGCGGCAGCTGCCCCTGCTCCGCCATTGCGAAGAGGAGTCGCGAGCCGGCAAGCAGCACGGCATTGAGCGTGCCGAGAATCGAGACAAGCGCGCCGACGGCGATGAACGCCGCGCCGGAGCCGCCGAAGATGCGCGCGCCAACGTCGGCGAGCGGACGCGGCGACACGGCAAGATCCGGGACAAGGCCGATCGACACTGCCTGAATCGCGACGTAGAGGATGGTGGCGATCGCCGTGCCGACGATCAGCGCGAAGGGCAGATCGCGGCGCGGGTTGCGCGCCTCGCCCGCCGGGATGACGGCATTCTCGAACCCGGTGAACGCGAACACGAGCAGCAGCACCGCCGACGAAAAGCCCGCGTAGGTTGCCGGGCCCGCGGCCGAGTAGGCCGCCGGGTCGATGAAGAAGCTGCCGCCGATCACCAGGAGCAGCAGCGGCAACAGTTTCGCCACCGTGAAGACGTTGTTGAAGGTCAACGCCTGCCGCACCCCGCGAACGTTGACGATCGTCAGTGCGACCACGACGGCAACGATTGACGCTGTCCGCGCCGCCCCCGGCGCCGACACCGGCATGAACACGCCGAGATAGTCAGCAAAGAGGTTGCAGAGCGCGGCAAACCCGGTGAGCCGCGCCAGCCAGGCGAGCCAGCCGATCTCGAAGCCGGCAAGGGGGCCGAAGGTTGCGCGCCCGTAGAGATACAGCCCGCCAGTCTCGGTGAAGCGGCTGCTCACCTCGGCGAAGCACAGGATGATCAGGAAGATGGCGACGGCGCAGACGACGTAGGCGAGGAGGCTGTAGTCAGCAGCGAGCGCGTGCACGCGCGACGGCAGCCCGAAGATGCCGGCGCCGACGATCACATTGAGGACCAGCGCGACCAGATCCCACTTGCGTATCGCGCGAAGCAGCCCGGTCCCGGCGGCCGGTGGCAGCGTCGAACTTGTCATCCTGCGCCGAACACCATATCGTGGAACCGCGATGCACAGACGTGCGAAATGGGTGCTCCTGCTCCCGGTTGTTCTGCTGGGGCTCGCGCATGCCGACCGAGATGCGGACTCCGTCAGCAACTGGCGGCTGGCCAGCCGCGCCCCAGTCGGCCTGGCGCCGGATCCCGCAGACACTCCCGAGGCCGTCGTGCAGGTGTATGCGGCGCGGGCAGCCCGTTGGCGCGGCTACTTCGGTGTGCATACATGGATTGCCGCCAAGTCGACGAATGCACCGGCGTTCACCGTGTACGAGGTGACCGGATTCCAGGTGCGGCGCGGGGGCCGCGCGGTCAGGATAAGCGAGCGCCCTCCCGATGGGCGTTGGTTCGGCAGCGCACCGCATCTGCTCGCCGACCTGAGAGGCGCCGGCGTCGATGCGATCATCGCCCGCATCGAGCAGGCGATCGCGACCTACCCGTACGAAAACAGCTATCGGGTCTGGCCGGGCCCGAACTCCAACACGTTCACCGCGTTTGTGCTGCGGCAGGTCCCGGAGCTTCGGGTCGATCTCCCGGCGCACGCCGTCGGCAAGGACTACCTGGGCGCACGCGTGTTCGCGCGGCCGCCGAGCGGCACGGGAGCACAGGCGAGCATCTTCGGCGTACTCGGGTTGCTCGCTGCCACGGAGGAAGGGCTCGAGGTGAACGTGCTTGGCCTGACGTTCGGTCTGGATCCGAGCGATCTGGCGCTGAAGCTGCCGCTCGTCGGCAGCATCGGGTTCGACACCTGGGACACGCCTGGCCCGCAATGACTTACCACGCCGACGACCTCACTTGTCGCGCGGCTTGAGTGCGCCCCGGAGTTTGTCAGCGAGCGATCCGAACCCCTCCGTCGGCGCAGCATCTCCGCGCCCGGCGTAGTCGCGCACCTCCGCGGCCTCCTGCGCGTCCGGAACGAGCGCAACGCCGATTCGTTTCTTCTCGAGGTCGATGCTTAGAATCTCGAAGGCCCCCGTCATCCCCGCAGCAACCAGCGTGGACCATCCCTCCAATCGTCCCGTCGGCACGAACGTGGAGGCGTGCGCCAACCCTTCGACCCCAGGCTCGAGCTCGACAAACGCCCCGAACTCCGCGAGGCGCGTGACGCGGCCGGTGCGCACCTGGCCGATTTCGTAGGTTTCGTGGACTCTCGACCATGGGTCGGGGCTGAGCTGCTTCAACCCGAGGGAGATCTTCTGATTGTCCTCGTCCACGCGCAGGACCTTCACCGTGATCTCGTCACCAGGCTTGACCACCTGCGACGTGTCCGACACACGGGACCACCCCATCTCCGAGACGTGCAGCAAGCCCTGCACGCCGCCACCGAGGTCGATGAACGCGCCAAAGTCGCGCACCGAGGCGACACGCCCGGTCATCACCGCGCCGGCGACAATCGATCGTCGGACTTCGGCGGCGCTCGCCCGCTGCCGCTCCTCGAGCAGGGCTCGCCGCGAGACGACGAGATTCTTGCCGCCTTCCTTGTACTCGATGATCCGGAATTCGTAGACATGGCCTTCGTGCTGCGACGGGTCCGTCCGGAGCGTGTCGATCTGAGAGATCGGGCAGAAAGCGCGCTGCCGGCCGATGCGCACCTCGTACCCGCCTTTCACCGCCCTTTCGACCTTGCCTTCCACCGGAAGACCGGTGTGGAACGCGTCTTCGAGCTGCCGCTCGGTCGCGGCCCGTCTCGCCAGCTTTCGCGAGAGCGTCAGTCCTCCCGCGGTCGATACCACGATCGCCTGAATGCGGTCGCCAACAGCGACCTCGAGATCGCCCTTGTCGTCCTTCAGTTCATCGATGTCGATCGTGGCTTCGCTCTTGCCGCCGACGTCGACGAGCGCCACCTCCGGGCCAATCGCGACGATCGTGCCCTCGAGGGTCTGGCCCTTCTCGATGCGTTTTGCCTGGATCGACGCCTCGAACATTGCGGCGAAATCGTCGGTGGGCTCGCTCACGGCACGCTCCTGCTGTTAGCCGTCATGATGCACTCCGGGAGGTTCTAAAAAAAGCCCACTGTTGAGCTCGCAGACGGTCGTTTCTGCTTTACCCGCGCTGGCAGAAGGATGTGCGCACCAATCGTGTGCGGATGCTATTGAACTGTGCCACGAAGCAACTCAACGATCTTGGAGACGAGCGCCTCCATTGGAAACGGCTTCTGAATGAAATGCGTTCCCGACGTCTCGATGCCGCTTCTGAGCAGCGAGTCGTCCGAGTGACCTGACATGAACAGAATCCGGGTCGACGGGCGGATCGCAAGCACACGTTCGGACACCTCCCGCCCGTTCAAGCCAGGCATGACGACATCGGTGAGCAAGAGGTGAATGTGGTGTGGATGTGCACGCACGATGTCGAGCGCCTGCTCACCGCCTGCAGCGCTGAGGACTGAATAGCCCGACTGGGTGAGGCCGTTCGCAATCAGGCGTCTCACTTTGTCGTCATCTTCGACGAGGAGGATCGTCTCTGCCCCTCGCAACGGGGACACGATGGAGCGCTCTTCGACCTCCGTCGCAACGTCGGGCTCCGTCGTTCGCGGCAGGTAGACGTGAAACGTCGTCCCTCGACCCACCTCGGTGTCCACGTCGATCGCTCCGCTCGCCTGCTCGACGATGCTGTAGACGGTGGCAAGACCAAGGCCGGTGCCGCGGCCTTCGGGTTTTGTCGTGAAGAACGGCTCGAAGATTCGAGAGACCATCTCCGCGTTCATGCCGCAGCCGCTGTCGGTCACCGAAAGACGGACGTATGATCCTGGCGGCAAGTGTGGCCCGCCCCTGGCGGGACGTTCGCTGAGCACCTCATTCTTCAGCTCGATGTGCAACGTGCCGCCGTTCGGCATGGCGTCACGCGCGTTGATCACCAGATTGATTACCACCTGCTCTATCTGACCGGCATCGGCACGAACGCGCCACAGGTCGGGCTGGGCAGTGCTGGTGAGCGCGATGTTCTCGTCGAGCAGCCGCCCGAGCATCTGCTGCAGGTTCTCGATGATGGCATCGAGCGCGAGCGGGCGTGGCGTGACGAGCTGACGCCGCCCGAACGCGAGCAGCTGTCGGGTCAGCCCGGCGGCCCGATCGGCAGCCTCGAGTATCTCCCGCACGTCAGCGCGACGGGGATCGTCGCTTTCCATCGATGCTTCGAGCAGCTGAGCGTAGCCCCTCATCAGCGTCAGCAGGTTATTGAAGTCGTGCGCGACGCCGCCAGCCAGCCTGCCAATCGCCTCCATTTTCTGCGATTGCCGCAGCTGGTCGTCGCGTTCCCGGGCTTCCTTGTACCAGTGAAGGAGGCTCGCCGTCATGTCATTGAACGCGTGAGCCATCAGTACGGATTCGGCACTGCCGCGAACAGGAACGCGGCGCGACCAGTCACCTGCGGCGATGTGGCCCGCCGCCTTGGCGATGTCCTGAAGCGGCCGGACCATACGTCGGCTGAACAGCACGCCCGCACCGACGGCGACCGCAAAGATCGCGAGACCCGTGCCGAGCAGCCGGAACCGCAGTTCGGTCACCGACTGGCGTACCGGTTCCCAGTCCTGGAGGAGGACCAGCCGACTGCGGCCGTGCTGGCCATCATCTAGTGGAAACTCGCCGTACACGTACTCGCGGCCGCCGACCATACGATTTCTGACAGCTCCTGCGGAAGACGCCAGGCTGGTGTCGCTGACAACAAGAGCGGAGAGGGCGGCGCGAGTTGCTCCGGTGAGGCTGCTGGCGTACAGATGGCGATCGGCAACGAGAGTCACCTCGCTATTCGTCAGTTCGGCGAGCCGTGAGGCGACCGCATCGTCAAGCGCAACGCCGACGGTCAGGGTACCGACCACTTCGTCTGCAAAGCGCGCGGGTTCGGACACCAGCAGGAACAGCCCGCCGCCGACCACGGTGATCGCTTGACTCGGCGCGCCGGCAACCGCCTTCGTAATCACGGCTCGAACAACGTCGGGCTGGCCATCGAGGGGCCATCCGGCGCGGGCAGTCCAACGACCGGTGTGATCGGTGACGACGCAGAAGTCGGCCTTGAGCTGCTGCCGATATTCATCGGCCATGGCCTGGAGTGTCGCAAAGTCGGCGGCGAGCCGCGGATCGGCCATGTGGGCGCGGAATACAGGCAATCGGGTCACGAGGACTGCCTGCGCCGCCGCGAAAGCGGAGCGGTCATCGGTCAGCCGATCGAATGCCGTTCTGGCGGTCTCGAGATCGATCGATGCGCGCTCGAGCGAGCGCGCGGTGAGTGTTCGGGTGGTTGCGACAAGAATGGCCGTCAGCGAAAACGCGACCAACAGCGTGATCCCGACGATAACTTGTGTCCCGAGCCGGCGTCGCCACGACAGTGGCTCCGGCGTGACGGACGCCATCGGGTGGTCAATCCTGCCGGAGGGAATAGACGATGCCCACATCAAGCGCCGTCGACGCCGTCCGGGCTATCCGTCCAGTTTGTTTGACGACATTCGCCTGGACGGCGAGCCCCTGCAGGAGACGGACGCGAGCGCCAACGGTCTGCCGGGTGGCATACAGGTCGAACGGGGGAATCGCTTCGTACGCAAGACGCTCGACGCGAGCGAGCGCCGTGACAGGGCCCATGCCGACGCGGTGGAGGATCACGTCTGCGTACCAGCCGGTCGTTGTCGTGCCATCGAATGGACGCCCGCCCAGCCATTCGCCCCGGAGTTGAAGCCCGCCGCGCATCCATCTCGCGTCGATTCCCCCGAACATGGCGCGCCCTCTTGCGAAGGTCGGAGATTGATAGGGCCATGTGCGGACGAAGCTTGCGCCGACAATGAACGGACCAGTGTGGTGCTGCACCCGGACAACCGCATCAACGCCTCTGCGGCGCTCTGCGGCACCGACGTCGGCGGGCGCGCCCAGACTGCCTTCGACGGTCAGTCGCGGCACTCCGGCGATGACAGTGACCCCATGCTCGAGGAAGTTGTTAGAGATCGCGAAGTATCCGTCATAGCGGATCAACGGCGCGCGCAGGAATCCCGTATACCCGTGGTCGCTGCCGCTCGAGATGCCAAAGGGCATGCGGAAGCGCCCTCCCTTGAGACCAAGGACCCGACCGCCACTCGCGACGACCCACTCGGCGTACGCCTCCATCACGTGCCCGCGATTGCCATAGGGATAGGCAGTACCAAAGGCGTCAACCTCCGGATCAGAGGTCCGGGCCCACGTACCTTCCGTGAAGAAGCGCAGCGTCGGGGTGACGTCGCCGAACAGGCGGACTTGCGTGGCGACCGCCGAGGTGTCTGCCTGGGTTGAATGTCCGGCCGCGACGGCGGCTTCGCCGATCACGGTCTGAGCTGCCGCCACGGGGGTGGTGATTACACTGATGAAGAGCGCCGCCCGAAGCGCGCGTCTCATCGCCACTCAATGGTCAAGGGTCCATCGGTGGCCGACGACCACGTTCCTGTGAGTGGCTCCGCGCCGGGACGCCATGCGTAATACCTGTAGGTCCCGGTCGGCACGGCGGCGATACGAAAGATTCCAGAGCGATCGGAAACTGCAAAGTACACGCTGTCGACGGCCATCACATATGCCGCCATGTTTGGATGAATGTTGCAGTAGATCCGGCTCAGGCCAGGCCTGTCGAAGGTAACGCGCCGGCTGCTGCCCACCGGATACAGGCCGAGGTCGAACCGCTTACCATCGCGGAACGAGAACACGTTGTGAAAGACGCGATCGTTGTTGGGGAATTCGACCGTGGTGCCGACACGCACCGCGAGGACCCGGGGAGCGAAGCTTAAATTACGTTGATCAAGAACGACAGGGGTTTCTTTCGCGACGGCCTCTGTACCGGGCGCATCCACCCACACAAGCACATCTGCCGTCGGTTTGCCGCTGACGCGCGCAATTCCATGCAATTCCGATGGCGCCAGGGGCTTCCCGGCCATGGTGGCCGAAACAATACCGACCAGGAAAACAAATACCCAGCCGCCCCTTGCTGTCATCTTGTTGGTTATCGGCCGGATAGCAGCCGTCAATCGCGAGCTGCCCCGATGCCTGAATCTCCCAGACCCTCGAGGCTGCATTTGTCAGGTGTAGTCACATCGATGCACCTCCAGGCGCTCACCGCAGATCGCGTGGATTGACGTAAATCAACTTCCAGTTCAGGCTGACCTCCAGCCCGACCGTTTCCGCCGCACACAGAAGAGGTGCGGCGTCTCGAATGCGGCCAACCGGAATGATGAGTCGTCCCGAAGATCAGATACAAACGTCGACACTGGCGTTGCTGCACATGAGGACGCCTGCGATTCTGATCGCAAATCTCATCAACAGCACGCTGACGGTCATCGTTTTCCAGTCCGCCGTTCCGCGCCAATTGCTGGCGACGTGGCTGGTGGTGTTCCTCCTGACCCTCGCGGTCCGCGGTGCACTCTGGCGTCGCTTTCGAGATCAGGGCCAGGCGGATTGGCACGTCAAATGGGGACGGACGGCCAAGATCGGTTCGTATACGGGAGGCCTGATGTGGGGAGTCGCGGGGTTTGCGTTCTTCGTTCCCGGCTCACCGATTCACCTGGCCATGCTCGTGTTCGTCCTTGGCGGCATGGCTGCGGGCGCGCTGACGACGCTGAGTGCGCATTCCCGGGCATTCAACGGCTACCTGCTCTTGTCTCTGTCGCCGTTCTGCGTGCGGCTTGCCAGAGAGGGCGGGGTCGACGGTTTCGTGATGGCTGGCATGGCGGGCCTCTTTATCGGGTCTCTGATGGTCATCGGTCACCAGACTCATACGGTCATTGCTCAGACGTTCGCCCTGCGCTTCGAGAATCGCCAGCTGATTCGCAGCCTCGAGCAAAGGGTCGACAACCGCACTCGGCGCCACGCAGCCGTCGTCGAATTCAGCCATCGGGCGTTGTCCGGCCTGGACACGGACTCGCTCCTGCGCGAGGCCATATCGATCGTGACCGACGGCCTGCCTGCCACATCGGTGCAGATATCGGAGTGGAAACCGGAGCGCGATGCGCTCTCAATCCGAGCGGCAGCGGGCAGAGACACAGGCACCGTGGGCCAGGTCCTGAGCCCCACCGATCCCACCTCTCCGGCAAGACAAGCCTTGAAGACCGGGCAAGCAGTGATCAGCAGTGGCCTCGGCTTCGATCCGTGCTTCGCCGCGCCTCCGGTGCTGCGGGATCTCGGCGCGGCGAGCACGATCACTGTGCCGATCTGGGGACATCAGCGGCCATTTGGCGTTCTCGAAGCGAGGAATTCAGATGCACGAGCCGCGGCTGCTGATGATGACGTCAATTTCCTCAGAGCGGTGGCGACGACGGTAGCAACCGCACTGGAACGTCGACGAGCAGAAGAAGGCTTGCAGCAACTGGCCCTGCACGACCTGCTGACTGGACTGCCCAACCGCGTTCTCTTCCGCGATCAACTGGATCGCGCGGCCAGGGCTGCGAACCGCAGCGGTCAGTTCGGAGCGCTTCTCCTGATTGACATCGACCACTTCAAGGATGTCAACGACACGTTGGGGCACGCGGCCGGCGACCAGCTGCTGTCGAAGGTCGCTCAGCGCATGCGTGGCTGTACGAGAAGGGAAGAGCCGCCGGCGCGGCTCGGCGGAGATGAATTCGGGATCGTCCTGACAGGCCTCACCAGCCCCGACGGCGCCGCGACCGTTGCCGAGAAACTCGTGAGCGTGCTCAATGAACCGGTGTCCCTTTCTGGTCACGACATCCACATCGGGGCGAGCGTGGGTATCACGATCTTTCCGGTTGACGGCGGCGATCCCGATCACTTGCTCCGCAACGCCGACCTCGCGCTCTACCGCGCCAAGGCACAGGGGCGCGGAGCCTATGCGTTCTACGCCCTTGACATGGCGCGGGACGTTCAGAACCGTCTGGAGTTGTTACACGATCTGCGCGGAGCCCTCGACAGGGGGGAACTGCATCTGGAATACCAGCCGCAGGTTGCCCTTGAGTCCGGCCGGATCACTGGCGTGGAGTCGTTGCTGCGGTGGACGAGCCCGCGCCGGGGGGTCGTCGGTCCCGATATCTTCATTCCGCTGGCCGAGACCAGCTGCCTCATGGTACCGCTCGGTGACTGGACGATGCGTCACGCCTGCGGCCAGGCGCAGGCATGGTTCACGTCCGGCCTGCCCAAAATCACCGTTGCCATCAACATCTCGTTGACTCAGTGGCGGAGAATGACCACCTCCGAAGTCATCGACAGCGTTCTGAGCACGTGTCCATTCGAATCGCGGTACCTCGAGCTCGAGATCACGGAAAGGGCATTCCCGCTCGCCGACGACAAGCGTTTCCTCGAGTGCCTTGGGCGGCTTCGTCAAGAGGCCGTGTCCATTTCCATCGATGACTTCGGCACCGGTCATTCGAACCTGACACGCCTGAGACAGCTCCCTGTAGACAAGATCAAGATCGACGGCTCCTTCATTGCCGGACTGGGACGGGACACAACTGCAGAAAAAATCGTGCACGCCATCATCGCCCTTAGCCGAGGACTTGGTCTGCAGGTCGTGGCTGAAGGGGTCGAGCAGCAATTGCAGCTGGACTTCCTTCGCGTCGAGGGATGCGACGTCGCGCAAGGCTATTTTCTGGGCCGGCCAATGCGGCCGGAACATATCGCGACCCTGTGGAACGACAGCGGGGGCGCGCTGCTGAGGGCCAACGAGAACGCGTGATTTTTAGGCTGGGATCAAGCAGTAAACGCCAAAAACTGTAGAATCGGCCCCCAAATGCGGTCCACCGAGCCGTCAGCCGCACGCACGCTCGAGACCCGTACGATGCGCCGCGTCGCGGTCCGGATCGTGCCCTTTCTCATGGTGTGCTATTTCGTGTCGTTCCTTGACCGCGTCAATCTGGGATTCGCCGCGCTTCAGATGGTGAGGGATCTCCACTTTTCGCCCACCGTGTTTGGCCTCGGCGGTGGAATTTTCTTCGTGTCGTACTTCCTCTGCGAGGTGCCGAGCAATCTGCTCCTCGAGAAGGTCGGGGCGCGCCGGTGGATCGGTCGCATCATGATCACGTGGGGCGTGATAGCGGCGGGCATGGCGCTCGTGACCGGACCGCGCTCGCTCTATGCGATGCGATTTCTCCTCGGCGCGGCTGAGGCGGGGTTCTTTCCGGGGGTCATTCTCTATCTTACGTATTGGTTTCCCTCCGAATACCGTGCGCGTGTCATCGGGTTGTTCACGGTCGCGATTCCCGTTTCCAGCGTACTCGGATCCCCGATCTCTGCTGCTCTTCTCGGCGCGGACGGATGGCTCAACCTGCGCGGATGGCAGTGGATGTTCATCGTCGAGGCTGTCCCGGCTGTGCTGCTCGGGTTGGCCTGCCTGGTGTTCCTGACCGATAAGCCAGCTGACGCCGCGTGGCTACCGGCCGACGAGCGGCGCTGGCTGCTTGATCGACTGGAGGGCGAACGACATCGCCAGCGCCGCGTCGGGCATATGAACTTGTGGAGCGTGCTCTGTAACAAGCACGTCCTGGTCTTGAGCCTGGTGCTGGCCGGCAGCACCGCCGTCAGCAGCGGCCTCCAACTCTGGCAACCGCAAATCATCAAATCCTACAACTTGACCAACATGCAGACGGGCCTTCTGAACGCGATTCCGTTTGCTCTGGCGTCGGTCACCATGATCTGGTGGGGTCGCCGATCGGATCGCACTGGCGAACGGATCTGGCATGCCTCGGCTCCGTTGCTCCTGACCGCTATCAGCCTGGCCTCAGCCCTGCTGTTCGACTCTCTGATGTCGATCATCGTGATCTTGTCTTTGGCGGTCATTGGCATTTACGCGGGTAAAGGGCCGGTCTGGGCTGTGTCGACGGAATGGCTGTCCGGGAGCACAGCAGCGGCCGGGCTCGCGCAGATCAATGCCCTGAGCAATCTGGCTGGATTTGTCACGATATATGCGATCGGATTCATCAGGGACGCAACCGGAAGCTTCTCGCTGGCGCTGATGCCGTTGGTCGTGCTGGCGGCAGCCGCCGCCGTTGCGATTCTTTGGAGCGGGCGGGGTGACGCCGCGATTGACACGACCCGCAAGGTCGCAATAGCTGCGCGATAAATGATCATCTACGATAAACGCCGCAGTGTAGAGTCAGCGTTCTCGGCCGTGGGGACGTAACTACTATTTCGCTGCTGTCGTGATCGTCGGGCCGCGTCCTGCGTCATTCTTCAACCAACGCCATCCATCGCTAACACGGCGCA
>Ga0075428_100003489_pt1 | contig 17220 bp, 13 predicted proteins | sample RhiMetdeltSRZDD2_FD_75291 | JGI IMG/M metagenome (GOLD analysis project Ga0075428, IMG submission 75291) | Populus rhizosphere microbial communities from Tennessee, USA - Rhizosphere MetaG P. deltoides SRZDD2 | ecosystem: Host-associated > Plants > Roots > Rhizosphere > Soil | place: USA... | reverse complement strand
GATCGCCCGACGCGCCGAAGATCACCAGACACGACGGCTCGGGGACGCGCTCCTGCTCGAGACCCTCGCGAAGCGGATTGGGCGCGAGTGCTGCGGCGGACATCGCGCATTAGGGTATCAGTGGCGCGTTACGAGTTGCGAGTTGCGAGTTGCGAGTGAGCAACTCCTGCTATGCTCCGCGCGCTATGACCTGGCAATACACCCCTCGCGTCGCTGTCATCCGCGGTCTTCGGATTCCGTTCGCCAAGTCGGGCACACACTACGCGCATCTGAGCGCGCTCGATCTCGGCAAGCTCGTCGTGAGTGAGCTCGTGCAGCGGTCCGGCGTCGATCCGTCCGAGGTGCAGGAGGTCGTGTTCGGCAACGTGATCCCGTCCGTAAAAGCGCCGAACATCGCCCGCGAGATCGTCCTCGGCACAGGTCTGCCGCGAAAAATCCCCGGCTACACCGTCGGCAAAGCGTGCGCGTCGGCGAACCAGGCCATCACCGCTGCGTCGGACATGATCGCGCGCGGCTACGCGGACGTCGTCGTCGCCGGCGGCTCCGAATCGCTGTCGGATGTTCCGATTCTCTTCTCGAAAAATTTCTCCGATGCGCTCGTCTCCGCGAGCAAGCAGAAGAGCATCGGCGGAAAGCTCGGATCGTTTTCGAAGATCCGTCCGAGAGATCTCGCGCCCGACGCGCCGGCGATCGCGGAGTCGACCACCGGCCTAACCATGGGCGAGTCGGCAGAGAAGATGGCGAAGGCGAACGGCATCACGCGCGAGGCGCAGGACAAGTTTGCGCTGCAGAGCCATCAGCGCGCGGCGGAGGCGACGGCGAGCGGACGGTTCAAGGATGAAGTGATGACCGTCGTCGTGCCGCCGGGATACGACAACATCGTCGACGCCGACAATCTCATCCGCGCCGATTCGACGATGGAAGGATTGGCGAAGCTGCGCCCGGTCTTCGATCGCAAGTACGGCACGATCACCGCCGGCAACGCCTCGCCGCTCACCGACGGCGCCGCCGCGGTGCTGCTCATGTCGGAAGACAAAGCGAAATCGATGGGCCTCAAACCGATCGGCTTCATCCGCAGCTACGCGTACGCGGCGACCGATCCCTTCGACCAGCTTCTGCAGGGACCCGTGTTCGCGCTGCCGACGGCGCTCGAGCGCGCGAAGATCAAGCTCGAAGACATCGGCGTGATCGAAATGCACGAAGCCTTCGCCGCGCAGGTGCTGTCCAACATCCAGTGGCTCGGCTCGAAAAGAATCGCGCAGGAAAAACTCGGACGCAGCGAGCCGGTCGGCGAGATCGATCCCGAAAAAATCAACCGCACCGGCGGCTCGATCGCGTTAGGCCATCCCTTCGGCGCCACCGGCGCGCGCATCGTGACGACCGTGTGCAACGAGCTTCAGCGCACCGAGCAACAGTTCGGCCTCGTGACCGTTTGCGCCGCAGGCGGCATGGGTGTGGCGATGGTGCTGGAACGGGAGTAGGCGCTTCTTTCTGACGGACGTATTGCGGGCCACCACGACAGACCTATGTTGTAAGGGTGTCCTACGAAGACGAGCTGCGCGCTCTCGGTTCGCTGATGATGGCAGGGCGGCTCAGCGAGCTGCGCACCCGAATGGTGCTCCTTTGGCCGCCGGACTTCCCCTGGCACGACGAGGACGCGATCGGCTATGTCACCGAGATCCTTCGCGTCGCGCGCGCCGCGCACGGCGACGCGGCGCTGCCGCTCTATCGCACCTACGAGCGCCGGCTGAAAGACGCGAACGCGGAATTCGGTTGGCTGCGAAGCCTCCCCATCCGCAGTCACGTCGTCGAGGCGTACGAAGGACCGCAGCGCACGCTCGCGTGGCTCGATGAAGCCCGCGCCGCGATCCCGCCCCCGGCGGATGGCATCACCGAACTTCTGGCCGGTCAGATTCTTCTTGCCGCGGGCGACGCCGAGGCGGCACGGCTTCGCCTCCGCGCAGCAGTGAACCGCAGTCTGTCCGGAATCGCGTGGTATCGCGTCGAGTCGCTGAATGCGATGACCAACTGCCTCACCATCCTCGGCGAATACCGGCTCGCATTCGAGTATCTCCGGACTCACGGAATCGATGCATACAAGCTCGGTCACATCGAGGCCGGCGATCTCCACAAATCGATCGAGGGCGGCGCGCTGCTCTTCGGCGAGATCGACTATCTGATCGAAGTCAAACGCAACCTCGCCGCGCGCGCACGCGAAGAGCGCAACGTTTCACTCGCGGCGGTCTATCAAAGCGATGCCGGCTTTCGCCTCGGACAGCTCGGAGTGCGCGAGGAAGCGTCTCGCGCTCTGCATGACGCCGCCGCCGACGCAGACCAGGGACACCATCCCGGCGATCCGTATTTCTTCACCACCTGTGCGCTGCTCGCCCGCTACCTTCGCGCGGATCCGTTGTCACACGATGAGCTGAACGTACAGTTCATTCAATTCCACGAGCCGGGAATGTCGCCTGCGTTTCGCTCGGGCGCCGCAGCGGTGGTCAAAGAGTGGAACCGCCTTCGCTCGCGCACCGACGATTGGCACCGCCTTCTGATCGCTGCGGAGCTCGTCGCGCTCGCTGCGCGTCATTTCGTCGAACAGCGACGCCCGGATGACGCGCATGCCCTCTACGACGCGCTTCTTTCCGGCGAGCAATCGCAGGACGCGATCTATCTGTTCGCGGCCGAAGACTATGTCGAATCGCTGCTCGCGCAGCGACACTTCGCAAGCGCAGAGCAGGTCGCACGGGCACAGCTCGCGAGGATGCCGAATGCGTTCGCTCACGAGCGATTCGCGCTGCGCCAGGCGATCGCGCGCGCGGCGCTTGGACGCGGCGACCGCGAGACTGCACACACGACGGCCGAAGAGGCGCTGCTCGAATGGGGCCGCGTCCTCGGCGGCCTTTATCAGGAAGCGCACAAGATCGCCTGGCTGCGGCGAGGCGCACCGTGCATCGAATGTGCGATCGCTTCGCTGCGCGACCCCGCGCCGTGGATCAGCGACGCGGAGCGTCTGCATGCGCTCTTCCGTCTCATCGAGCTCGGGAAAGCACGGCTCACTGCGGATCTCGTCAATCACACCGGTCGCCTTCCGGGCGTCTATCTCGTGCCCGAGATCGAGCAGCGCGGAGGCCTCGCTCTCAACAACTGGGCGCATTTCGAGAACCCCGACGTCTGGCCGCTGGTGATGCTGCAGCTCTCGGTCCACGCCGACGCGATGTTCACGACGTACCACGCCGACGATGGCCGCGCGGTCTCCACGAAACAACGCGACATCGACGCGTTGCGCCGCATCATTCGCATCCCCGCCAGCGCGGAGAAACAGCTCTATGCCACGGCGCAGGCGCTCGTTTTCGATGACGCCCACACGAGGCCGCGCGACGACATCACCGCCGAGGTTCGCCGCGGGATGCAGGGGCAACGCTGATGGATCTGAAGTCGGTTCTCGTCGACGGTGATCTGTTCGTCTCCTACTGGACCGGCTCGGACCTGACGATCCTCTTCGGATCACGAAACGGCATCATCGCCGCCGAAACACGACCGGCCGGCAACCTCGGCGCGTTGCTCACTGCGTTCACGCGGCGGATGACGGACGAGGCGGAGTATCAGGATTTCCGGCCGCTGCGCGGAATCGTCGCGGAGCTCGCGTCGATCCTGATCCCGCCGTCGCTTCTTCGCGCGTGCACGAACGGCGCTCGGCGACTGATCGTGATTCCCGACGCCAGTCTGAATATCGTCCCGATTCATCTGTTCATCGAGTCGGTTGCCGGCAAGTCCTTCCACGAGCTGTTTCCAGACGGCGTTCTGTACGCTCCGAGTGCATCCGCCTACATCTACGCGTGTGCGAAGCGACGGCAGTCGCCTCCGGAGCGCGCGCTGATCCTCGTCGGCGACGAGAACGACGCGATGCTGTTCGAGGAAGCCGAACGCGTAAAGACGTCGATCCGCGTCCCGACGGAAATCATCACCAAGAAAGGCGATCTGTCGAAGACCGATCAAGTCGATCTGCTGTACATCGCCACGCACGGCGCAGCGCCCGCGGAGATCGGAGGCGGCTCCTGGGAGTTGCTCTTCGACGACGGCGCGCTGCACGCCGAAGATTTTTTCAGCGAACGGATCAAGCTTGCGCGGGGAAGCATCGTCGTGCTCAGCGCGTGCAGCGTCGGACACCTCATCGCCGCCGCCGCGCACGAGCTCGATGGTCTGATCCAGTCCATCTTCTACGCCGGCGCATCGACGATCTTCGCAGCGCGCTGGCCGATTCTCTACGAAACCGCGGACGCCGTCTTCGCGCCAACGGTCGCCGCAATCTCGGTGGAGGGAGTCTCTCCCGCGCGGGCGCTCAACAACTCGCTTCGCGATGCGAGAACACGCCCCGACCTAACAGCGCTCATGACCGATTCCGATGCCAGCACCTTCCTCTGGGGCGCCTTCGCCCTCTTCGGCAGCGGGTAGGGTCAGAGCTTCGCTTTTCGGTTTCTCTACGCTGCGTGGACGTTTTCTACAAATGTTTCCATTCCGAGGACTTTTCTTCTACATGTGATACGCGGATCGGATCACGTGAATGACGCCGAGGTAGCCTCGGTCGCATGACAAGACCACTTCGACTCGAATTCGCGGGCTCCTTCTGGCACATCACCGTTCGCGGCAATGAACGTCGCGACATCTTTCGCGACATCAACGATCGCGCGCGTCTTCTCGAACTGCTCGCGGAGGCGGTTCGCCGCTTCGACTGGGTCCTTTACGCGTATGCGTTGATGCCGAATCACTACCATCTCGCGCTCGAGCTGACGCGGCCGACACTCTCGCGCGGAATGCAGTGGCTCAACGGGCGATACGCGCAGATGTTTAACACGCGCCACGGTCGCGTGGGACATCTCTTTCAAGGACGATTTCACAGTTTCCTCATCGAGAAGGAGTCGTACTTTCTCGAAGTGCTTCGCTACGTCGTGCTGAATCCGGTCCGCGCGAAGATCGTTGCGCGGCCGGAACGTTCGCCGTGGACCAGCTACCTCGCAACTGCGGGATTATGCAAATCGCCGCAATGGCTCGCGGTCGATCGAGTGTTGGAGGTCTTTCATCCCGATCGCGAGATCGCGCGATCGCGCTACCGCGACTTCGTCGAAGAAGGCATCGGCCGGCAGCGTAGGCCATGGGATGAGGTGATCGGCCAGATCTATCTCGGCACGGACGAATGGGCGAAACGCGTTCAGGCAGCAATCGCTCGCGCACCGCGCAGCGATGAGTTTCCGCACGCGCAGAAAAATGTGCTCAACCCCGCGATGTCGACCGTCGTTCGCGTCGTTGCGTCGGTGTTCCGGCACAGCGACAGGTACATTCGACAGAGTCGGGGAGGAGCGGCGCGGATGCTCGCCGCGTGGCTGGCGAGATACGAAAGCTCACTCGATTTACGCGCAATTGCGGCCGGACTTCGCATCAACAGCGCGGGCCACGTGTCCAAGCTGGTAAGTCGGTGCGAGAGCGAGCTCGCACGCGATGAGCACCTGCGAACGATTGCACAACGATGCACTGAACTGCTCCACGAGACGTAGCGAAAGCGAAAAGGAAAGCTCTGACCCTCACATCGGCAGCCAGTAGGACATTTTGACGAGGAGGACGTCGTGAGAGGGGGCGTTGGGGATGGCGCGGATGTCGCGGCGGAAGCGGAAGTCGCCGAAGGGGGCGACGTCGGAGCGGTTTTCGTTCCAGGCGATGTAGAGCGCGGAGCCGGGGCGGAATTCCCAGCGCACGACGGCGCTGCCGCGGACGCTGCGGAAGTTGAAGTCGGGATCGGGGAATGTCGCGGCGTAGGGCTCGTAGTCCGCGGTTCGTGCGCGCGTGAGCGAGTGGTAGTCGTGATAGTCGCCCGCCGCGATGAACGGTTGCATGTAGAGCTGGAACGAGAGCTTCGCGTTGAGCGTCCAGTCGACGCGCGTGCCGACTTCGAACGAACGCTGCTCGAGCTCCGCGAACACGTAGCGCCGTCCGAACGTCTCCGTCGCCGTCGGATCCGGATGCGAGGTCACGAACTGCTTGTAGTCGTGCGAGCGGCTGTACGACGGCGAGACGCTGACCAGCAGATTCGACACCGGACGGAAGTTGAGCGATACGCCGGCCGAGCGCGCGTAAAACTCGTCCTCGTTTCCGGAGAGGCTCGTGTCGATCGAGAAATACACGCGCTTGCGGTTGTCGCTTTCCACGCTCAGCAACGAGTCCCAGCCCCGCAGCGTTCGCACGACCGGCCCGCCGCGCGTGAGCCGATCATCGAAAGAGCTCGGCTGGACGAAGAGATTCGCGCGATAGTTCCAGTAGCTCTGCGTCGTCGCAAACGCATCGACGAAAAATCCGCGATCGAGCATGTCGCCGTCGAAATTGCGGTTGTGCCACGTGCCGAACCACACCTGCCGCTGGCGGAAGCGCTTGGTTAGGCGCTCATTGACGTATTGCACGAGCGCATGCGCGGAGATCACGTCGGTGCGCTGCATGAAGCCGGCGTCGTTCGTCTCGAAGCCCGGCGAATACGCCTGCACCTGCACGTTCGGACGCCATTCGCCGGTCTGCTTCGAGATCATCGCGCGTCCCGAAAAACCGGAGAGCGACGTGCGATCGGGATCGAATTCGATATGCCCCGCATCCGGCCGCTGGTAATAGCGCGCCGATGCTGATTGCGTCAGCGCGATCGCCTCGGTGCTCCCCTCGACGCGCGTTCCGGCGGCTTCCCACTCGAAGATCCATTTCTGATTGAGCAGCGATGAGTAGCCATCGACGCCCGCGGTGACCGCGCTCTCGCGCAACGCCGACAACTCTTCCGGCAGCCGGCGATTGACGGACGTGAGGAGAAGCCCGATTCGCGAATTGCCGATCTCCTTCGTTGCGCGCGAGACGAAGTAATTCGTCATCGGCTCGACCTGCTGGCGCCCCGAGGCCGCACCGGAGACGAACCGCGCGCGCTCCGCATCCGTGAGCGCGTCGAGCACACCGATCGACCATCCGTTGGCCAATCGGCCCGTGAGCTTCGCGGCGCCGAGGATCGTCGTCTCTGCGGGAGCGGCAACGAAGTCCGCATCGATGCCCGCCTGCGGCGAGCGTCCGATGCGCCGCGAATAGAAGACGTCCGGCGCACGGAAGAAATTGAAATGACTCCGCGCCGGCGAGTCGCCGAACGCAAAAATATTCAGCCCCTCGGTGAAGAACGGACGCTTCTCCGGATAGAACGTCTCGAACTGGCTGAGATTCACGACCGCGGGATCGACTTCCACCTGGCCGAAATCGGGATTGAGCGTTCCGGTCAGCGTGAGACTCGACGTCAACGCGTATTTGAGATCGAGTCCGCCGTCGATGCGGTGATCGAGCGAATCGTGAAACGGATTGCTGCGATCGAATCGCGTCAGCACATCCGACCGCCCGACCGCGTACGGCACGATCTCCAGCGGACGACCGCGATGAATGCCTTCGATGCCGGCGATGTCCGCAAAGTGCGAGACGAATCCGGTCTCACCTTTCTTCGTGTTGACGATGCGCACCCACTCGTTGTTGCGCACCGTGCGCCGCGTGATGTTGAGACCCCACACATGCTTCTCGCGATCCGGGAAGCGGAGCTGCGAATACGGGATCCGCACCTCGGCCACCCATCCGTTCGGCACGATCTTGCACGTCGACTCCCACACGCCGTCCCAGCTCACGTCTTCGCCGATGTCGTTGTAGAGAATCGTGTCGACCTGCATGTTCGACGGCGTGACCGTGAACGCATTGCCCGACAGCCGGTCGTGCTGCGGATCGAGGTTGATCGAGAGGAAGTCGTACTGCAGAAACGAATCGCGGCGCGCGAGCAGGACCGTCGGCTTCTCCGGATCCTCCATCATCGCGCCGAAGTAGATCGCGTGATCGTCATAGAGGATGCGCACACTCGTCCGCATCGTGGCCGGCTCGCCGTCGCTCGGATCGTGCTGCGTGAAATCGGTGAACTCCGGCGCGGTCTGCCATGCGGGATCGGAGAGATCGCCGTCGATCGTGACCGGCGTCGTCGCGCGAACCGCGGTCAGCGTAGGACGGTCCGGCCAGTTCGCGGCAGACGCGAGTGGACAAAGCGCGAGCAAAACGCAGCAAGTAAGAGCTCTCATGTGTGGGCGTCGTGAGTATGCGATTCCGCGCGCGATTTCAACATCACGCTTTCGTTAAGAATGCGTTTCGGGACGTGGCAGCGGCCATCCGCTACACTTCGTGGCATGGAAGTCCGCGCGGTCTGCCCCCACGATTGCCCCGACACCTGCTCGATGATCGTCACGGTCGAAAACGGCCGCGCGATTCGCATGGCCGGCGATCGCGATCATCCGGTGACACAGGGGTTTCTCTGCACGAAGGTCGCGAAATATCTCGAGCGCACGTATCACGAAGGACGCCTGTTGTACCCGCAGATCCGCGTCGGCGCAAAGGGGGAAGGCAAATTCCGACGGGCGACGTGGGACGAAGCACTCGATCTCATCGCCGCGCGTCTGCGGTCGATCATCGATTCGCCGGACGGACCGCAGGCGATCCTTCCCTACTCCTACGCCGGAACGATGGGACTCATTCAGGGCGAGTCGATGGATCGCCGCTTCTTCCACGCGATCGGCGCGACGCTGCTCGACCGCACGATCTGCGCGTCGGCGGGCGCCGAGGCGCTGAATGCGACGTATGGAACGCGGATGGGCACCGATCCGGAAGACGTGCCGAACGCGAAGCTGATCCTTCTCTGGGGCACGAACACGCTCACGTCGAATCCGCACTTGTGGCCGTTCGTGCGCAAGGCGAAAGCGAATGGCGCGACGCTGATCTGCATCGATCCGCTGCGCACGCGCACCGCGGTCGCATGCGACGAGCACATTCCGATCCGCCCCGGCACCGACGCCGCGCTCGCGCTGGCGATGATGCACATCCTCTTCCGCGACGGCCGCGAAGACCGCGCGTATCTCGAGTCGATGACCGTCGGATGGGAGAAGCTCCGCGATCGCGCGCTGCGCGACTACGATCCGGAGCGCGTCTCGCGCATCTGCAGAATTCCGGTCGAGACGATCGAGAGCCTCGCGCTGCGCTACGCGACGACGCGTCCGACATTCATCCGTCTCAACTACGGACTGCAGAGACACGCCGGCGGCGGCAACGCCGTTCGCGCGATCTCGCTCCTTCCCGCGATCACCGGCGCCTGGAACGATGTCGGCGGCGGATGCCTGCTCTCGACTTCAGGCACTTTCTCGAAACTCGACACGGCGGCGCTCGCGCGCAAGGACCTCAGCCCTCCCGGAACGCGCATGCTGAACATGACCCGCCTCGGCGAGGCGCTGACGAAGATCGACGATCCGCCGGTGAAGGCGCTCGTCGTCTACAACTCCAATCCCGGCTCGATCGCACCCGATCGCGAGAACGTGCTGCGCGGTCTGCGTCGCGACGATCTCTTCACCGTCGTGCTCGAGCACTTCCAGACCGACACCGCCGACTACGCGGACGTCCTTCTGCCCGCGACGACGCAGCTCGAGCACGAGGATCTGCACAAGGCCTACGGCCACACCTACGTGATGTTCAACAGCCGCGCGATCGATCCGTTAGGCGAGTCCCTGCCGAACAGCGAGATCTTCCGCCGCCTCGCCGCGCGCATGGGTCTCGATCATCCCGCGCTGCGCGAGAGCGATGAAGAGATGATGCGCGGCGTGCTGCGCGCGATGCCGTTCACGCTCGAAGAGCTGCGCGAGCGCGGATCCATTCGCCTCGACATCGCGAAGCCGCACCTCCCCTTCCGCACCGGCGCGACGCTGCCGACGGCGAGCGGCAAGATCGACATCGACTCCGACATCGCGGAAAAAGTATGGGGCACCGATCGCGTGCCCGACTACGTTCCCCCGTACGAATCCGAAGAGCGCGATCCCGAGCTCGTGAAGCGCTATCCGCTCGCGCTCATCTCGCCGCCCGCACACTCGTTCCTCAATTCGACGTTCGTCAACGTCGCGTCGCTGCGTCGTGCGGCGGGCAAGCCGACGCTCGAGATTCATCCCGACGACGCGAGCCCGCGCAACATCATCGAAGGGATGCACGTCTCGATCTTCAACGACCGCGGCGCATTCACCGCGGAGGCCGTCGTCACCGATCGCGTGCGGCCCGGCGTCGTATCCGCGCCGTCGGTATGGTGGGCGAAGCTGACGAGCGATCGCGCCAACGCGAACCACACCACGTCGCAGGCACTGACCGACATCGGAGCCGGCGCGACGTTCTACGACAATCAGGTGGAAGTGGGGCCGGCTGCCAGCCGGCCGTAACGCCGGCCGCCGGGCCGGCGGCGCGACGGCGGGCCAGCGGCCCGCCCCACGAGGCAGTGAATTACACTTCACCCTTCATGGCTTACGCGATCTCTCTCGCCTTCGTCTTCGTCGTCTGGGCGGCGATCCTCTTCCTCAACGAGCGCTACAACCTCCTGAGCTGCGATCGCTTTCCGTCGACGCTGGCGAAATACGGCGCGTACGCGTTGTTAGGCGCGCTCCTGCTCCTGCTCGCCGTGCTGGTCACCGGCTCCGCGCTTCATCAGCCGACGAAGGGCGAGCTGGCGAAGATGCCGTTCTACAGTCTCTTTCTGCTGCACGTCATCCTCATCGTCTTTCTCTTTGGATGGTGGCTGCTCACCGGACGTCCGGGAATCCGCGAGTTTCTCAACATTCGCCATGAACGACCTGCGGAGGTTGTCGCGATCGGAGTGTCCGTCGGCGTCGGCGGGTGGATCCTCACCCTCACGCTGGCGATGATCGTCGCGCTGATTCTTCGCGCGACCGGCGTGATGGACGAGCCGCCCGAGCCTCCGGCGATGATCACCTGGCTCGCGGCGCTGCCGATCTGGAAGAAAGTGCTGATCGTCCTCTCCGCGATGACGGTCGAGGAAGCGTTCTTCCGCTCGTTTCTGCAGAAGCGCCTCGGTCTCATCGCGTCGACGGTTCTCTTCGCCGTCGCGCACTTCACCTACGGCAATCCGCTCCTGCTCATCGGCGTGTCGATCATCTCGCTCGTCATCGGAATCACGTTCTATCGCACGAAGAACGTCATTCCCGGCGTGCTCGCGCACGGTGTATTCGACGCCGTGCAGATCTTCGTGCTGATTCCTCTCGCCTTCCGCCTCATCGGAGCCGGCGCGTGACATGTCCGCGGCGACATACGCGGAAGTCCTCGGCACACTGAGCTCCGATGTCCCGATCTCTCGCGACGATGTGCGTCGCTGGATCGAGACCGGCGATCTGCTCACCTGGAGCGGCGTCTACATGCTCACGCGCGAGGCGTGGTCGCGCATCGAGCCGGAGATCGCGGGCCACGAGCAGGTCGAGTTCATGCGCCGCTATCTGTTGCGCTGCATCGAAGAGAATCCGGCGTCGGGCGAACATCTGCACGGCGGCTACGAAGCCGCGTGGGAGCTCGCCGAGTGTCTCAAGCACTGGCGAGGTCTCGGCGGCCACATCGCCGGGGCCGTGCGCGGAATCGCGCTCGATCTCGAGAAGATCTATCGACGCGGCGACGGGCCGGTGAAGAATCGCATCCTCTGCGGCGTCCTCGAGCACGCGTTCGAAGACCCCGCGCTGCGCCCGTACTTCGCGAACTGGGATCGCGATGACGAGCTACACGAAGCCTACAAGCTGGCCATCGAGTGGGGATCCGCGCACGAGGACTGACTACTGCTCGCTGACGACCACACCGTCGCCTTCGAAGCGGATCTTGAATCCCGTCACTCCCTCAGTCTCGATCATCACGTTCTCGAGCGACTTGTCGTCCACGACGGTCGGGATCACGTTGCCGGTCCAGGCGACCAGCGCGTTCGATGAGATCGACAGCGGATACTCGCGCGTCACGCGCAACGTCAGCGGCTCGATGGAGGTCGAGATCGCGAGCGAGCCTTTGCCGAAGATCTTCACCGTGTCGATCTTCTTCTGGTACGACGCGTCGTAGATCGGCTCGACGCGATACGTGAGCGAGTCTTCGAGCGCGAGAAGATTGCTGCCTTCGACATAAATGAACTCGTCGTTGAGATCGAGCAGGAACGTCTTGCGGCCTTTCTCATAGACGAAGATCTTTCCCTGCCCCACCGCTTTGACGAGCGTCTGTGCGGTCGTGCCGAGGAGACCGGACTCGGCGACGAACTTCAGATTGCCGGAGTAGCTCGAGACCGTTCCGCGCTTCACGTGTACGGAGCGCGCGAAGTTGATCTCGAGAAATCCGTTTTCGTGCAGCACGAACGTCTTGGATGCGCCTTCGATCTTGCGCGCGACGTCGATCTTCTTCGCCTCGATGTGCTGCGGCTCGTCGACCGCATCCTGCAATTTGCGCGCGGCCGTCACCGCGGCATTCGTGATCGGAGCGGTGGTCTCGACCGGCGGAGGCGCGGGCGTAGGCGCTGAAGCGGGAACCGGTGCCGGCATCGTTCCCGGTTGCGTGCGCGACGCGATCGCCGCGCGCTGAATCTCTTCCGCCATCGCCGGCGTGATCGCGGGGATCTTGTTCGTCGTCCGCTTTTCCCGTTCCGTCAGCGGCTGCGGCGCAGGCGCGGGCGGACGCATCTCGATCTCGACCTCGCGTACGAGCTTGTCGGCGCCGGCGAATTTCAGATGCTCGAGCGCGGGTCCATATTTCTTTTTCTGTCGGTAGAGCAGACCGAGGTAGAGATGCGACTTCGCGTAATTCGGACGCAGCTCGACAGCGCGGCGAAGGAACTGTTCCGCTTCCTCGTGCTTGCCTTGTTTGAAGAGAATCAATCCGAGGTTCGAGTGAAGGATGAAGACGTTCGGATTCTCGCCGATGAGACGCCGGTAGATGACTTCCGCCTCAGGGAACGCGTTTGTTTTGAAGTACACGAGCCCGAGGAGATTGAGAACGTCGGCGTCATCCGGACGAAGACGCTGCGCCGCCTCCAACTCGCGCCGCGCCTCGGCGTACCGTCCTTCCTGGAACGCCTCGCGACCTCGGTTGTAGTGCAGCAGAAAAACGCCTTGATCGAATGGCGGCGCGACCGCCGGATCCCTCTCAGGCATGCGGCGGCGATTGTAACTGAGTCAGTTGGCGGTTGGCGGTTGACGGTTGGCGGCAGAAAAAACAAACATCCATCGGCGAGCCGTATCTACCGCCAACCGCCAACCGCCAACCACGAACCGACTATCGCGTCCCGAGGTATTTGGCGCCTGGGATCAGAGCCGCCGCGATGGGTGGAACGACGTTCGTACCGAAGCCGCCTTTGAGCTTCTTGCCGCCGCGGCGGCCGGCGAAAGAAACGGCCGCGCCATAGGGGCGTCCGTTGTAGACCGTCATCGCGCGACGCACGTATTCCGAGGTTTCGTCGTACGGCGGAATGCCTCCGTAGCGGATCACCGCGTTCTCGCCTGCGTTGTACGCGGCGAGCGCGCGCACGAGATCGTCGTTGAAGAGACGGATGAGATACGCGAGGTATTGCACGCCGCCGCGGATGTTCTGTTCGGGATCGTGCATCTTCGTCACACCGAAGCGCCTCGCCGTGCCGGGCATGAGCTGCATGAGACCGCGCGCGCCTTTGTGCGAGACGACGCGCGGATTGAAGTCGGACTCCACCTGAATCACGGCCCGGACGAGCGTGGCATCGACGCGATATTTCGACGCGTGGCGCTCGATGATCGGGTCGTACTTCGAGCGGCGATCGTGCCTCGCGGCCAGCCAGTGGAGATCGGCCGTCGTCGCGCGCGTTCCGCGTGGGGGCGCGCCGACGTTGTAGATGACCTTGGTGCCGTCACGGCGCACCGCGAGCCGCACATCCGCATGGATCGCAGTGGCGATCCAAATCACACCCAACACCATCGCTGTCGTACGCATGAGCCCGGAAATCGTAGCATGGAAGGATGTTCAAGCCGATTCAACAGGAAGTCGACGAGTGGATCTCCCAATTCAAGGAAGGCTATTTCGAGCCTTTGCCGATGCTCGCGCGGCTCACCGAGGAAGTCGGCGAGCTCGCGCGCGTCCTCATGCATCGCTACGGCGGCAAGAAGCCGAAGCCCGGCGAAGCGCTCGGCGACGCCGGCGAAGAGATCGCGGACGCGATGTTCGTGCTCATCTGCCTCGCGAACTCGCTCGAGATCGATCTCGATGAGAAGTTCACGGCGATGATGACGAAGTACCGCGCGCGAGATGCGGAACGATGGACGCGGAAGTGATGCGGAGTCCGAATGATTCGGACTCCGCCCCCCGTTCTTAGAACTTGTACTGGATCGCGGCGTACCAAGCGACTGGAGAGCGCTTGAACTTCAGGTCGGCCTCGATGTCCGCAGTTCCGGTCACCACACTTCCCTCCGCCAACTTGTCGAGATCCTTGTACCAAGTGATCATGCGCCCCACCGAAATCGACACTGGATACTTCCCGACGAAACGCAAACCGACTCCTCCGAGAAAGCCGGGAAAATCCTTTGCGGAGCTGATTCCCAACTGGAAGGTAGGATACGCCATCGATGTACCGAGACGCGACCATAGCATGTTCAGCGTGACCGCACCCTCCATCGGAAAACGGCTGTCCTTCCCCTTTTTCACTTTGATGACGCCGTCTTTCTCGTCCGTTCCCCACTTCGGGTACGCAAGATCGGTGTAGATCAACGCAGGGATCACTTCGGCGATCACGGAGTGATACTGGCGAAGATCAAACTTCGTCTCCACGGCGCTCCCTTCCGTCAGTTTCAGCTTCCCCGCTTCAAGGTTGAGAGTGCGTGGAGTGACCTTCACGTTGATCGTGGCTATCTTCTCGGGATTGATGCGCGGCTTGAGAAAGATGAACGAGTCACCGATCCATCGCGATTCCTTCGTATAGATCTCGAGCGCTTTGTGGAGATCCACGAGATCCTTGCGCAGCGCGAGATTCTTGGCGTGGATATCAGCGGCGCGATGGGAAACGTCGAAAAGGAGCGCAAACGTCGACGCGCGAATCTTTCCGCAGCGCGCCTCGGACGAGCCATTCTCTGCGACGAACTCCTTCTCGATTTTTCCCACCAGTTCCGTGATGCGCTCCGAAGTCCTGTCGATCGCGCGCACTTTCTCATCGATACTCGTTCGCACATCGACGACGCCCTGCCTTCCAGTCGCGTCGTTCTCCCAGGCGTCGACCTCGTCCGCCGTAAGCATCTGACCGCTCATCAACGCGTCGAGCTTCGTGAGAGTGTCATGCAACGCCTCGTACCTCGCACATGGGTCGACCTTCTCTGCAGCCTTTGCCTCGGTGATCTCGCCGTCGATGTCTCTGAGCAATGCGTCGAACGTCGGGCCGGTCATCGCGAAAAAGTCTTCGGCCTGACCTGCAGTTTGTGCGTTGATGGGCGGAATGAGTCCGGTCCCGCTCGCCGTCTCCACGAGCTTCTTCAGAAAATCGGCGACTGCCGCGGCAGTGGCGTCGTCGCGCAGATCCTCCTTCGTCTGGATCGTGTACGTGAGCGGGTTGAATCGGACGAATACCAGATCGATCTGGCGATTAGCGGTAAACGTATCGATTTTCTTTTCGTCGGATTCGAAGCCGATGAAGTTGCCCATGCCGTCGACTTGATACTCCAGTTTCGAGTCGTCCACCTGAAAGTTCAGACCGGACTTGACGTGAACAGCACCAAGGAGCTTTGCCGTTTCGTTCTCCGCTGCTACCGGAACAGAGCTGATGAGCGTGAGTATGATAAGGACCGAAAGCCGTCGCATGAATTCCCTCCTGCACCGATGAGAGGGACATACATTGGCTTTTCGCCCCGCTACCTTCCCCCATCGCGAAATACCGCGCGAGACATGCGGAACGATGGACGCGGAAGTAAATTGATGGCCATGAAGTACGCGCTGTTGCTCGCACTGCTGCTCCTCTCCTTCGCTTGTGCCAAACGAGAATCGGTCGAAGCGCCGCCCGCGACGACGGAAACGACGGCGCCGGCTCCTTCGACGCAGCCCGCTCCGCCTAACACCGCTCCCGCGCAGGCTACGGTCACGCTGCCCGCGGACGCACCGATTCCGAAGAGCGGCGTGCTCCTCTGGCTCGCCGCCGACGACGCACTCGCGAGTGCGACGGAGGGAAAGGTGCGCTCGTGGCAAAACGCGCGCGTTCCGAACGTGACCGCGACTGCGCACCAGGCGGATCATCCGCCTGCGGTCGTCGCGAACGCGCTCCATGGTCACGCGGTCGTGCGATTCGACGGAACCGATCAAATGCTGATGACCACGATCGACATCGGTCCCGCACGGATGCCCGAAGGCACGATCATCACCGTCTTCAGCAGCACGACTGCCGACGCGTCGCCGCTCCGCAAGGTCTACGGCAACGACAACGGCGGATACGATCGCTCGATCGGCCTCGACGATCGCGCGCCCGGCATCAACTTCACCCTGTTCAATGGCACCTACGTCATCGGCTACTTTCCGCTGGCGGCGAACACGCCGTACCTCGCCGTCGACGAATACTCGCGCAACGAATTTTCGGGATGGGTGAATGGCACCGCGGCACTGACGAAGAGCGCAGCGGAATGGCAGGACGACGCGCTTCCGAATCTTTTCATCGGCGGAAGCGGAACCGTGTTCAACGAATATTGGAGCGGTGACGTCGCGGAGATGATCGTCTACGCGCGCAAGCTCAGCGACGAGGAACGCAAGCAGGTCGAGGATTACCTTGGACAAAAGTATGGTGTGACTATTGGGCGGTAGTTGACGAGTCGCCGAGTCGCCGGGGTCGCAAAGCCGCAAAGTCTCAAAGTCTCAAAGAGAGAGAGCCGCCGAGCTAAACCTCCTTTGCGACTTTAAGGCTTTGAGACTTTGCGACTCTTCTCGGCGACTCGGCGACTCGGCGACTAGTACACTCGCCGCCTACCGATTGCACATCGCGTACGCTTCGCGGAACGTCGGGTTTTCGATCAGCGCGCGATTCACTTCGAAGTAGCTGCGCACGACGTCGTTCGTCTGCAGGAGGCGGCGGCGCAGGTCGAGCGCGATCTCGCGCCAGAATTTCGCGGCGGCCGACGGCTTCTGGCGGAGGAATTCCGCAAGATCCGACATCGAGATCGACAGCACTTCCGTCTCGGTGACCGCCTTCAACGACGCCGATGCGACGCCGTCTTCAATGATCGACAGCTCGCCGAACGTCTGGCCTTCGCCGAGATCGCACAAGGACACTTCGCGTCCGTTGACCTCGCGAGAAACGCGAATGCGCCCGGTGCGCACGATGTGCAGCGCGCGATTCGCGTTGCCTTCCTG
>Ga0075428_100003488_pt1 | contig 17220 bp, 9 predicted proteins | sample RhiMetdeltSRZDD2_FD_75291 | JGI IMG/M metagenome (GOLD analysis project Ga0075428, IMG submission 75291) | Populus rhizosphere microbial communities from Tennessee, USA - Rhizosphere MetaG P. deltoides SRZDD2 | ecosystem: Host-associated > Plants > Roots > Rhizosphere > Soil | place: USA... | reverse complement strand
CCTCGACCAGCTCGAGGTGGAAGGGCGCATCCGCTACTACGAAGAAGCGGTCTTCATCCTCAACGAGTAGCGGCCCACCTTCGCTGCAAGAAGTCCCGGACCAGGCGGGTCCAGCTCGAGTACACGGTCTCCGTTGGGTCGAGGTCGGACTCCACGCCGGCGCCGGCGAAGCCCACGGCAGCGGTGCCTGCCCGCCGTCCGGCTTCGAGATCCCTGGCCGCATTGCCCACCATGAGGCTCGCGCCCAGATCGATGCCATGCTCCCGGGCGGCGCGGAGCAGCATGCCGGGCTCCGGCTTGCGGCAATCGCAGGGGCCGGTGTGCTCGGGATGGTGCGGGCAGTAGTACATTCCTTGCACCTCCGCGCCCGCGGCGCGCAGCAAAGTGCGCAGCCGCTCGTTCACCGCGCGCACCTCGTCCTCGCTCTGCAACCCCTGTGCGATGCCGGATTGATTGCTCACCACGAACACCGGGATCCCGGCTTCACGCAGCCAGGGCAAGGCGCGCGCCGCGCCGGGGACGAGGTCCACCGTGTTCGGGTCGGTGTTGTAAGGGACGTTGCGAATGAGGGTATCGTCCCGGTCGACGAAGAAGGCCGCCCGCGACCGCCCTCCCTGCTGTCGCAGCAGGTGCGCAAAGACGAGACTCTCCAGGTCGTCGAGCATCGACTCCAGGTTCCAGCCGTCGCAGACGCTTTCCCAACCGCGCCGCGCCAGAGCCGCGGCCAGCTCCGGCTGTTCCAGGAGGCGCAGCATCGCGGCCGCCAGCGCCTCCGGATCCTCCGGCGGCACGAGCAGGACGTTGTCGCCGTCCCGCAGCAGCTCCTTGCCGCCCTCGGTGGCGGTGGCGATGAGCGGAACCCGCTGCGCCATCGCTTCGAGGAGCGTCCAGGAAAGCCCCTCGTCGTGGGTGGGCACGATGGCGAGTTCGGCGGCAGCGAGATAGCTGCTCACGTTGGTACGGAAGCCGACCCATTCGACGTGCGGGCGCACGCCGAGCTGGTGGCAGAGATCGTGGAGCCTTGCCTCCTCCGGACCCGTACCAATGAACGCCACGGTGGGCACGGCCCCGGAGCGCGAAGCGCGCAAGGCCGCCAGGGCGCGCAGCGTTGTCTCCTGACCCTTGCCGGGCTCGAGCATTCCCAGGTGCAGGACAAGCTTCGGCTTGCGCGGCAGCTTGAGCTGGCGCCGCAGCACGGCTCGATCCTCGCTCGGCATGCTCACATCCAAGCTGACACCGTCGCGGACGACACGCACCGTGTCGGCAGCGAAGCCCGCCTGCGACGCGAGCCAGGCGCGGGCGTACTCCGTGCTGGTCAACGTCCGTGTCAGGCGCCGCGCCAGGAACGAGCGATGCAAGTGCGGGAGGTGCGCCCGGTGCGCGCCCCGCTTCTGGAAGAGGAGTGGTTTCCAGCCGCCCCAGGCGCCGACGACGACGGAGGCCAGCTCGCGATCGAGCTGCACGAAGACCGCGTGGGGACGGAAGCTCACGAGCAGCCGGCGCATGGCGAAGAGCGTCCGCGGGTGCAGAGCCCGGTCGGTGTGCACCGGCCGGGCCCGCAGACCGGCTTCGGCGGCACGGGCCAGCACCTTGCTGCCTGGACGCGCCACCACCTGCACCTCGTGACCGCGGGCCACGAGACCGCTGGCGGCCTGCAGGATCCAACGCTCGCGGCCGCCCCAGCGGGGAAGCGAGCTCACGAAGAGCAGGCGCAGTGCCGCCTGGGTTTCCGGCATGCCGCGCAAGGTAGCACAGGCGGCGCAGTAAGGCATGCAGTCGGGGCGCTGTCGTCGTCGGCGTGCGACCTGCCGACTCCGGCGCGCGAAGGAATGGTTGCAGCTCGATGCCGCGGGCGGCGACACTCGGCGAGGGCGGTGGTGCATGCAGTGGTTTGAGGCGGAGCGGCCGCTGTCCGCGGCGGCGGCAGAGTTCGTGCAGGAGGCTTTCCTGCAGCACACGGCGCACTTCCGCCGGTTGACGCTGCAGGCCCGCGACCACTTCGAGCGACGCGAGGCGCTGGCCGGGCGGCGCGACGCCGTGGCCCGACTCGACCTCTACCGCGCCGCGGTCACCGTCGCCGCCGCCGGGTTGCACCGCCGCCTGGGTCCGAAGTTCCTCGATCGCTCTACCTGGCGCGCGATCAAGAGCGAGTACGCCGATCGTGTCGGCGGCCGCGGCGACGCGGAAATCGCCCGCACCTTCTTCAACTCCGTCACCCGGCGCCTCTTCACCACCGTGGGCGTGGATTCGGAAGTGGAGTTCACCGAAGAGCCTGCCGCGGCGGGCGGCAACCCTGGCGTCGTCGAAACCCAGGTCTTCGTGCGCCAGGGCAGCATCGCCGCCCTGGTGGGCGAGATCCTGGAGCGCTACCGCTTCGGCGTCGCCTACGAGGATGCGGCGCGGGATGCGGAGCTGGTGGCGCGCCGGATCGAGTCCTTCGCTCCCCGCGTCGGCGTCGATGCCATCGAGCTGGCGAAGCCGGTGTTCTATCGCAACAAAGGCGCTTACCTCGTGGGTCGCTTGCGGAGCCCGACGGGTGACCTGCCGCTGGTGCTGGCTCTGCTCAACACGAACGGCCAGGTCAGCGTGGACGCGGTGCTGCTCGCGGAGCATGAGGTGAGCATCGTCTTCAGCTTCACCCACTCCTACTTCCTGGTGGACACCGAGTGCCCGAGAGTGCTGGTGCTCTTCCTGCGCGAGCTCATGCCTCTCAAGCCGGTGGACGAGCTCTACAGCTCCATTGGCTATAGCAAGCACGGCAAGACCGTGCTCTTCACCGCCCTGCAGCAGCATCTCGGGCGCTCCGAGGCACGCTTCGACTTCGCCCCCGGGGCGCGGGGCATGGTGATGCTCGTCTTCGCCATGCCCGACTTCGACGTGGTCTTCAAGGTCATCCGCGACTGCTTCCTGCCGCCGAAGACGACGACGCGCCGGCAAGTGATGGAGAAGTACCACCTCGTGTTCCATCACGATCGCGCCGGGCGCCTGGTGGGCGCCCAGGAGTTCGAGCACCTGCAGTTCGAGAGCCGTCGTTTCGCCCCGGACCTCCTGGAGGAGCTGCGCACCCAGGCCCGGGACACGGTGGAGGTGGACGGGGATCGAGTCGTCATCCATCACCTGTACACCGAGCGCCGGGTGACGCCCCTCGATCTCTACCTGCGCGGAGCGCCGCCGGCCGACGCGGTGGAAGCGGTGCTCGACTACGGCGAGGCGCTCCGCGATCTGGCGGCGACGAACATCTTTCCCGGCGACCTGTTGCTCAAGAACTTCGGCGTCACCCGGCAGCGGCGCATCGTCTTCTACGATTACGACGAGCTCTGCTTGCTCACGGACTGCAACATCCGCCACCTGCCCTCGCCCCCGGGCGAGGAAGAGGAATGGGCCGGCGAGCCGTGGTTCTACGCCAGCGACCGCGATGTCTTTCCCGAGGAGTTCGGCAGTTTCCTGGAGCTCCGGGGCGCGCTCCGCGACGCCTTCGTGGCGCAGCACGGCGAGCTCCTCGCCGTGCCCTTCTGGGACCGCATGCAGTCAGCGCACCGGCAGGGTCTGATTCTCGACCTCTTTCCCTACGTCCAGGAGCGCCGGCTGCGGGCTGCGGGCCCTGCAGGTTGAGGCAGCGCCTGCGGTCCTCGGTGGTTGCTGCACCCAGCATGCGGCCGCGTGCGGCCATGCCGGCGCGACTGTGCATCGCGCAGTCACCGTGCTATCCTGTCGCCGGATTCGGAGCCCCGGATCCAGCGATTCCCACCAGGACCGAGTCCGGAAGGAGCGAGTCGATGGCGCAGAAGTTCGCCGTGCCCCCGGCGGGGGGCCTCTCGATCAGCATGCACGACGGAGTTCTGCAGGTACCGGAGCAGCCGATCCTCCCCTTCATCGAAGGCGATGGCACGGGTCCGGACATCTGGCGCGCCTCGGTGCGTGTCTTCGACGCCGCCGTGGCCAAGGCCTACGGCGGCAAGCGGCGCATCCACTGGATGGAGGTGCTGGCGGGGCAGAAGGCTTACGACTACCAGAGCAGCTGGTTACCCGACGAGACCGTGGCGGCTTTCCGCGACTACCTGGTGGGGATCAAGGGGCCGCTCACTACTCCCATCGGCGGTGGCATCCGCTCGCTCAACGTGGCGCTGCGCCAGCTCCTGGATCTCTACGTCTGCCTGCGCCCGGTGCGCTGGTTCCAAGGCGTGCCGTCGCCGGTGCGCCATCCCGAGCTCGTCGACATGGTGATCTTCCGGGAGAACACCGAGGACATCTACGCCGGCATCGAGTTCGCCAGCGGTTCTCCCGAAGCACGGAAGCTGCTGGGTTTCTTGCAGGAGAACTTCCCCGAGATGGCGCGGAAGGTGCGCTTCCCCGGCAGCGTCGCCCTGGGCGTCAAGCCGGTGTCGGTCGAGGGCACCGAGCGCCTGGTGCGCGCCGCGTTGGATTACGCCGTCCGCAACCGGCGCAAGAGCCTGACCCTGGTGCACAAGGGCAACATCATGAAGTTCACCGAGGGCGGCTTCCGCAACTGGGGCTACGCGCTGGCGGAGCGCGAGTTCGGCGACAAGACCTACACCTGGGAACAATGGGAGCGCACCCGCAAGGCGAAGAACGAAGAGGCGGCGAACCGCGAGCAGACCGAAGCGCTGGCCGCGGGACGCATCCTGGTGAAGGACGCCATCGCCGACATCACCCTGCAGCAGGTGCTGACCCGGCCGAAGGAGTTCGACGTCATCGCCACGCTCAATCTGAACGGCGATTACCTGTCGGATGCGCTGGCGGCGCAGGTAGGGGGCATCGGCATTGCCCCTGGGGGAAACATCAACTACGCCACCGGACACGCCGTCTTCGAGGCCACCCACGGCACGGCACCGAAGTACGCCAACTTGGACAAGGTGAACCCGGGTTCGGTGATCCTGTCCGGGGAGATGATGCTGCGCTACATGGGCTGGACCGAGGCGGCGGATCTCGTCCTCCGCGGCATGGACGGCGCCATCGGCAAGCGCAAGGTGACTTACGACTTCGCGCGCCTCATGGAGGGGGCCACGGAGATCAAGTGCAGCGAGTTCGGCGACGCCGTGATCGCCGCCATGTGACCGTAGCGCCTGCTGGACGGAGCCTCACCCTCGGGATCGAAGGCTGAGAGGAAAGCGCCCGTACTCGCCACATCTCAGCTGCGCTCGATGAACTCGTCGGTGCGGGTGTCGATCTTCACCTTGTCGCCCACGTTGATGTAGGCAGGCACCCTGATCTCGAGCCCGGTCTCCAGCGTCGCCGGCTTGGGGGAGGCGGAGGCCGTGGCGCCGCGCATGTGCGGCGGCGTCGCCGTCACCTTGAGCTCGACGAACATCGGCACATCGACGCCCACCACGCGGCCGTCGAAGAAGAGGGCCTCGATGACGGTGCCCTCCACCAGGTAATGCGTGGCGTCGCCGAGCACGTCCGAGTGCAGCGAGGTCATCTCGTACGTCTCCGTGTTCATGAAGTGGTAGTCGTCGCCCGCCCCGTAGCTGAACTGCAGGGAGTGGCGCTCCAGGCTGGCCTGGTCGATTCGATCCTCCGAACGGAAGCGGTGCTCCGTGTTGGTGCCGCTTTCGATGTTGACCAGACGGGTCTGGACCATGCCGCGCCAGTTGCCGGGGGTGACGTGCAGGACGTTGGTGACCCGGTGCGGCTTGGCATTGTGCATGATGACCATGCCCACCTTGAGCTGGGTGGCCTGAATGCTCACGGACGACTCCTCGGGCGAAAACGGTGACGAACCGAGCGGGATGCCGGGCCCCCGACAGGGGAACTCCGGCCCGTGCGAGCGTAGCAGGTTACATGCCGCCCCCGAGGCTCGCAAGCACCCTGAAGTGCGCAGGAGGAGCAGGCTGGGCGCGGTCGGGCGACGCCGCTACTTGAGGACCGCGAGTTTTTGCGACAGGGCTCGGCCTTCCGACTGCAGGCGCAGCAGGTAGACGCCCGAAGGCACGCGCTCGCCGCGCCCGTCCCTGCCGTCCCAGAGGATGCCGTGCGCCCCGGCCCCCTGGGTGCCCTGGAGCAGCGTCCGCACCAGGCGCCCGGTCAAGTCGAAGATCTCGAGGCGCACCGGAGCTGCGTGTTCCAGCTCGAAGCGGATCGTCGTCGTCGGGTTGAAAGGATTCGGCACGCTCGGTTGCAGGCGGAAGCGCCAGGCGACCGGGAGGGGAGAATCGGTCGGTGGCGACAGCTGAGCCTTGGCGGCGTAGCCGCTGGCGTAGCCGTCCGTGTCGACGGCGGACACGGTGTAGTTGTCGCAGGTCCCCGGCGGTCCCAGATCCACCGTCGTGTCCGGACTGGCGACCGAGGTGACGAAGTTCGCCGCCGAGGGCGCGAAGCCGCTGCTGCTGTCGCAGTACACCGCATAGAAGGCGACGTCCGCTTCGGGGTTGCGCCTCCAGCGCAGGACGATATGGCCGCCCTGCGTCTGCGCCGTCAGGTTCTTGGGATACGAGGGCTGTGCCATGACGAAGGCGTGGGAGCCGTAACGCCCCAGATCACCGCGGGAGCCGTCGGGATCCTCGAAGCCCGCGTCGGTCCGACCGGCATCGATGGCGGGGGAATGCACCCGCAGGCGGTAGTTCACCAGGGTGGTGTCGGCGAAGCGCGGATCGCCGCCGATGGAGCCCGCTCCGGGGGTGCAACCGTTGTAGTTCCCCGTGCTGTTGTTCCAGGCCAAGTTGTAGGCGAGCAAGGTGGGCTGCGCACCCGTGCATCCGACCCCGGTGCCGGTGGTGTTGACGACGATGTTGTTGCTCACCGGGATCGCCGCGGCATTCAGCCCCAGGCTGCCGGCGCCGTTGCCGGCGCTGTTGCGGTCGAAGGTGTTGCCCGTCACCGCGCCACTCGTCACGTTCTCCAGCATCAATCCGGCACCGCCGACGAGGGAGGAGTTGCCCACGAAGAGCGAGTGGCGCACGTGCGCGGTGGGCCCGGTGGCGTGCACGCCGGCGTAGAGGAAGGCCGAGCTGTTCCACAAGACCTCGCAACCATCCAGGAGCAAGGCGCTGCTGTTCACGGCAGCGAGGGCGCCCTCCGAAAAACTGGAGGCGTTGTGCGCCAGACGGACGTCCTGAAAGTCGACCTGCGACGCCTCCAGTCGCACGCCACCACCGCTGCTCGTCACCGTGTGGTGCGCGATCGAGCCGCCTTGGACGGACACCGTGGAGGAGTTGATCACATAGAGCCCGCCGCCGCTCTCGGCACCGGTGTTGCCGTCGATGACGTTGTTCCCCAAGGTCAGATTGCTGCAGGTGTCGAGCACGATGCCGGCGCCCCGCGCCGTCTGCGGGCCGGCGCTCACCACGTTGGCGTTGATCGTGTTGCCCGTCACCGTGCCGGACGAGCCATAGAGATAGATCCCGCCACCACGAGTGGCGGTGTTGTCGTGGATGGTGTTGCCCGTGAGGGTCACCGTGCTGTTGCTGGCGAAAAGGCCGCCGCCGCCGCCGAAATCGGCGAAGGTCGTGGCGTGGTTGGAGTGGATGTCACAGTTCGCCACCAGACCGGTCGAGCTGACGATGCTCACGGCCCCGCCGTAGTGACCGCTCACCGGGGTGTTCCACGCCCCGCCGCTGCCGTTGCGGAGCTCGAAGCCGTCGAGGCCACCGGTGCCGCTGCCGGTCACGGCGATATAGACGTTCCCGGTGAGATCGATGACGGTTTTACCTGTCGCAAGGTTGCGGGCGGTGAAGCCGGTGTTCCAGGCGCCGGAGAGGAGCACACCCTTGTTGAGGACGAGGGAGCCGAAGGGCAGCGTGCCGCTGCGGAGGAGCACGGTGTCTCCCGGCGCCGCGGCGTCGATCGCGGCGCCGAGCGTCGTGGCCGCCGTCGCCGGTGTGTGGTAAGGGAAGACGTTGCTGCCGGAGGAGGCGTAGTAGTGCCGCGTCGTGGTGCGGATCTGGAAGGCGTTCACCAGCATGCTCGATTGCAGGTCCCGGTTCTTCACCACCACGTTGCGCAAGCCCGGAGTCGCATCGTTGCCGATCTGCAGGTTCAGCTTCAGGGAGTCGTCGCCCACGACGCTGGAGCTCACCAGCGCGACGCCGTCGCCGAACTCGGCGAAGGCGCCGTAGAGGAGGTTGTTGCCGGCGATGGTCACCTGCATTGTCGTGCCCTGATAGGCGAAGGCCGGCAGGACCGCCGTGGCCGTGGGCGGCGTGAGCGGCGGCGGCGCGCAGGGCACCGCGTCTTGCCAGCCCACTTGGTCATCGGTGTAGGTGCACAGGGTGAAGGTGTTCGCGCGCATCATGCAGGAGACGCCGCCGCCGCAGGCCTCGCAGTTGCCGTTGGGCTGGTCGATGCAGAGGGTGCCGCAGGTGCAGCCGCTGGCGTACTCGTCGCAGGCCCCGAAGATGTGTCCCGATTCATGGGTGAAAACCTCGTCCGGGCGCCAGCCGTAACTGCGGAAGAGCAGGAAGCTGTATGGACCCAGCAGGTAGGCGAAGGCCGAACGCCCATCGGTGAGCTGCCCCGCCGCCGGCTCGGGGTTGTAGGCCACGAAGGAGGTGTAAGCCCAGTTGGTGCCGTAGGTGGCTCGCTGGGCGGTGTTGAAGGCGGTGACACGGGTCGTGTGGGTCCCGGAGTTGTAGCCGAATTTGGCCATGACGTCGCTGGCCATGGCGGCCACGTCGCCGGAAGGGTGCAGCACCATCTCGCGCCACTGCCGGCAGCGTGCGTCCGTCGGTTCCACCCAGCGCACGAAGAAGGCCACCCAGCAGTTGTTGTTCTGCTGCGCCTGGGCGCTCCACCAGGCGAGGCCGACGTTGACGCCGTTCACGTAGTTCTGCACGTCCGCCGGCGTCCAGGTGTACTGGTTCGGGTCCGCGCCGGTGCCGTCGCTCTCCACGAAGAGGATGGTCACCGTCACCGTGCCGGTCATCCGGTCGCTGTTGCCCTCGATGCTGGCGTCCGGACCGGCCTTGCCCACCAGCAGGCCACGTGCAGCGAGCTGGCCGGGGTCGAGGCCGTTCGCCTGCAGGTTCTGCAGATAGGCCCAGGGTTCCAAGGGTTCCGGCGGGAGCGCGTCGCTCGTCCCCTGGGGCCAAGCGCCAGGTTTCTGCAGCTCCGCCGGCCGGCGGAGGTCGCCGCGCACGGCGGCGTTGAAGAACTCCACCATGCGCTGCGAGGAAGCGTCCTCGATTCCCAAGCCGGAGCTGGAAACGGGACGCCGATGGATGGCACGAATGTGCGCCCTTCCCAGGAGTGCCGCGTTTTTCTCCGGTGGAATCCAGCCGATGAGGAGAGAAGGCGGCGACAAGAGCGCGATCGTCCCACCCTGGGAGCGGATCAAGGCATGCGCCGCGTGCAGTGAGCCCACGTCGTCGCTGTCGAGAACCACCAGGGTGAGGCCTGCGAGCCACTCGGGCCCGCCGCCAGGGGTGGCCTGGTCGGCGCCGCGGGCGACGGAGACGGCGCCGCCGAGCAGAGCGACGACCGCGAGAACCAGGAGGGGGGAGCGCATGCGACCTCCAGGACGTCGGGCGAAGCAAAATTCGTTACAAGTGTACCAGAGCCGCAACGCCTTCTGGGTCGGCACCTTCCGGCCCGAGAGCGGGGCGCCGCAGGAACATCCGGGTACGCCGCGGAGGCTGGTGTGGCAAGTGGCGCAAACGCGGTGTCCGGCGCCTCTCGCCTTTCGCAGCGCCGGGCTTGCGCCAGGACTCGGCCTCGCCTAGCTTCGGGAGCTCCAGTGGCGGGAAGACGTTGTGGCGCTTCGTCGCGCCTCGAAGCGCTCTCCCTTCTGCGCCCTGACCACACCGAGGGGAGGAAGGTGGAGGCATGTCCGACCCAACGCAGCGCGACGAGGAAGAGTGGCGCCGCCGGCTGACGCCGCTGCAGTTCCATGTCACCCGCGAGGCCGGAACGGAGCCGCCCTTCTCCGGCGAGTACGTCCATGCCAAGGACGACGGCACCTACCACTGCGTCTGCTGCGGCGCGGAGCTCTTCGGCTCGGAAACCAAGTTCGACTCCGGCAGCGGCTGGCCGAGCTTCACCGCCGCCCTCGAGCCGCAGAAGGTGACGCTGCACGAGGACCGCAGCCACGGCATGCGTCGCGTCGAGGTGCGCTGCGCTCGCTGCGATGCGCACCTGGGCCACGTCTTCGAGGACGGCCCGCGCCCCACGGGCAAGCGCTTCTGCATCAATTCCGTGGCGTTGGATCTGGAGCGGAAGGCTGAAGGCGACGCCGGCACCTAGGACTGGCGCTGCACGATGTCCAAGCCGCGCCGGCGCAGCTGCTCGATCATCTCGTCCTCGGGCAAACAGCGCTCCGGCGGGATCACCCCGTGGCGTCCGATCTTCCCCGCGGCGAGGTGTTGCACCACGGCGCTGGCGGTGAAAGCGGTGCAGCGCATCGTGGCGGAGAGCCCGGCCTCCGTATCGGCGATGTCGATCAGCTCGTACTCCAGCCGTCGCCTGCCGCCGTACTTGGACCCCACCACGGTGACCCGCAGCAGCACCGCATCCTCCCCGTCCGCGGGCAGCATTTTTTCCAGCAGCCGCGCCGTCACCTCGCGGGGTCGCACTTCCAGGTCGCCGATCGTTTCCATCTCCTGGCGCAGGAAGCCGAGCACGAAGAGCGGGCGCACCAGCGCGCAGTGACCCGGATAACGGACGGATTTGAAGTCCATGTGGCGCACCTTGCCGGCGAAGGTGCTGGGCAAGGTCGAAAGGCCGCCGGCGGTGTTGAAGGCTTCCAGCGTCCCGTAGGGCTCGGGGAACTCGATCTCTTCCACCTCCGTCAGCGGTTCGACGGAAAGGCGCACGCCGTCGCGAATCAGCACCGCCCGCTCGCTGTAGCGCTCGAGCAACGTCTCCACCGGGAAGGCCAGACCAAACTGCAACGGCCCCACGGGGCGGCGCGGCAGCTCCCCGACCCGGATGTGCACGGACTGGGTTTCATCGAGCCTGCGGATGCCGTGCGCCGCCAGCAGTGTCGCGAGTCCGGGGGCCAGGCCGCAGCCTGGCACGACGGTGACGCCGCGCTCGAAGGCCAAGGTGTCCAGCTCGAGTTGCCGCGACAGGACCTCGCTGCTGCCACCGAGGTCGCAGAGATGGGTGTGTGCGGCGATGGCGGCGCGGGTGATGTCGAGACCGTGGACGGCGCTCGCGGCGTTGAGGCAAGCGTCGAAGGGCTGCAGCGTTTCGACCAGCGTCTCCGCTTCGAGGGCGTCCACCTGCTGCGGGCTCACGCGCCGGTCGCCGAGAAAGGCGCGCGTCGATTCGAGGGCTTCGGCGTCTGCATCGGCGATGCCGATTTCCTCGACCTCGGGATTGCGCAACAGGTCGTAGGCGGCGGCACGGCCTTGCTTGCCGGCGCCGAGGACGAGGATCTTCATCGCCGCACTCCTCGGACGAAATGAGGCAACGCTCTCAGTGCGCGCATCTTGCGACGCTGCGGTGGACCGCTGGCGGCGCGGTTGCTATAATAGCCCCGGAACCCGCGACGGCTCGAACCTTCTGTGACTGTCTGGCCAGACTCCCAGCTGCAGTCGTGGTTTCCGGGCTTCCACGTGTGTTGGATTTGACAACCCGGGAACCACGGGCTGTCGGGGACTCCGGGAGTCTTGGCCAGATAGTTCGCCCGCCGCTTCTCCCGATCAGAAGACCGGTTTCTCCTGTACCAGCGCTGCCAAAGGGACGCCGGCGAGAGCGCGGTAGATCTCCGCGTCCTCTCCGGGAGCGAACACGGCGGCGGCTCGCCAGGCATCGAAGTCGAGGGCCCTGCCGGCCTCCACCAAGGCTTGGCGCACCCCGGCGCCGGCCAGATTCCGTTCCTCCACCCAGAGCAGGAAGTTCACCAGCAGAGGGGCGCGCTGGGGCACGCCGGTACCAGGCTCTCCCCAGGTGCCATCGGGGTGCTGCTGGCGCAGGATCCACTCCACGTGCCGGCGCAGGGCGGCATCGAACGCACCGGCCTCGCTCGCATCGAGGAGAGCCATCGCCGGCAGCACTCCTTCGCCCATGTATGCCGCCGCGATCAGCGCCTCTTCTTTGGCGAGGCCGGGCACGCTGCCGTCGGGGCGGATCTGCGCCACGAGCCAGCGGAGCGAGGCCAGGCTGCTGCGCCGCCACGCTTCCTCGCCGGTCTGCTCGAAGAGCCAGGCGCGAGCCGCGGCGCCGGCGAGGGCGGTGGCCACGACATACGGCGAGCGATCGAACGGCATGCCGCCGCTCCGGCCGACACCGACGGCGCCGTTCGGGAGCAACAGAGCATCGTGCTCCAGGGCCTGGAGGAACCGCGTCGCCGCCGTCGTGTAGCGCTGGCGTCGTTCTGCATCCACGTGCGGGGCGAGATCACGGAAGAGCTCGATACACACCGCCATGTCGGCGACGAAGCGACTCTTGTAACCGATGGACCAGGTGCCGGAAGTCTGCTGGGTTTGCACCAGCTGATCGGCGTACTCCTTGGCCAGTGCGACACCGCGGCTCGTGTCCAGCCAGTCCTCATGCTCCGGCACGAAGGGAGCGAGGGCCGTGTGTGCCGCCACCAGGCTGCGCATGAAGTAGCACTCGACGAAGAGAAAAGGAGCGCGCTCGCTGCGCTGCAGCGTGTGCGCCACCAGCGTTCGCAGGTTGTCGCGCAAGCGGCGCCTGTCGACCGCATCGTCTTCCCCGCGCAGCGCTGCGAGGGGTAACGTCAGCAGGACGGTCTGGCGTTGCTCGCCTTGCGACGGTTCCAGCGCCACGTGGAGAGAGCCCGCACCGGCCGCGAGCGACGGCGCCCGCGGCACCCAGCCCGGGCGCGCGGCGAACGTGCGCGGCGGCGTCCAGCTCCGTCCCGCGTCGGCGGAGAGAGACCAGCGCAGCGCCCGGATGCTCGGCGCCACCTCGCGCTTGTGTGGCTGCGATTCCGTCCACGCCAGCAGGAGGTCCGTCCCGTCGGCCGCACGGTAGAGCGCGTGGGGGCTTTCCTGCGCCGGGATCCCGAGCTTTTCGAGGGGGCTCCAGCTCGCGCCACCATCCGTCGACACGGTGCGGTGCAAGAGGCCGAGGCTGTTGACCACGAGAACTAGGGAGCCATCGGGTGCGGCAGCGAGCGCCGGCGCCAGCGCGGCGCGGCCGAGCGACACCGGGCGTCGCGTCCAGTGGGCCCCACCGTCGGTGGAAGCGTAGAGAACCACCGTGGCGGTGGATGGCACGCCCGGCTGGGCGAACTCGACGGCGGGGAAGAGGAGGCCGGAGTCCGTGCGCAACAGCCGGCCGTTGGCGGCGACGGGCGCCGCCGCGCCGCTCACCCCCACGAGGCTCGGCCGTTTCCAGGCTGCGGTGCGGATCTCGAAACGGCGGAACAGCAAACGGCAGCCATCCCGCCCGGCGGAGCGGTACAGGAGGCCGAGCTCGCCGGCGTCGAGACGCACGAGCGACGGGCTCGTTCCCACCAACGTGGCGACGGCAGGCAGTGCGAGCAGGTCTGCTCCCGAGGCGCCGTGGCGCAGCGAGAGGCGCGGCACCGCCGCGGCCGGTGAGTCGACGCTCGCGATCCACACCTCCTCGCCGTCCGCGAGGAGGGAGGCGCCGTCGTAAGCGGCGATGGGATCGGCCTGGCGGCACGCTTTCCAGTCTGCCGGGGATTCGGACTCGCGGCCCCCGCCGCAGCCCGAGATCACGGCGCCGGAAAACGCGATCGCCACGAGGTGCTGGAGGATGGGGGCGCGAGCGGCGCGGCGGCCGCTCATGACTTGCGTGGGAGCAATCCGGCTGCCGCGAAAGCGGCGCGCAGGCGAGCGCGGGTGACGGGAATGCGGTCGAAGCGAATACCGCAATCGCGCAGGGCGTCGTTGATCGCCGCCACGATGGCCGGAGCCGGCGCGATGGTCGGCGGTTCGCCGATGCCCTTGGCGCCGTTCGGGCCGAAGGCGGGATCGCCGTCCAGCTCTGGATCTTCCACCAGGATGACCTGCATGTCCGGGAGATCCGTGGCCCGTGGCAGCTCGTAGTCGTCGAAGTTGTCGCTCACCACGCGGCCTTCCTCGAGGTGCAGATCTTCGGTGAGCGCGTACCCCACCCCCATGGCGGCGCCGCCGATCACCTGACCGCGGCAGGACTGCGGGTTGATCACCTTGCCCACGTCGTGGGCCGCCACGTATTCCACCAGCTTTACCTGTCCGGTCTTCAAGTGCACGCCGGCGGTGACGATGTGGGTGGCGAAGGAGTAAGGCCAGTAGGCCTTGCCCTCGCCGGTCGCGGGATCCATGGGCGAGGTGAACTGCTGGTTCAACTTCGCCACCTGGCGCACCAGCGGTTCGCTCAGGCCCGTGGCCAGGGCGGCGAAGGTGATGCGGCGCTCGGGTTCCTGGCGCACCCAGATCACGCCGCCTTCTGCCTCCAGCTCCGCCGCGGCGGCGCCGAGCTTCGGCGCCGCTGCCGCCAGCAGATCCTCCCGCAGCGCCCGCGCGGTCAAATCCACCGCCTTGCCGACCACGACGGTGACCCGGCTCGCCACGGTGGAACCGCAGTTCGGGGTGCGATCGGTGTCGGCGCTGTGCACGACGACTTGCTCCGGCCGCAGGCCGAGGACATCGGCAGCGACCTGGGTGAACACGGTGTTGGATCCCTGACCGTAGTCCACCGAGGAAGCCCAGACGTGCAGCTTGCCGTCGCGGGACACTTCCAGGATGGGATGGCCCTCGTCGCGGATGCCGCGCCCGAAGCCGTTGCCGTACCAGATAGACGCGATGCCCGTGCCGTAGACCCAGTCGCCTTCGCGCCGCCGGCGCGAGCGCCCCCAGTCGTAAGCCCGCACCGCTGCTTCCAGCGCCTCCAGATTGCGCACACCCTTCTCGAACAGGTGCCGCGTCGAGGTCGTGGTGCCCTTGCGCAGCGAGTTCAGCCGGCGGAACTCCACCTTGTCGAGACCGCAGGTGTCGCACACCAAGTCCCAGAAGGTCTCGGTGGCGAAGATGGTGTTCGCCGTACCGAAACCGCGGGCGGCACCGCAGAGTGGATTGTTCGTGTACAGGCCATACGTATCGATCCACACCCGCGGGATCGTGTACGGACCGCTGCACATGACGGCGGACTTGGTGGTGATCTCCTTCGTCCAGCTGCGGTAGGCGCCGCCGTCGAGGAAGATGCGAGCCTGGAAGACCTGGATGCGCCCCTCGGCGTCCACCGCGGCGCGGTAGTGGGCATCGACGGCGTGCCGCTTCTGGGTGTATTGCAGCGTTTCTTCCCGCGTCCACAGCATGCGCGTCGGTTTCCGCGTCAACGCCGTGGCCATGGCGACGTACGGATAGGCGTAGGGATCCTCGCGCTTGCCGTAGGCGCCGCCGACGGTGGTGCCGATGACGCGCACGTTGCGGTTCTCGAGGCCCAGCGCCTCTCTAATGTTGCGCCGGGCGAAGAACACGTGCTGCACCGGGGCCAGCACGATGACCTTTTCCTCTTTCTCGTCCCACCGGGCGAGGGCCACCTCGGGCTCGAGCGGCGCGTGGTCCTGAAAGTTGGCACCGAAGTCGCCTTCCACCACGCGCCAGCCGCGCTCGGCGGCGGTGGTGAACACCTGCTCGATGTCGGCCTGCGAGTGGATGCCGTCGCCCTTGTGAATGTGCTGGTGGTGGATCAGATTCGGGCGCCGCGCATCGACAGCGGCGGGAATCTCGGGATGCACCACCGGAGCTTCGGGGGCGTAGGCCGAGAACGCATCGAAGACGCCGGGGAGGACGCGGTAAGTGACGCGCACCGCCGCCGCCGCTTCCCGGGCCCGTTCCTGCGTGTCGGCCGCCACCAGAGCCACGGCGTCGCCGACGGCCTTCACGGTCTCGCCGACTGGGACGAGCAAGCGCTGGTCGCGGTTGATCAAGCCCACGTAGTTGTCGCCGCCTTGGATGTCGGCGGCGGTCCATACGTGGTGCACGCCCTCCATGCCGAGCGCGGGCCGCGGGTCGAGCGCTTCGAGCATGGCGTGGGCGTGCGGGCTCCGCACTGCCGCCAGGTGCAACGTGCCCGCCTCGATGGCGTAGTCGTCGGCGTAGCGGGCTCGCCCCGTCACCTTGTCGACGGCGCCCACGAGGGGCACGAACTGCCCGACCACCGGGCGCGGTGCCGCCGTCTCGGCGCCGATGACGCTGCAACGCTTGGCGAACTCCGCCCGCGCCGTGGTGAGACCGGCGGCTTCCTGGACCGCGTCCACCATCTGCTCGTAGCCGGTGCAGCGGCAGAAGCTCTTGCGCAAGAAGGTGCGAATTCGGTCGCGGTCGGTGGGCTGCGGGTTCTTCTGCAGGTACGAATGACAGGCGACGATGAACCCCGTGGTGCACATGCCGCACTGGGAGGCCGTGTTGTCCACGAAGGCCTGCTGGATGGGGAGGAGCGCCTCGGGAGAACCCAGGCCCTCGATGGTGACGATGCTCCGGCCCTGCATGTTTTCCATCATCTCGACGCAGGCCTTCTTGGGCACGTCGTCCACCAGCACCGTGCAGGTGCCGCAGATGCCGATGTCGCAGCCGTTCTTGGCGCCCGTGAGGCCGAGGTCGAGCCGCAGCACGTCGAGGAGCGTGCGCGACCGGCGCGTCTCCACGTCCACGGCGGCGCCGTTCACCGTCATCTGCGTCCGGATCGTCTCCGGTGCCGCAATCGGGTTCATCCGAACCTCGCCTTGCCTGGGCGTCTCGCTCGAACGGGCGGGTGATCCTACCGGCGGTCGCGGACCGCCTGCCGCCCGCGTCCGTGGTACCCACCATTGTACCCGAGCGCAAGCCTTGGGATGAAGCCAGGTTCCACCGCCGCGCCGGGCCATCTCCGAGGCTGCATAAAGCATTCCCGACCGCCGCTGCAGCTTACCTTCTTGGTCCTGCAGAGCGAAGCTTGGGCCCCCTACGCTCGCTTCTCTGCCGCCTTGACGAAGGGCATGATCATATCGATGGGCACGGGGAAGATGGTGGTCGAGTTGCGCTCCGTGGCCACCTCAGTGAGCGTCTGCAGGAAACGGAGCTGCAGCGCCATCGGATGGTCGCCGATGATGCCGGCCGCGTCGGCCAGGCGCTGCGCCGCCTGGAACTCGCCCTCGGCGTTGATGACCTTGGCGCGGCGCTCGCGCTCCGCCTCGGCCTGCCGCGCCATGGCGCGTTTCATCTCCGGCGGCAAGTCCACGTCCTTCACCTCGACGGAGGTGACCTTGATGCCCCACGGGTCGGTCTGGTGGTCGATGACCTCTTGGAGGGCCCGGTTGATCTTGTCCCGTTCGGCGAGCAGGTCGTCCATTTCGGCGGAGCCGAC
>Ga0075428_100003485_pt1 | contig 17222 bp, 10 predicted proteins | sample RhiMetdeltSRZDD2_FD_75291 | JGI IMG/M metagenome (GOLD analysis project Ga0075428, IMG submission 75291) | Populus rhizosphere microbial communities from Tennessee, USA - Rhizosphere MetaG P. deltoides SRZDD2 | ecosystem: Host-associated > Plants > Roots > Rhizosphere > Soil | place: USA... | reverse complement strand
TCCTTGAAAACCTGCGGCTCAATGCGCGCATTCCGCTCCTGGTCGGCTGTTCCAGCAACAGTCTGATCGCCGGGAGTGCGGAGATTGAGGAGCATCCCGGCGTCGCCTTGGGCCTATACTCGTTGCCGGGCGCGGACTTAAAAGTGGTGCGCTTTACGCAGGAACAACTTGAGGAACACACCGGTCCTGCCTATTGGCATCTGCAAACCGAAATCACAACGGAACAGACCAACGGCTGGCTGGTCTTTGCCGATCCGTTTCATCTCGATTGCGAATCCTGGCTGCGCACCTGGAACGAAGCGTACGCTCCGCTGCCTGTAGTAGGTGGACTTGCCAGCGGCGATTATTCGCAGCAACGCACGCAGATTTATCTCAATGGCGATGTTTACGAGGAAGGGGGTGTGGCGGTTTCTATTGCGGGCAAAGTGGAACTCGCCAGCGTCATCTCACAAGGCTGCACCCCAATCGGTGAGACGTGGACGATTACCAAAGCCGAACAGAATATTATCTTCGAAATCGCCAACCGCCCTGCTTACCAGGTTTTGATTGATACGATTCAAAAGCTTCCACCAGCCGAACAGAAAAAATGTCAGGGAAACCTTTTCGTGGGCCTGGTCATCAACGAGTACCTGGACGAGTTTCATCGTGGGGATTTCCTCATCCGGAACCTCATCGGCGCCGATCCGAATTCAGGGGCTCTGGCCGTCGGCGCCCTGCCTCGTTCAGGGCAGACCATTCAGTTCCAGCGCCGCGACGCCGCGGCCGGGACCGAGGACATGACTCAGCTTCTGGGCCGCGCCCGCAATAACCTGAAGGGCCGTGAAGTCCTCGGCGCGTGTCTGTGCAGTTGCAACGGCCGCGGCGCGCGTTTGTTCGGAGTTCCAAGCCATGACGCCGGCCACGTGCAAAAGCAGTTTGGCCCAATCGGCCTGGCTGGATTTTTTTGCAACGGCGAAATTGGGCCTGTCGGTGATAAGAATTTCCTGCACGGCTATACTGCGTCCCTGGCGCTGTTTGTGCGAAAGAGCTGAACCGTCACACCCGAGAACGCCGCCACCATCGGGCGGTTGGTCCCTGGCTGACCTGGACCAGCGGATTACCTCAGGGCGTTTGTGCAAAAGCAGGAAAGAGGGGTGAACGAATCAGGTTCATTTTGGCGAGGCGGAACTTGAGGGCAGTCGCCAGAACGCCAAAGCCGTACCTGACACTTCGACGAAAGTTGATGGAAGATGCTTCCGCAAAGTACAGCGTCGGGCAACTCACTTCCCCGATCGTGTAGCCGAACCAAATGATTTGCGCCAGCATCTGGTTGTCGAACACGAAATCGTCTGAGTTCGCCTCCAGCGGCAATCGTTCGAGAATCTCGCGAGAGAACGCCCGGTAACCGGTGTGATACTCGGAGAGCTTCGCACCGAGGACCACGTTTTCGACCAGGGTAAGAAACCGGTTCGCCACGTACTTCCAAATCGGCATTCCGCCGCGCAACGCGTAGCCGCCAAGGATGCGCGAACCGAGCACGCACGGATGCACCCCATTGGCGATCATCGAGGCCATAGCCGGAATCAGCTTTGGCGTATATTGATAATCGGGATGGATCATTATTACGATGTCCGCGCCTTCTTCCAGCGCGAGGCGATAACATGATTTCTGGTTGCCGCCGTAGCCGCGGTTCTGCTCGTGCGCGTGCACTCGCACGTTCGGCAAGGCGCGCGCGATCGCCACTGTCTCATCCCGGCTGCGGTCATCGACCAAAACGACCAGATCGACCATGTTCTGCGCCATGACTTCGTCGTACGTTCTGCGCAATGTCGCCGCGGCGTTATAGGCCGGCATGACGACGACGACTTTCTTACCCTCAAACATGCGCTTGCGAAGAAGACGACAATTGTGCTTTCGATATGCCGCTCAATTTGTGCGTAAAATGATCACACTGTAATCGCTGTGCCAAGCCAAATGCCCATGGCGTGCCCACATCCAGCCGAGAGACAGCAGCGTCTTTTTGGAGCGCGCGATTACATTACTGGGGACCGGTTCACCCTTGAGCAATGCGGCCGATGCGGCATCGCATTTACCCGCCCGCAGCCCGCAATTGATGAGCTGGGAAAATACTATCCTTCTACGTATTACGGGGGCGGAACTGGCCGATTTCCCGCGTTGGTCGAGTTGCTTCAGAGGGCGCTTTATCGCCGGCGCGTTCTCGCCGTTGAAAAAGTCCTCGGTCGCAAGGGCAGAGTGCTCGACATCGGCTGCGGGCCTGGATTTTTGCTCCGCGAGTTTCGCGATCGCTGGTGGCAGGTGCAGGGCACAGAGTTCAGCGAACAATCGGCGGCGCATGCCCGCGACGTTCTGGGGCTGCCGGTCGCCGCCGGCGATGTTCGCGAGCTGAAGTTTGAAAGCGCCAGTTTCGATGCCGTCGTGATGTGGCATGTATTAGAGCACATCCCTGAACCAGAGCAGACATTGGCGGAAGTGGTGCGTGTTTTGCGACCCGGTGGAGTCTTTCTTTGCGCGGTCCCGAACTTCGGCAGCGCGGAAGCGCGGTTTGCGCGCGACAAGTGGTTCCACCTCGACGTACCGCGTCACCTCAACCATTTCACGGTCGAAAGCGTTCGGACATTGCTGTCTGCCCATGGCTTCACCTTTGAGCGCGCTTCGTTCCTTTCTCTCGAATACGACTATTTTAGCTTCACGCAATCAATGTTGAACCGCGCCGGGTTGCGTCACAACCTGCTCTATAATCTGCTGCGCGGTACACGCGCAAAAGTACTCGGTGAAAAATCGGCCCCGGTGTGGCAGAAATTTGTTTCCCTTGTTCTGGCGGCACCGTTGGGAATTCTGAGTGTTCCTGCGACCACCCTCGCGGCGTTGTTCCGTGGCGGCGCGACAGTCACGATCTACACCCGGAAGTAGCATCGATTCTATTGCGGAAGGCCGTCCCATGCCGATAATCGCGCCGATGCCACTGCGTTCCATACTCATTCGATTTGCTTTGAGCATTCTTGTTGTCGCCGCGCCAGCCCAGGCCAGCAATACGTTGCCCGCCAGCATTGTCATCGACGCGCGAAAAGTGGAGAATGTGATCAGCCCGATCCTCTATGGACAATTCATTGAGTTCATGTACGAAGGCATCAAGGGCGGTTTGCACGCGGAATTGATCCGCGACCGCAGCTTCGAACAGCCACCGAACTCGCTCGGCCTTCCTCGCTATTGGGAACGTTATCCTGACGATCGCAACGACGATTACGGTCTCGCGTTCCATTGGGACGCGCAGGAGTTTTATGCGCCGAGACAAAGCTCCGTCACGAACGCTGCGCATCATGCGCTGCGTGTCAGCCTCTCGGAGGGGGTCGTTCCACGTCACGGCATTTACCAAAGCCGCGTGCCTGTGCGGCACGGGATCGATTACCGTGGCTATCTTTGGTTGAAGGGCTCCAATTTCAGCGGCAAGATCCGTGTCGCGCTTGAGCAGGATATAACGGAAGGAGAGGTCTACGCCGAGCAAGCCCTGGGGGATGTCTCCAGCGATTGGTCGCGGCAGTTCTTTACACTGCGACCCACGAAATCCGATCCGCTGGCTCGCTTTGCGATCCTGTTCAAAGGTCAGGGTCAGGTATGGGTCGATCAGGTGTCACTCATGCCCGGCGATGCGACGAACGACATACGCGCCGACGTATTTCAAAAAGTCGAAGCGCTGCGACCCGCATTCATTCGCTGGCCCGGCGGCAACATCGCCCAGGATTATCATTGGATGTGGGGCATCGGGCCGCGCGACCGGCGGGTCACGTGGCCGAACCTTTCCTGGAACAACGAGCCTGAGCCCAGCGACTTTGGGACCGACGAGTTCGTGCGCCTTTGCCGGCGATTGGGCGCAGAACCTTCCATCACCGTCAATGTCGAAGGGCTCGGCGCGACGGCTGCCGAAGCCGCGGCCTGGGTCGAATACTGCAACGGCTCGCGCAAAACTCCGTCCGGCGGACTGCGTGCCGATAACGGTTATCCGAACCCGTATGGGGTAAGGCTCTGGGAAATCGGCAATGAGATTTGGGGCAGCTGGGTGCGCGGCCATTCCGATGCCGGCACTTATGCTACGAATCTCGTCCGCTACGCGGCAGCCATGCGCGCCGTCGACACCAACATTCAATTGATTGCCGTCGGCGACAATGACACGAACTGGAACGCCACCGTCCTGCGCCTCGCTGGCGCGCATATCGATCATCTCTCGATCCATCACTATTACATGGAAAAGGAAATGGCTGGTGACGCGCTCAACCTCATGGCGCGGCCTCTCCACTATGAGCGTTTCTACGGCGAAATGCGCCAGTGGGTGCGCGAGTTGGTCCCGCAGCGGCGCATTACCCTTGCGATCAACGAATGGGGCCTAGGACTGCCCGTGCAGCGCGCGCATTCGATGGAAGCTGCGCTCTACGCGGCGCGGTTGATGAACGTATTCGAGCGCAACGGCGACTTCATCGCGATGACGGCCGTGTCCGACCTCGTCAATGGCTGGCCCGGCGGCATCATACAGGCAAGCCGGCACGGCCTGTTCGTCACACCCATTTATCTCGTCAACCAACTTTACCGCGAGCACCAGGGTTCCGAGCGCCTCGCCGTCAGCGTGCAAAGCCCGACTTTCGACACTACCCGCGAGGGCAAAAACGTTCCGTGTCTCGATGTCGTCGCGAGCGTGAATACGAATCGCTCCCAGCTCTTCCTCAAGGCCGTCAATGTCCATCCCACAGCCGCCCTTGAGGTCGAGGTCCAGCTTGAAAATCCTCAGCTTGAGCCGCGCGGCGAACTGTTCCTTCTCGCGGCTGATTCTTCTGTGGCCTTCACCTCCTTCCGAATGCCGAACGCAATCTCGGTTCGCCATTCAGAACTCGCGATTTCCAATCGCTTCCGTGTTACCCTGCCAAAGCAGACCGTCGCCGTTCTGCGGCTCAAAGCTCTGTAGTCAGTAACGCGCTTCACCCCATATGACGCATTTCAGACATCTGGGCAACACTCCCCACGTGCGGCAACACCTGCCTTGAGCAGGTTATTTTGGCGCTTTAAAAGGGGCGGCTGCGTCACGGCTGACCGCCGCGTGCGCTAAGCGGCCCGGCTCGTTCTCCTCATACAAGGGTCAAGTCGGGCCGCTTCCATCTTCGGGGAGCCCTGCCGTGGTCGCGAAAAACATTTGCCTCAAGCTTGCAAAGCCGTAGCATCCTCTTTCCTTCGGTCAGCCCGGGGATCCATACCATGATGAAGAGTTACAATATTGCAGTGCTTGGCGGCGATGGCACGGGGCCGGAAGTCGTTCGCGAAGCGGTGAAAGTGCTTGATGCCGCCTCGAAAAAGTTCGGGCTCAAATTGAATTACACCCCGTACGATCTGGGCGGGGACCGTTACCTGCGCACTAATGAAGCTTTGCCCGACAGCGTGGTTGAGGAGTTGCGCAAATTTCCGGCCATCCTGCTGGGCGCCATTGGGCATCCCGATGTGAAGCCTGGCGTGCTCGAAAAGGGCATCCTGCTCCGCCTGCGGTTCGAACTCGAGCAATACATCAACCTCCGTCCGGTGAAGCTGTATGACGAACGTTTCTGCCCCTTGAAAGACAAGAAGCCCGAGCACATCGATTTCGTCGTCGTGCGCGAGAATAATGAAGGGCTTTATACGGGCTCCGGCGGATTCGTTTTTAAAGGCACGCCGCACGAAATCGCCGTGCAGGAAAGCATCAACACGCGCCGCGGCGTGGAGCGGTGTCTGCGCTACGCCTTTGAATTCACGCGCAAACGGAACAAGGACAAAAAACTCACGTTGTGCGGCAAGACCAACGTGCTCACTTATGCCTTTGATCTCTGGGAACGCGCCTTTCACGAGATCGGTCAAAAGGATTTTCCGGAGATCAAGCGCGATTATGCGCACGTCGACGCCACGACCATGTGGTTCGTGAAAAATCCGGAGTGGTTTGATGTAATCGTCACCGACAACATGTTTGGGGATATCATCACCGACCTTGGCGCGATGGTGCAGGGGGGCATGGGCATCGCCGCGGGCGGCAATATCAATCCGAAGGGCACGAGCATGTTTGAACCCATCGGCGGCAGCGCCCCGAAATACACCGGCCAGGGTGTGATCAATCCGCTGGCGGCGATTTGCGCGGGGCAAATGATGCTCGATTACCTCGGCGAGCGCGAAGCAGCCAAGGCTATCGAGACGGCTGTGATCAAGATCACGCGCGAGAAAATCCAGAGCTTGGCCGCAGGCAAAATGGGCTACTCAACGTCGCAGGTCGGGGACATGGTGGCCGCAGCTTTGTAGCCTGAGTTTGTCGACGATCAAATAACTATTGCAATCGCAAGAATTATTTGGCGCTCCTTGAAGTCGACTATTTGACTGTATTGACCAGAGGGGTGAGCCCTTGAATGCGCACTTCGAGGCGGTCGCCCGATTCGATCGGTCCGACGCCGCTCGGTGTCCCCGTCAGAATCACATCCCCCGGCAACAACGTCATGTTCGTGGAGATGAAACTCACCAGTTGGAAGCAATTGAAGATCAACTGGCTCGTGTTCGAGTTCTGGCGAAGCTGACCGTTTTGAAATAGCTGGATCGTGAGATCGTGCGGATCGATCTTCGTTTCCACATAAGGCCCGAGCGGAGTGAACGTGTCGAACGATTTGGCGCGTGCCCATTGGCTTTCCGCGTTTTGAATCGTGCGATCGGAGATGTCCTGCGCAGCCGTGTAACCGAAAATGTAACGCGCCGCGGCAGCGGGCGTGACGTTCCGCACGCGCCTGCCAATCACGATGGCGAGCTCTGCTTCGAAATCCGTCCGATGAGCCGCGAACGGCACTTCAATCTTCGCGCCGTCTGGAATCAGTGACGTCGGCGCTTTCAGCCAAAACAGGGGTTCTTTGGGAATGGGCTTGCCGGATTCGCGGGCATGGTCTGCGTAGTTGAGGCCCACCGCAATCACTTTGGTCGGGCTGACCGGCGTTAGCGTGCGCAGTCCCTTGAAATTCGTCGCCTTTTTGTCGAAGGAGGGGGACCCAAAAACATCGCCGTGAAGACGGAACAGTTCGCCATCCACGACTTTAGCGTAGAAGATTTCGTCGCCCTTTTGGAACCGCCCAATTGCTGCCATAAAATGTGACGGAGAGTTCTAGCAAAGACGAAATGCCGGTCGCAAGATGAATCTGGCTAATATTTGGCGAAAACCATCGGAAATTGAGGAGAAATGCTTATAATTCTCCCGCTTTGCGCTCTGCCTCGCCCGCTTTCAGCGCTTTCAGTAATTCGCTGACGATGCCATCCGAAATGTCTCCACTGATCGGAAAACTCATCTGGAGCTTGCCCGCGGGATCAATGATCAAGGTGCGAAAGTTGTGCGTCAGAAGACCCTCGTCCGGCTTCATCGACATGCCCGATTCGCGGGCGAGCTCCATGATTTTGTCTTTTGGTCCGGTCACGAAACTCCAGTGCTTCGGGTCGTGCCGGTACCGTTTGGCATAGGCGCGCAGCGCGGCAGGCGTGTCGAACTCCGGATCGATCGTTACGGAGAGCAAGTGCCAGTTCGTTGGCGCGTTCGGCATCGCTTGCAATTCCGCACAGGCCTCTTCGAAGTTTTTTGAGAGGCGCGGGCAATATTCGGGAATGGGACAACGCGTGAAAAAGAACGTGATCGCCATCGCCTGGCCGCGGAAACCCGAAAGCGTCACTGGCCGACCGAACTGGTTCGTGAAAGCGTAATCCATGAGCGGATGACGTGAAGCGCTTGCAACGTTTGTGGTCGCCGCCGCGGCGGAAGCTGTGGAAATCGGCATCGTGCGACCTGTCTTATTCACCTTTTCAATCCAACTGTCATCGCCCGTTACCACCAGCCGGAATTCAACCTCGTCTCCCGGGCGGACGTTCGCGAACTCATTGGTTGTTTTGGCGTCGAACGCCATCGTCATGGCGTCCATGTACCCGGGAATCGTCTCGTGCTTGATGACCGCCGTCATGCGATCGGTTTTGATTTCCTGGACGACTCCGCGGACGGGAAATGTGCGGGTGTCGGATTTATGGCAGGACACGAGACAAAAACCCGCGAGAACCCAGAGCAGACCATGGCGCCACACAGTGTCGGATCTTGCAAACATGTCTTATCGAGCGGTGCTGCGGGCGAGGATGCCCGCGCTCCCGCGTTCTGTAGATTAGCGCTTATCGCGTAATCTGTCCGCGAATTTCCCCTGAGGGATTGTTGGTGGTGTGGAAGTTGAAGTAGGTCAGGCCGTCGATTACCGAGGCCAGATTCGAAGAGACCACGGACGTTGTTCCAGCAAGGCCTCCGGAGATGCCATATGCGCCACCGTTGAACGGCAGGAAATTGATCAGGACACCCGTCGATTGAGACGCCGTCGCAGGACCATGGATGTGCGAAGCGGTCGCGGTGCTCAGCAGATCGCGGTAAGTGATATTAAAACTGAGCTGGTCGCGCACCAGGGTGAAAATTGCCGAACCATTGCCTGTGGTGATGACAGGATTCGGCCTCTCGTTCCCGCCCGTAATCGACGCCTGCATCAACACAGGTGCGATCTGCCCGCGGATCTCGCCACCGCCGAAAGCGGCGCTGTGCACGTTCACGTAGGTGAGGCCATTGACCAGCGCGCTCTTTTGCTCCGGCGTCAGCAGTATTCGGCCAGCCATTGTGCCGTTGGTGCCACCAAACGGCCCGATATGATACGAAGCCAAATCAATCATCACGCCGGTTGCCTCCCCAGCAGTTGCGGGACCATGGATATGCGATGCCGTGGAATTGGAACTCAATCCTGCATAGCGAATGTCGAAGTTCAGCGTGTCGCCTTCCAGCGAGAACGTGCCGGAACCGGTGGCCGTCGTATTTACCGGATCCGGCCTCTCGCTCTCCCCGCTTAGGAGCGCCGTCAAAGGCACCGCCGTCGTTTGCGGTCGAATCTGGCCGCGAATTTCACCGGCTTGGTTCGCCGGCGTGTGGATATTTACGTATGTCAGGCCATCGACCAACGCGGCCAGTTGCGCAGGCGTCAGCGTCACGGTGCCAGACATATTGCCCGAAGTGCCAAATGCGCCGCCGTTGAATGACCCCAGGTCAACCATGACGCCCGTGAATCCGTTTTCGTTTGTCGGTCCATGAATGTGCGCGGCGAAGGCGGTCCCGGTGAGGTTGCGATACGAAATATTGAACGTGAGTTGATTGCCCACGAGCGCGAAGGTCGCGGAACCTGTTCCGACGGAATTCGTGACGGGATCCGGGCGCTCATTGGCGCCACTCAAAAACGCCTGGAACATCACAGGGGCGATCTGTCCGCGAATTTCTCCGTCGCCGAACGCCAGGCTGTGCACGTTGACGTACGTGAGCCCGCCAAGCATTGCCGCTTTCTGCGCAGGGGTCAGCGCTACTGATCCGGAAAAAGTGCCTCCTGTAGCGCCCAGCGGACCCGTATGGTAAGACGCCAGGTCGATCATAACGCCTGTCGCACCAGCCGCAGGCGCTGGGCCGTGGATGTGGGCCGCGGCGGAGTTGCTGGACAGCCCCGCGTAACGAATATCGAACCGCAACAGATTTCCTTCCAGCGCGAACGAGCCGGACCCGGTCGCCGTCGTGTCCACCGGGTTCGGCCGTTCTGCAGCCCCGCTGAGAATGGCAGTCAGCGGAATCGCAGGTTGGTTCGCTGTGTCGGATATGCGGAAGAACCCTGCCCAGCCTGTGGCGGGCAGTGACGACGTTCTGTCTGGAGTAAAGGCGCGATTCATCCACATCGGGTCGTTCAGTTCGTTTTTCTTCTGCACGGCAAAGGGACCAGTGCCGCCCGACCACGCTATTTCGATGTTTGTGCTCACCATGACCACGTTTGTGATCCGGACAGGTTCCGGCGCGCTTACCACCGTGATGGTCACGGGCGCGGACGTGCCCACGGAATTCTGATTGTCAGTAGCCACCGCCGTCAGCACATGAGTTCCCACGGCGAAGGTCGCGCTGACGCTGTAAGGGTCCGCGGTGTCGACGCCGAGCGAAGTTGCTCCATTGAAAAACTCAACTTGCGCAATGGAGCCGCCGGTGTCCGTCGCCGTCGCCGTTACGACGAGGTTCGTCGGTCCATTGAAACTCGCGCCGTTGGTCGGGCTGGTGATCGAGACCGTTGGCGGCGTGTTCGGCGCGCTTATCACCGTGATGGTCACGGGCGCGGACGTGCCCAGGGAATTCTGATTGTCAGTTGCTACGGCCGTCAGCACATGAGTTCCCACGTCGAAAGTCGCGCTGACGCTGTATGGGGCGGCGGTGTCGACGCCGAGCGAAGTTGCTCCATTGAAAAACTCAACTTGCGCAATAGATCCGCCAGTGTCGGTTGCCGTCGCCGTGATGACGAGGTTGGTCGGGCCGGTGAAACTCGCGCCGTTGGTCGGGCTGGTGATCGAGACGGCCGGAGGGGTGTTCCCGCCACTCACCGTCACTGACCCGATCATCGAGAAGGCGTGCGGTTCGCAGTAATAAGGAAATGTTCCCGCCGTGTTGAAAGTATGCGTGAAGGACGCGCCGACACCGACCAGCGCGCCGGAATTCCACAGGCCGTCAGGCGCAAAGGGTTGCCCGCTCGTCGAAGTGTGGAACGTGGGTGGAGCATCCCGTTCTGTCCACCGAACCGAGTCCGCAACGTTGATCGTGACGCTCGCGGGCGAAAACGTAAATCCGACAATGTCTACGTCGCGCGTCGCAGCTTCACACAGCGCCATCCCGAAAAGGAGTCCCGTTACCGATGCAAGGGCCCGTTTCATCCTTTGATCCGGCGAAAACAATTCCCTTCGAATTCATGAGGCGCGACAGGCTTGCGCGGCCGGCGTGGAAGCCGCGTGCCTTTCCAGCGAATTGAAAAACGACTTGCGCACCAGCCCGATACGCCGAGGCGCTTTACTGTTGCCCGTGATTTCATCTTCCGCCAAGTAAGAGGCGGCTGCGCCGCAAAAGGTTCCCGCTGTCCAGAAAATTAGCTGTGAAATCTGCGCTGTACCCAGGCAGGATCAAGCGTGCGTCGACCGCGTCCAAACGGGAACAAATTCGTCCTCCGACCCTCCTATTCAAAATGACCGGGTCCGGGGATTTCGAAAATCTGGTGGACCTGCATTATGCCGGGTTGTATCGGTTCGCTCTAAGTTTGACACGCGATGAAAACCATGCCGCGGATCTGACCCAGCAAACATTTTACATATGGGCCGCGAAAGGACATCAGTTGCAGGATCGAACCAAAGCGAAGAGTTGGTTGTATACCACCTTGCATCGCGAGTTTCTCGCGGGGCAACGCCGGCAGCACCGCTTCCGCCATTACGAGCTGAACGAAGTGAGTGGTGAACTGCCGCCTATTGACCCTGCGCTGGTGAACCAGTTGGATTCCCAGGCGCTCCTGGTTTCTTTGTCGCAAATGGATCCCTTGTTCCGCGCACCGGTAGCTCTGTTCTATCTGGAAGATTATTCGTACAAGGAAATCGCCGAGATCCTCGAAGTGCCGCTGGGGACGGTCAAGTCCCGCATCGCCCGCGGCCTCGCTCAACTTCACACTCTTATCATCAAAGTCGTACCCCGCGGCGAGCCGAAAGGAGAGCGCGCGTGAGCCCCGAACAGGCCAAACAGCTTCTGCTGCTCTATCGTTCGCGACGGGACCTCGAAGATCCTGAAATCAAGGCGGCCTTCGACCAGGCGCGACGCGACCCCGAACTGCAACAGTGGTTCGAGGGGCATTGCGCGGCCCAGCGCAAGCTCAAGGAACACCTTTCGAACCTGCCTGTGCCCCGTGACCTCCAACACACCATCCTGACCGGCAGAAAAATCGTCCGGCCGACGTTCTGGAGCCGGCCCGCATGGCTTGCCGCCGCCGCTGTGATTGCTATTCTCGCGGGCGTCGCAGCCCTCTGGCTGCGGCCCACGCCTTTCCAGCGATTTGATCTCTACCGCAGCCGCATCGTCAGCACTGTCTGGCGCGAGTACCGGATGGACATCGAGACCAATGAGCTCTCCGCAGTTCAAAGCTACCTGGCCAAAAGTGGCGCCTCAACCAACTACATCCTGCCCGACAAGCTGCGGGACTTGCCCGTGACGGGTGGGGGCAAACTGAAATGGGGCGATGAACCGGTTTCCATGGTTTGCTTCGATGGCGGTGGCCAGCAAATGTTGTTTCTATTCGTAATGAATCGTAACGCCGTGAAAGACGAGCCTGAAGGGAGGCCTGAACTGCGAAAGGTTAACCAGTTCCAGACCGCCAGTTGGACCGACCGCACAAACGTCTACATCCTTGCGGGTCCGGACGACCCTGCTTTCCTTGAGAAGTACGGACCTGTTCAGTAAGTCGGGTGGGGCTCAGTGGACCGCGGAACGCTCGTCCGTTGCATCAACCAGTAAAAGTCACGCCGTTCCTTGCCTTGAAGCGTATAGCCAGGATCGAACGCCAGCGGCTGTGGCGGCACCCGCGTGCTGCCCACCTTCCACCTCTGGTACTCGGCATGCCCATCGGCATACACAAGATTTGCACCGCCGCTGTGATAGGACGCTGGCAAGTCCGTCCACTGATAAGTGGCAGCATTGTTCAGGAAGTATCCATCCCGGAGCGAGTCCGGATGTTCCTCGATGAAAACAAAGATATCGGAGGGCCGCGGAATTTCGGTAAAAGCAAAAAACTGTTGGTAAGCGGGATTGTTCGTGTTGAACCCGTCAGTCGTAAATTCCCCCGCGTCGCCGACCATCGCATTCATCGAGTAACTCCGAACCCGCGAGTGCCAACCCAAAGCCTGTTGCGCCTCGCTCACCGCCCGGTCCGCCGGGCACCGATACACTTCGGCCTGACCGCTGAGATAAAGACCAATGCCGCCGGCAAAGAGCAACGCTTTGTTCGTGTTCATGGGGTCGCTTGACCAATCCAGGACATTGTTTACCCAGTTCTGGTACGTCCCATCGGCGATCGTCTCCAATGTCCGCGAAATGCCATAATTCTTGGCGACCCGGCCTTCATTTTCGTCCGCATAGATGTGCCACGCCACGATCAGTTGACGTTCGTGGTTCAGGCAGGCGATGGAGTGACCTTTGCTCTTGGCTTCCGACAGTGCCGCCGTCAGCAGGGTTGCCAGGATGGCGATCACCGCGATGACGACCAGAAGTTCGACGAGGGTGAATGCGCGGGAGCCAGTACGAAACCCGCAGGTTCTCGCAGCGAGACGCTTGACCACAGCCGGTTGAGGGAAGCTCATCGCAACGATAAGGCTACAAAAAATCCGCTACCATGTCAAAGGATGACTTCATTAAATCGTTGAAGCGGAAAGGGCCGGTAACCTCGCGGTTGCCGGCCCTGAGCACCCTAACAACTCCTTTAAGTCATATGCCTATTGCGCAACGACTAAAACGCAGTTTACGCGAACAGCTATAGCCGCACATTGGGGTATTTACCCCAGCTTACGTCGCCGATTTTCGGGTAACACCCACCTGTAGCTCAAACCGTTGGGCGCGTTCAATAAACTCGGTTCGCATGGACACGAGCCGGTTGCTGGGTTGGCAGGCTGGCTCACCTTGCGCAGGCGCGCCATGGATTTGGTGCGCCTGTCTTTTTACTTCAAAAACCGTTAGCGTGCCACTTGGCGTTGGGTTATTATACTACCGGTTTGTCACACTCTGACTTTTACAACGCATTTCGTGTCGTGTGCCTCCCTTTCTGGGCGGCATTTTTTGTTCTTTTCAGTGGCGTTTCTCATGCCGTGGAGAGGCCTCAACACGCCGAATTGGAGGATTTCGATAGACGGGTACCGGTCACTGCACCGGCCGACCCTGGCCGGCTCGCCGCGGCCGCAAATCTCAAGTCGCGCCTTCCGAAGTTGCACGTTGACTACGATCCTATTGTGCGTGCGCCCAGGGCGGTCGTGGCACGGGACGGGTTTCTTACAGGGCCGAAGGGGCGTGGCCGTGCCGTCTCGCGCGACGCGAAAATGGCGGTGGCCGCAGATCACGATCCGTTGTTGCCGTTGAAGGCAATGCTCACCGAGCATCGCGCCCTGTTCGGTCACGGCCCGGAACAACTCGGACGCGCCCGTCTGATGCGCAGCCATACAGCTAAACATAACGGTTTGCGCAGTTACGCGTGGCAGCAGGAACTCGACGGCTTGCCGGTTTATGATGCGGTCTTTAGCGCCCATATCACTAGAGATGGTGAGCTGGCCAGTGTTTCGAGTCAGTTTATTACCACTCCGGAAGCTGGTCCTGGCCCGCAACGCCAATTCAGCATTAAGCTTGATACGGCTGAGGCCGTACGACGTGCCGCTGAAACAATTGATGAAAACGTCGCTCCAAGTGGGGTAATCGCCCAGTCCGAGCCGCAAGGGAACAATCAGCTTCAGCAGTTTAAGGCGGGACCTCTTCCCGGAGAAGTCGAAGTCCGTCTCACGTGGTTGCCCATGAACCCAACCATGCTGCGGTTATGTTGGCAGGTAGAGATTACCCGCCGGCAGGGAGGCGAACGATTTCGCGTTTTGATCGACGCCGAAACCGGCGAGGCCCTCCTGCGGCGCTGCCTCACCCGATACGCCGCCGCCCTGGCCTCCTACCGCGTCTTTACCAGCGACAGCCCATCGCCCTTTTCGCCGGGACACCAGCAACCGGAAACGAATCAGCCTCCATTTGTGTCGCGCACGCTGGTGACGGTCCCGGCGGTGTCGACCAATGCGTCGCCAACCGGCTGGATTCATCCCGCCGAAAATGAAACGCGCGGTAACAATGTCGATGCTCATCTCGATCGCAACGCGGACGATCTACCGGACCTTCCGCGGCCGCATGGAAGTCCGTTTCGTGTCTTTGATTTTCCGCTCGATCTCACTCAATCGCCTGGCGCCTACGGTGACGCCGCTGTGGTCCAGCTCTTTTATTGGTGCAATTGGATGCACGATACTCTCTATGATCTGGGCTTTACTGAAAGCGCCGGGAATTTTCAGAAGGACAACTTTGGCCGCGGCGGTCTCGGGAACGATTTAGTGATCGCCGATGCGCAGGACGGTTCCGGCACCGACAACGCGAACTTTACTCCGTCTGACGATGGCAAGTCTCCGCGCATCCAGATGTATACCTTCAGCGGGCCTCAACCTAATCGTGACGGCGATTTCGATGCTGAGATTATCCTTCATGAGTACACCCACGGCCTAACCGATCGGCTGGTTGGTGGCGGTGGCGGCCTCGGCGCGCTGCAGAGTGGCGGCATGGGTGAGGGTTGGTCTGATTTTTACGCGCTCGCTTTGTTAGCTGAGCCCGGCGAGGACCCGCACGCCGCCTACGCCATGGGCGGTTACGCGACGGAAAGCTTTTTCGGGCTCAAGGAAAACTATTATTTCGGAATCAGGCGCTACCCCTATTCGACCGACCTGACGAAAAACCCGCTGACTTTCAAGGACATCGATCCCACCCAGGCTGATCCACACTTCGGGGTGCCGCTGAACCCGATCGACACCTTCAATCCGCTCTTCGCGCCCGAAGTTCATAACCAGGGTGAAATCTGGTGCGTCACGCTGTGGGAAATGCGCGCGAACCTGGTCGAAAAGTACGGCTTCGCCGGCAACCGTATCGCGCTCCAGCTCATCACCGACGCTTTGAAACTAACGCCGCGCAATCCAAACTTCCTCCAGGCGCGTGACGCCATTGTGCTCGCCGATCAGATCAACAACGGCGGCGTCAACTTCAATGATATTTGGCGGGCGTTCGCCAAACGCGGCATGGGCTTCAGTGCGTTTTCGCCCGACGCCGCGACCACCGTGGGTATCTATGAAGCGTACGATTTACCGGACGCTTTGCTCATCGTCCCTTCCGAACCTTTCGTCGCCGCCGCTGCGGTCGGGGAAGACCCACAACCGGCCTGCAAAACGTACATGATCACCAACCATACCGCGGAACCCATTACCTGGCGCGCCTTCGTGAGCGAGTCGTGGCTTTCCGTCACACCCTCTTCGGGTGCGCTCGACGGAGGGACGGGTGCTCTTGTCACGGTCTGCCTCGACACCGCCGCACGGCTCGGAACGGGGGCTCACTCGGCTCAAGTTCTCTTCCGGAACGAAACGACCGGTGTGGCGCAGGAGCGCGATGTGAGTATTCGCATTATGGCGTTCACGACCATGCCGTTCACTGAAGACTTTGAGAGCGGCGATCTCGGCCCCTACTGGCAGGTCACGGGCACCGAGGCTTTTCGTGTGCAAGTCACCGACCAAAACACGCCCAGGGGCGCCAATCATCTCACGATGGATAACACTGGCAATGGCATCAACTCGCGCAACGAGGTTACGCTCGGGATCGATCTCGCCGGTTATACCAATGTGGTCCTTAAGTTCTGGGCCAAACAGTTCGGAGATGAGCCCGACGGCCCTCCGCGCGCACCCTTCGTCGGTGGCGCCGACTTCGACGGTGTCGCCGTTAGCGCTGATGGCGTGCGCTGGTATGAAATCCAAAGCCTGCGCGCGCTGCCCGGCTCCTATAGTGAAGTGCGTGTGGACCTCGACGAGGCAATCGCGCGCCTGGGCCTGACCTACAACCCGAATTTCCGCATTCGCTTTAATGAGTTCGATAACTTTTCCATCCCGCTCGATGGCATTGCGATCGACGACATCAGCCTTACAGGGACGCCGGCCCACCGATTATCCTTTGAACTGCCCTCCGAGGCCGCCGAAGGCAGTGCACCGTTGCAGGCCGCTCTCCACCTTGGCACTGCGCAGGCGGCAGCCACCGTCGTGTCTCTAGTGTCCAGCGACACCTCCCGCCTCCTAGTACCTGCACAGGTCATCGTGCCGGCGGGCGCCACTGGGGCGGTTTTCGCCGTGACGATCCTCGACAACAGCGTCGTTGACGGCAGTCAGCCCGTTACGATCACGGCCAGTGCGCCAGGCTTCTTTGCCAGGCCCCAGGATGTCATCGTACACGACAACGAATCCAACAGCCTCCATTTGCGACTGGCTCGCTCGCAGGCCGTCGAAGGGGAAGGACTACTCCTGGACATGGGCCTTCTCACCGTCAGCCGGCTGAGTTCGCGCGATGTTCGAGTCGCGCTCACTTCGAGCGACCTCGAAAAAATCAGGGTTCCAGCTTTTGTTGTCCTGCCCGCGGGCGAGTGCTGCGCCGAGTTTAACCTCGAAGTGCTTGATGATTCCGTCCTCGATAGCAACCAGACTGTGACCGTCCGTGCTCACGTCAAAAACTGGGCAGAGGCTGCGGCCACTCT
>Ga0075428_100003483_pt1 | contig 17225 bp, 8 predicted proteins | sample RhiMetdeltSRZDD2_FD_75291 | JGI IMG/M metagenome (GOLD analysis project Ga0075428, IMG submission 75291) | Populus rhizosphere microbial communities from Tennessee, USA - Rhizosphere MetaG P. deltoides SRZDD2 | ecosystem: Host-associated > Plants > Roots > Rhizosphere > Soil | place: USA... | reverse complement strand
CTGCTTCGTTCCCTGCAGCTTGCTCTTGACGAAGCCCAGCGCGCCGTTGCCGACGTGGCAGTCGACGCAGCGCAGGCTCGCGTGCGGGCCCAGCTCGAACGCGCGCGCTTCCGGCGTCATCACGTGGCACGAGCCGCAGAACTGCCGCGACTCCATCGAGTGCACGACGCGCGTCGCCAGCTGCGACGCAATCAGCAGGTTGAGCCCCGACGCGATGACGAGGAACACGAGGAAGCGGTGCCACGCGGTCCTTTTGTCCGTGATCGCGGTAGCGAGCTGTTGGCGCAGCCGGCGGCGGCCGAGGAACAAGCCGAGCGGCGTCAGCAAGAGGCCGAGCACGAGCGCGCCACCGACGGCCGTCGTGGCGACGCCGACGTAGGGGTTGTCGCCATGCTTCAGCGTCGCGGGCAAGAGGCACGCCCAGGCGACGATGGCGGTCAGCACGAGACCGAGGCCGGTCATGGCCAGCCAATGGCTCGTGAAGACGACTACGACGGGCCGGCGGGGATCGGGAGCTTCGGTGGTCATGTCAGCGGTGGCAGGTGGTGCACTCGGTGCCGTTGTCGGCGTGGTTCAGCGGCTGGCCGCGCCCGTGGCACATGCGGCAGTTCATCGCCGGGTTGTGGTCGGGCGGCATCGGCGTGGCGGTCGCGTGGCTCGGCGTGCTGCGGTGGCACGTGAAGCACTCGGTGTTCGTCACGGGCAGATGGCACGAGATGCAGTGGTTGTTGCGCGGTGTGCCGAACGAGCCGACATGCGTGATCGGCCGCGACTCCTTGTGGCACGCGTCGCACGAGTCGGAACGGTGGCACGCCGCGCAGTTCTGGCGGTCCATGCGCGCCATCAAGCCGTGGCCACGCAGCCGGAAGTAGTTGTCGTGGTTGACAGGCGGCACCTCGCGGTGGCACTTCGAGCAGCCCGACTCCTGATGACACAGCGTGCAGTCGTTGACCGTCGCGGTGTCGTGCGCGCGCACGACGAGACCGTGCGACCGCTGCCAGCCGAACGCGTGGCTCGGCGGCTGCCGGTCGGCGCGCAGATCGCGGTGGCACGTCGCGCATTCGTTCGCGGCGCGCTGATCCTTGTGGCACGCGGTGCAGTCGCTCATGCGCATGAGCGGCTGGATCGCGTCGTGCTCGATGCCTTGGTGACACGCCGCGCACTGCGTGCTCGGCGCGTGGTTCGCGTGCGAGAACAGGATCTCGTCGGCGAGGTACTCGCGCGCCGTCCGGCGCAACTTGCCGTCGTCGAACAATGCCGAAGCACGCCGCTCTGGCGGCTTCTCCTTGTCGAGGTTGTCGTGGCAGAGCTGGCACTGGCTCAGCACCGGCATGCCGGGCTGTTCGTCGCGCTCCGCGGTGCGATGGCAGTTGTCGCACTCGAGTCCCGTGTCGGGCCCGTGCAGCGCGTGGCGGAACCCGGACTTCCGTTCGCCTTGGTCGAGTGTGTTGAACAGCGCGCAGCCCGCGGCCGCGATCGCGAGCACCAGCGCCGAGGTGCGGCCGTGCCGCCGGCCGGAAGGCTGCGCGTGCCGTTCGGTCTCGTCGGCTGGACTCAGAAACGCCATGTGAACCCCATGCGCAATACCTGGAAATCGTCGAGGTCCGTCTGTTCGAACTCGTATGCGAGATCTAGCTCCGTGGCGCGCGACGCGGAAAAACGCAGCCTCGTGTAATAGGTGCGGACGTGGTCGCGCTCGGCGTTCGAGAACAGCGAGAACTTGTACATCGAATAGTAGCTGCCCGCGGAGAACGTCACCAACTGGCTGCAGCGCTGCGAGAGGTCTCCGGCCCACGTGTGCACGTCCTGCTCGTCGCTGTTCCAGTAGTCGGCCGTCGCCGTCAGCGTGAGGCCCTCCAGCCAGACGTCACGCAAGTTGACCTTGAAATACCAGCGCTCGTAGTCGCGGTTGAACGTGCCGACATCATTGCGGTCTGACACACGGCGCACGTCGGCGCCCGCGTCGAAGTCGACGTTCTCGGTCAGTCCCTTGCCGACCATCGCGCCGAGCTGCCAAAACGGGAACAGCTCCTGCAGCGCGTTGAAGAACGGATCGAGCTCGAGCACCTGGCTGCGCTGCGTCGTCAGCAGCTGGTAGTAGGTGACCTGGCCCTGGAGTCGGCTCTCGGGCTCCGCATACGCGGCGCGAGCGCGCACGTCGCGGTCGCGGCTCTCGATGCGCGAGTATTGCCCCTCGAGCTGCAGCTTGCCGCACGACTGCCAGATGCCACCCGAAAACAGGTCGTCGGAGTGCGGCCCGAGCAGCGCTTCGTCCTCGAGGTGCATCCAGTCGAGACGGATGCGGCCGCCTTCCCACGGACGGCCTTCGCCGTAGAGACCCGCGGTCACGTCGCCGGTGCGGGACGACTCGTAGAGGTGCACGGAGACGCCGCCATACGCGCCGAACTGCAAGCCCGAGTCGGATCGGGCGCTCGTGCGCGCGTGCACGCCGTCGAAGAACGCGATCTCGGGCGTCTCGGCGATCGTCTGTCGGCCGATGCGCAGCAGCTCGAGCTCGCGGAACCGGTGCACGTCCGCGAACGCGTCGTAGACGTAGGCGTCGACGCTGTCACTGCGCACGTCCTGCAGGCTGAAGAAGGGCGGCGAGCCATTCGTGTCGGCATCGAGGTCGGCGGCGAGGCGACCGTAGAAGTGGCCCGTCACGTCGTGCTTGTCCGGGTCGCCGATGTCGAGCGTCAGCGTCTCGTAGAGATCGCTGTCGTTCTGGCTCCCGGTCCAGCGCAGCCAATAGCGCGTCGTCAGCTGGCCGCGTATCAGCGGCGTCGTCGCCGCCTGCGACGGCGAGGCAGCGGGCGGCTCGGCCGTCGCTGTGGCGGGTGTGGGTGGCCCGTGTGGCGGTTGCTGCCCCGGTTCCTGCGCGCGCGTCGTGCCGGAGGACATCGCGGCGGCGCCGACGGCGAGCAGCTGCAGCAAGGCCGCGGGTGGGAGGGCAACGCGGCGGCGCAGAGGAACGGCCTTCATGCGGGAATGACCTGCCGCCGCGGGAGTCGGCACACGTTGCCTCTTCCACTGGGCGCCGCGAATGTAGCGGCCAGCTCGGCCCGAATGAAGCGTTCGGTTCTGCGCTGGGGCACCGAGGCCCGGCTCGCTGCCATTGCGTTTCTTCAGCTTCGGTTCTCGCCATCTCGCGCGCGCGCGTTGACGCGACGATGCTGTTACAGGAAGTGCCGCGGGCGGGCGAGCTCAGCTGCCGATCTGCGCCTGCGCCTGGCTTTTCGCGCTGGTCGCGATGATCGCCGCGGGGGCAGGCGTCGTGCCGGCAACCGTTGCGAGGGCCGCGGGTGCGCTCTTCGCTTCCGCGGGGTTCGCCTGGCGGTGGGTGCAGACAGCCTGCAGGACCCGCATCGCGTCGGCGGTCGCGGCCGTGAGCTTCTGCTGTGGCTCGTTCGCGGCCGCAATGGCAAGGTCGTTCAGCGACAGCATGCCGACGAGACGTCCTTCCGCGTCGACGACCGGCAGTCGTCGCACGCCGTGCTTGGCCATGCGCATGGCCGCGGAGTTGACCTCCTCCTGCGCGCGGCAGGTCCAGATCTGCTTCGACATCGATCCCAAGACGCGCAGATCGTCGAGTGGCTTCCCCGTCGTGAACGCAGCCATGCAGACGTCCCGGTCCGTGATCACTGCGAGCGGCCGTTGGTCGGGGTCGACGACGGGCAGCACGCCGCAATCGAGATCCCACAGCTTCTGCGCCACGGTGTTCAGAGTGTCCTGCATCGCGCACGTCGTCACCGTCTTGCTCATCATGTCCTGCACCTTCATCGGGTACCTCCTTGTGGTGGACCAAGAAGCGTAGCGTCCAGGAGCAGAGGCAGCGAAAGGTGGCCAGGCGACGTGGCCGGCGGCGGCGCTTTCCCAGCTCCATGCAAACCATCAGTTCAAGCTAGGCCACACACTCAGCGCATCCCTCCGGCACGAGCCCGCTCGGCAAGGTCGCTGGGGATCGTGTCCAAGGGTTTGCCGCTGCTCAGCGACTCGAGGAACGCGAGCAGGGCCTGCCGCTCGGCAGGCGTGAGCCACGGCAACCAACTCGACCGCGGCGATGCGCTCGCCGGCCCTGGTCTCGACCCGGGCTTCCAACCCACGCGGAGAAGCGTCGTTGGAATCGCCATGGAGACGACTTCATCCGGGAGGTGCTCGGGGGCCCGGGCAACTCGAGAGGAGCCCGCGACTCTGCAGGTCGCCGGTCTGAGGAAAGGGTCATGCGCATTTCATCCGGCTCTCAGACAGCGAACGTAGGTTGCGCTCGGAACTGCGTGGGGACTCCACGCCGACCCCCCCCCTTTCCAGAGAGGCCGACATGATGCGTGCTGCTTTCGCCTTCCTGATTCTCGCGCTCGCCGCCGGGATCCTGGGCTTCACCAGACTCGCGGGGACGTCGTCGGAAGCGGCCCAGATCCTGTTCTTCGCGCTCACGGTGATGTCCCTCGTCCTGCTGATGCTGCGTCGGTCCAGGCGTGATGCGACCGACTGGCATGCGTCGACTTCCTGGGCTCGAGCTGTCATGGATCGAGAAGCGGGTGGCCGCACGCCCGCTGCGAGCCAGACCGCCGACACGCAGCGCTTGTCGACGGTTCGAGAAGCGTTCCACCAGAAGCGACTGGCCCATGATCAACGCCGTCTCTCGATGTTCTACCTCGAGCACAACCTGTTCGAGCAAGCACGGGATTCGCGGCAGTTGATGATCGGGCATCTGCGCAGTGCCTGCCAGCAATGGCGCCAGACCATCGCGGTGTCTGGTTGATGGCGGCTGGCCATCGACCGTGACCCGACTGCTCTTCTCCCGCTGGCGGCGGACGTCAGCCCTGCGCGAACCCGAGGAGCCGATCCGCGCCGAGCTGTTCAGCATCGAGCGGCTGGAGCAACATGGCGAGAGCCTTGCCCTGGCGCAGCGGATCACGGCGAGCCCCGGCCGCGGCCGGCCACTCGCTGTGCGGCTGCGGGACAACAGCCGCGTGCTGCTCGGCGCCTATCGCGCCATCGCCGCGGCCATCCGCGAAGAACGCGCCATCACGCCCGCAGCGCAATGGCTGGTCGACAACTACCACGTCGTCGAAGAGCAGATCCGCGAGATCCGCGCCGACCTGCCCGATGGCTTCTACCGCCAGCTCCCCAAGCTCGCGGAAGGGCCCTTGGTGGGTCATCCACGCGTGTTCGGGTTGGCCTGGGCCTTCGTTGCCCACACCGACAGTCTGTTCGATCCGGTTGCTCTGGGCCGCTTCGTGCGCGCCTACCAACGCGTGCAGCCACTGACGATCGGTGAGTTGTGGGCGGTGGCGATCACGCTGCGCATCGTGCTCGTCGAGAACCTGCGACGGGCGGCCGAGGGAATCGTCAGCCGCCGCACGGCGCGCGAGGAAGCGGACGCGCTGGCCGACTGCCTGCTCGACGGCGCGACGGCGGACGCGTTCCTGCGGTCCGGTGCGAAGCCACCGATGCCGGTCGCCTTCGCCGCTCAGTTGGTGCAACGACTGCGCGACCACGATCCGGTGGTGACGCCTGGACTGCACTGGCTCGACGAGCGCCTCGCGGCGCAGGGCACGACCGCCGATGAGCTCATCCGCGAGGAGCATCGGCGGCAGGGCGCGACGAACGTGACGGTCCGCAACGTGATCACCAGCATGCGGCTCATGTCCGCCATCGACTGGAGCGAGTTCTTCGAGAGCGTCAGTCTCGTCGACAAAGCGCTGCGCGCCGAGAGCCGGTTCGCCGCCATGGACTTCCCGACGCGCGACCGCTACCGGCACGCGATCGAAGAGCTCGCGCGCGGTTCGCGTTGCACCGAGCTCGAAGTCGTGGCGCGCGTGTTCCTGGCGGCGCGGGCGGCGAGCACCGCCACGCCGGACGGTGCTGGAGAGCCGCGACGCGACGACGCGCAGAGCCAGCGGCGGGCAGATCCTGGCTTCCACCTGATCGCCGGCGGGCGGCCAGCGTTCGAGAAGGCGCTCGGGTTCCGGGTGCCGCTGCACTGCTGGCTGCCGCGCCTGTGCCGCGCCGCCGGGATCTCCGGCTATCTCGCCACGATCGCGATCCTCACGGCCCTGTTCCTCGCCGTGGCATTGGTCGGTGTCGCGGCAGCCGGAGCCAGCACCCCCGGGCTGTCGCTGTTCGCGCTGCTCGCCCTGATCCCGGCGTCGGATCTCGCGGTGGCGCTGGTCAACCGCCGGGTCACGAAGCAGCTCGGTCCGCAAGCGCTCGCCGGCCTGGAACTGTGCTCTGGTGTACCGGCGGAACTGCGCACCGTGGTCGCCGTGCCGACGATGCTCACGAGCCTCCTCTCGATCGAACAACAGATCGAGCGCCTCGAGGTCCATCACCTGGCCAGTCCGGACGACGATCTCTGCTTCGCCCTGCTCTCGGACTGGACCGATGCCGCGACCGAGCACGCACCCGGGGACGACGAGCTGCTCGGTGCTTGCGCCGCGGGCATCGCGCGCCTCAACCGACGCCACGGGCCCGCACCCGGCGGTGAACGCTTCCTGCTGCTGCATCGCCGTCGGGTCTGGAACGAGGGCGAGGGCAAGTGGATCGGCTGGGAACGCAAGCGCGGCAAGCTGCACGAACTCGATCGCTGGCTGCGCGGTGCGACCGACACGACGTTCCTCGCCCGAGGCGGCCACCCGACTGCCCCCACGGGCGTCCGGTACGTGATCACGCTCGACGCCGACACGCGACTGCCGCTCGGCGCAGCGCGACGGCTGGTCGGGAAGATGGCGCACCCACTCAACCGGCCCAGCATCGATCGCTCGAGCGGTCGCGTGGTCGAGGGCCACGCGGTGCTGCAGCCGCGCATCACTCCGTCGCTGCCAGCTGCTGGCGAGGGTTCGCTGTTCCTGCGCGTGTTCGCGGGTCCGTGCGGCATCGATCCGTACGCGGCTGCCGTATCCGACGTGTACCAGGACCTGCTCGGCGAGGGCTCGTACACGGGAAAGGGCATCTACGACGTCGACGCTTTCGAGAAAGCACTGGCCGGGCGCGTTCCGGAGAGCTCGGTGCTGAGTCACGACCTGCTCGAGGGCATCTTCGCACGCGCCGGACTGGTCTCCGATGTCGACCTCGTCGAGGACTTCCCCACGCGCTACGACGTCGCCGCCGCGCGCCAGCACCGCTGGGCGCGCGGCGACTGGCAGCTGTTGCCGTGGATCCTCGGTCGGGGCCGCGATCAGACCGGGGACCGGCAGCGGGCCGCGATCCCGCTGGTCGGCCGCTGGAAGATGCTCGACAACCTGCGCCGGACACTCGTGGCGCCAGCTTCCTTTCTCGTCTTGCTGGTGGGATGGTGCTCGGGCCTCGCTGCTGCTGCCACCGCGAGCGGGTTCCTGCTCGCGACGATGGCGATCCCCATTCTGGTGCCGCTCGTCGCGGGGATCGTGCCGCACCGGCGCGGTATAGCGCTGCACGGTCATCTGCGCGCGCTCGGAGGGGACTTCGCGTCGGCGATGCTGCAGATCTTCTTCGCCACAGCGCTGCTCGCGCATCAGGCCTGGCTCATGACCGATGCGATCCTGCTCACGCTCGGCCGGTTGTTCGTGCGCCGCCGGCGCATGCTCGAGTGGCTCACGGCCGCGCAGGCGAAGTTCAGCCTGCCACTCGATGCCGGCGGCTTCTACCGGCGGATGGCCGGCGGCGTCGTGCTGGGTGCTTTGGCCGCGATCGTGGTCGCGTGCGCTGGCAGCGCATCGTGGCCCGTCGCGGCGCCATTCGTGATCCTGTGGCTCACGGCACCGATCACAGCGCAGTGGGCCAGTCGCAGTTCGCCCATCGCGGACAGCACGGCCATCGAAGCACCGGACGCGGCCACGCTGCGCATGGTCGCGCGCCGCACGTGGCGATTCTTCGAGTCGTTCGTCGGCCCGGACGACCACTGGCTGGCGCCCGACAACTTCCAGGAAGAGCCCGCCCCGGTCATCGCGCATCGAACGTCGCCGACCAACATCGGGCTGTATCTGCTGTCCGCGGTCGCCGCGCGCGACTTCGGTTGGACCGGGACGGTCGAGACCATGGCGCGGCTCGAGGCGACGCTCGACACGGTGCAGCGGCTCGAGCATTGCCACGGCCACCTCTACAACTGGTACGACACGCGCGACCTTCGTCCGCTGGAGCCGAAATACGTCTCGTCGGTGGACAGCGGCAACTTCGCCGGCCACCTGATCGCGCTCGGCAACGCCTGCCGCGAGATGATCGGTGCTCCGGTCGTGAATCCGTCCTGGCGCGCCGGGTTCGAAGACGCGCTGGCGCTGCTCCGCGAATCGCGGCGCGCCCTGCCCGACGACCGCCGCACGCACACCGTGACGCAGGCGCAGCTCGACGACGCCATCGCCGTGTTCGCCGCGGCCAGCTCGGCGCCGGCGAGTCCGGCCGGCACGGCGACGCAGCTCGCGGAACTGGCGGCCCACGTCGACACCGCAACCGACATCGCGCGCACGCTCGCGGGGGAGTGGGGGGACGCCGGCAGCGCCGAGGTGCTCGCCTGGGTCGAAGCGATGGGTGCGTGCGTGCACGGCCACGAACGCGATCTCGAGGAACTGTTGCCCTGGGCGCGCCTGCTCGCCGACGCCGCGAACGCAGGGGTCACCGCCGACCCGGCACTCGCCGCCCTGCTCGGGTCGATCCCGACCCTGTCCGAAGTGCCGGACCGCTGCGACGCCGCAGTCCGCATCCTCGCGCAGCGCCGTGCCCGAGACGACCCCCTGATCCTCGCTCTCGAACGTTCGGCGCACGCGGCCCGCTCGCTCGAGCGGCGCCTTGCTGCGTTGGAGACGCGCGCGCGACAGTGCGTGGACGCGATGGAGTTCGACTTCCTGTTCGATCGCAAGCGGCAGCTGCTGTCGATCGGCTACCAGGTCGCGGAGGATCGGCTCGACCCGAGCTGCTACGACCTGCTCGCCTCCGAAGCGCGCCTGGCGAGCTTCGTCGCGATCGCCAAGGGGGACGTGCCGGCGAAGCACTGGTTCCGGCTCGGGCGCCTGCTCGTGCCGGTCCCGCGCGGTGCGGTGCTCGTCTCGTGGTCGGGATCTCTGTTCGAGTATCTGATGCCCTCGCTCGTCATGCGCCAGCCAGAGGGCAGCCTGCTCGACCAGACGTGCCGCCTCGTCGTGCGGCGCCAGGTCGATTACGGTGCTGTACTCGGCGTGCCCTGGGGCTTCTCCGAGTCGGCCTACAACGTGCGCGATGTCGAGCACACGTACCAGTACTCGAGCTTCGGCGTGCCGGGCCTGGGGCTCAAGCGCGGGCTCAGCGCCGACACCGTCGTCGCCCCGTACGCCACCGCGCTGGCGGCGATGGTGGATCCGCACGCCGCCGTCGCCAATCTCGCGCGGCTCCTCGCGGCTGGCGGCTGCGGCCGCTACGGCTACTACGAGGCGCTCGACTACACCGCGATCCGCCTGCCACCGGGTGCTGCGGTCGCGGTCGTGCGCGCCTACATGGCGCACCACCAGGGCATGACGCTGGTTGCTCTCGGCAATGCCCTGCACGGCGGCGCGATGCGCGCCCGTTTCCACGCCGAGCCGACCGTGCAGGCGACAGAGCTGCTGCTGCAGGAACGGGTTCCCCGGGGCATCGCGGTGGCCAGACCGCGCGTGGAAGAGGAGGAGGCAGCACAGCACCCCGGCGAGAGCCTGCCGCCGACGCTGCGCCGCTTCCACACTGCCCACGATCCGATTCCGCGCACGCACCTGCTCAGCAACGGCCGCTACGCCGTGCTGCTGACGGCCGCGGGCTCGGGCTACAGCCGCTGGCGCGATCTGGCGGTGACGCGCTGGCGCGAGGACGTCACCTGCGATCCATGGGGCACGTTCGTCTTCCTGCGCGACGTGCGCAGCGGCGAGGTGTGGTCGGCCGGCTACCAGCCGAGCGGGATCGAAGCCGACAGCTACGAGGTTTCGTTCTCGGAAGGTCGAGCCGAGATCGTGCGGCGCGACGGGTCGATCCAGACGACCCTGGAGGTTGCCGTCTCGCCCGAGAGCGATGCGGAGGTGCGCCGCGTGTCGATCCAGAACCTCGGCAACCAGATCCGCGAGATCGAGTTGACGTCGTACGCCGAGATCGTGTTGGCCCCACCGGCAGCGGACGCGGCTCACCCGGCGTTCACCAAGCTGTTCGTGCAGACGGAACACCTTGCGAGCCTCGCGGCGCTCGTGGCGACGCGGCGCCGGCGGTCGCCGGCCGAGCCCGAGATCTGGGCTGCACACCTCGCCGTGGTCGAGGGCGAGACCGTCGGCAGTCAGCAGTTCGAGACCGACCGCGCGCGCTTCCTCGGGCGCGGTCGCGGCATCCGGGCGCCGATCTCGGTGATGGACGGCAGGTCGCTCTCGGGCACGGTCGGCACCGTGCTCGATCCGGTGTTCAGCCTGCGCCACCGCCTGCGCATCCTGCCCGGGGCGACCGCGCGCGTGGCGTTCTGGACCATGGTCGCGCCATCGCGCAGCGAGGTGCTCGACCTCGCCGACAAGCACCGCGACGCAACGGCGTTCGAACGCGCGGTCACGCTCGCCTGGACGCAGGCCCAGATCCAGCTGCAGCACCTCGGCGTCGGTTCCGACGAAGCGCACGCGTTCCAGCGTCTCGCGAACCGCGTGCTCTACGCCGACCCGAGCCTGCGTCCAGTCGCCGAGGTGTTGAAGCGCAACGAGCACGGACCGTCGACCCTCTGGACCCTCGGGATCTCGGGCGACCTGCCGATCGTGCTGGTGCGCATCGACGAGACCGAGGACCTGGAGATCGTCCGGCAGCTGCTGCGCGCCCACGAGTACTGGCGCATGAAGCAGCTCGCCGTCGATCTCGTGATCCTCAACGAGCGCTCCACTTCGTACGCGCAGGACCTCCACGAGGCCCTGGAGACGCTGGTGCGGGTGCACCAACCGCGCCCACGGCTCGTGGACGAAGGGGCCCGCGGACGCGTATGGGTCTTGCGCGCCTGCATGATCGCCTTCGAGGCGCGCGGCCTGCTCCAGACCGTCGCTCGCGCCGTCCTGCTCGGCCGCCGTGGCAGCCTCTCCGAACAGGTTCGCCGCCGGCAGGAGATCGCGCCGGCGGCGCCGCCACCGCGCTGGCGCTCGTTCGAGAGTGCTCCGCTCCGGGAGCCGCGGCGAGCTGCGCCGACGCGACCGCAGCTCGAGTTCTGGAACGGCCTCGGGGGTTTTGCCGATGGCGGGCGCGAGTACGTGACCACCCTCGGCGAGGGGCAGTGGACACCGGCACCGTGGACCAACGTGATCGCCAACCAGGGTTTCGGCTTCCAGGTCTCGGTCGAGGGCGGTGGCTACACGTGGTCGGTGAACAGTCGCGAGAACCAGGTCACGGCATGGGCGAACGATGCGACGAGCGACGGCCCCGGCGAGGCGATCTACCTGCGCGACCTCGACAGCGGCCTCGTGTGGTGTCCCACCGCTCTTCCGATCCGCACCGATGCTTCGCCGTACGTGGCACGCCACGGCCAGGGTTACAGCCGCTTCGAGCACGGTGCGCACGAGATCGCGCTCGACCTGCTGCAGTACGTGCCGCTCGCGGACCCGATCAAGATCTCGAGGCTGCGGCTCCGGAATCGTTCGAGCCGCTCCCGTCGTCTCTCGGTCACTGCCTACGTGGAGTGGGTGCTCGGCACGTCTCGCGGCGCCAGCGCACCGTACGTGGTGACGGAGATCGACGCCTCGAGCAGGGTGATGCTGGCGAGCAATCCCTGGCGGCCCGAGTTCGGCAGTCGCGTCGCGTTCGCCGACCTCGGTGGGCGGCAGACCACCTGGACCGGTGACCGCACGGAGTTCCTCGGCCGCAATGGCACTCTCGACCGACCCCGCTGCCTGGCCACTGACGCGCCGCTGTCGCGTCGCTGCGGCGCAGGCCTCGATCCGTGCGGCGCGTTGCAGACCGAGATCGGGCTTCTACCTGGCGAAGAGACCGAGATCGTGTTCCTCCTCGGCGAGACCGCGACCAGGGCCGAGGCGCTCACGCTGGTCGCGAGGTATCGAGCCATCGATCTCGACGCCGTGCTGAGCGCAGTGACCGAGCATTGGGACCATGCCCTCGGCGCGGTGCAGGTCAAGACTCCCGATCGTTCGATGGACCTGCTGCTGAATCGCTGGCTGCTCTACCAGACGCTGGCGTGCCGGCTGTGGGCGCGTTCGGCCTTCTACCAGGCAGGAGGCGCGTACGGTTTCCGCGACCAGCTCCAGGACGTCATGGCACTCGCCGTGTCACGGCCGGATCTCACTCGCGAGCACCTGCTGCGTGCGGCGGCGCGGCAGTTCGGTGCCGGCGACGTACAGCATTGGTGGCATCCCCATTCGGGTCGAGGCGTCCGCACGCGCGTCGCCGACGACTGCGTGTGGCTCCCGTACGCGACGGCCCACTACCTCGAAGTGACCGGGGATCACGCCGTGCTCGATGCAGCGGTGCCCTTCCTCGAAGGGCCGGCTCTGCGCGCCGACGAGCACGAGTCGTACTTCCAGCACGGCCTCGGCGACGAGACGGGCACGCTGTTCGAACACTGCGCCCGTGCGCTCGATCGCAGTCTCACGAAGGGCTCCCACGGTCTGCCGCTGATCGCCGGTGGCGACTGGAACGACGGCATGAACCGTGTCGGCATCGGCGGCAGCGGCGAGAGCGTCTGGCTCGGGTGGTTCCTGCATGCGACGCTTTCGGCCTTCGCGCCGCTGGCCGAAGGCCGCGGCGAGCTCAGCCGTGCTGCAGCGTGGCGGCAGCACGCGACCGCGCTGCAGGCATCGCTCGAACAGCACGCCTGGGACGGCGACTGGTACCGTCGCGGGTACTTCGACGACGGCACGCCGCTCGGCTCTGCCGCCAACACCGAATGCCGGATCGACTCGATCGCGCAGTCGTGGTCCGTGATCTCCGGCACCGCGGAGCCCGCGCGCGCGCAGCGGGCCATGGCTTCGGTGTACGAGCACCTCGTGCGTCCCGCCGAGGGGCTGATCCTGCTGTTCGCGCCACCGTTCGACAAGACGGCTTCGGACCCCGGGTACATCAAGGGCTACCCACCCGGCATCCGCGAGAACGGCGGCCAGTACACGCATGCCGCGATCTGGTCGGTGATCGCGTTCGCGATGCTCGGCGATGGCGACAAGGCCGCCGGACTGTTCGCGATGCTCAATCCGATCCGGCGCGCGAGCAGCGGCGCGGACCTGCACCGCTACCGGGTCGAACCCTACGCCGTGTGCGCCGACGTCTACGCGGTCCCCCCGCATGTCGGCCGCGGTGGCTGGACGTGGTACACGGGCTCGTCAGGTTGGCTGTACCGCGCTGGCCTCGAATGGATCCTCGGCTTCCGTGTGCGCGGTGCCGTGCTGTCGATCGATCCGTGCGTGCCCCCGGCCTGGCGCGGCTTCGAGATCGAATTCCGGCACCGCAGCGCGCGCTACCACATCGTGGTCGAGAACCCGGCCGGCAAGTCGCGTGGCATCGCGAGTGTTGCGCTCGACGGCGTCGCGTTGGCGCCGCCCTCGGCGACGATCACGCTGGTCGACGACGGTGTCCTGCATCGGGTCCGCGTCGTGCTGGGCTGAGCCCTCAAGCGGAACGGAGAATCGGCGGACCTTCCGGCCGCCAGCGCGGCAGCTGGATGCGGAACTCGCAACCACCAAGCGAGACATCGAGCGAGACGGTTCCGCGATGGTGCTCGGCGACGCGCTTGGCGAGAGCGAGGCTGCCTCCCGAGGATCGGCGCTCGAGCGGTGATGCCTCGACGGAGTCGAACCCTGTGCGGCACGCGGCCGCAGGTCCGCCTCCGTGGTCGCGCACGTACAGCACGAGCGACTCAGGCAAGACCTGGACGTCCAGCTCCACGCGCGACCCAGCGGGTGAGCAGCGCAGCGCAATGCCGACCACGTTCGCGACCATCACTTCGAGCAGGACAGGGTCCCCGAGCACCTCGACCGCCGCGTCGCTGTTGCTGGACTGGGCGAGCGTCGTCACGAAGGTCACGTCGTGTTCGTGCGCCAAGGGCCGGGAACTTCGCAAGGCTTCCGTGATGGAGTCATGGAAGTAGACCGGGACATGATGCTTCGCCTCGTGCGCAAGCTGCTCGAAAGCGAGGGAGGCGAGCTGCCTCCGACTGTCTTGCCCGCAGCCGCCGTTCGTGTGAGCCCACATGGCGCGAACTCGTATTGCCGGAGCATGAGAGCCCGATGAGGTTGGCATGAAATCCACTCCCAGCCGACGCAGTGGCGCGTGTCACACCACGACCGAAGCACCAGTCATCCGATCAGCCCACGAGATGACTGCAGCACCGGGGCCTGCGGCGGCCGTTCACGTGGCGACCACCGGTGGCTTCCGAGGCGACGATGGCATGGTCGGGGACGGACCTGGCGGCGCTTTTGGATCCCAACGGGGCAGTTGGACTGCGAACTCGCAGCCACCTTCGGGCACGTTGCGGAGGGAGATCGTGCCGCGGTGGTGCTCGGCGACGCGCTTGGCAATGGCGAGGCTGAGTCCGGTGCCCGCGGATGGCCTGAACGGGACCGGCACCTGGAAGTACCCATCGAACGCGGTGTCGAGCTGGTCGTCGTCGATCTTCGCCCCATGATCGCGCACGGAGAGCACGACTGCGTCGCCGCGGATCCCCACGTGCAGGTCGACCTGTGTGCCCCGCGGTGCCGACAAGACGCCATTGCGAACCAGGTTCTCGATCATGGCTTCGAGCAGCACGGCATCTCCCAGGACCTCCACGGAGGCGTTGCTCCTGGACTCGGCCAACATGGGCACGACGCTGACGGCACGAGAGTTGGCGAGCGATTGACAACGGTGCACGGCTTCCAGCACGAGATCATGGAAGTGCACGGGGACGTGATGGCTCGTGTCTTCCAGCGCGAACGGACGCGCGAGCCGCAGGAAGCTCTCGACGAGTTCGGAGAGGTGCCGCAGGTCCTCGGCGATGCTCTTGGCGTAGCGTCGCTCGGTGGCAGGATCACTGGCGCTCGCGAGCAGCAGATCCGCGTGGATCCGTACGGTAGCCAGAGGGGCCTTGATCTCCTGGGCGAGGCTGCCGACGAAGCGCTCTTGCGACTCCGAGAAGCCCCTGATTCGCCGGAGTGCCTGGTCGAGCTCCGTCTGCAGTGGAGCGATCTTGGCGTCTGCAGCCACGGCCCTGGCCTTCGATCTCAGCAGCGGCAACCAGCAGATCACGGCCAGCAGAGCCATGGTGCCAGCGATGATCCAGGCGACGAACTCCGGGACTGCGGTGGGAGCCTCTGTGGTGGGAGCCAACGACGAGCAGACGGTGGCCACGAACGGACCGCGACCGCGCCAGCAGAACAGGCGAGCCATCGTGATGTGCTTCATCCGGCAAGCGCCGTCCTCGCCGGAGCAGTGCCCCCGGACGTGCGCAGGCGTGGCACCGTCTCGCGATGCACTCGCATTGGGGTTCGAGAGTGAGAGATCACGTGGGCTCCGTAGCTAGAACTTGGCCGTGAACACGGCCTGAAATGCGGATGAGATCGGGACAATCCGCAGTGCCAGTGTTGGTGCGGCCGTCCGCACGACGCCGCTGCAACACGCATCGACCTGTCCATTAGCCACTTGTGGGAAGAGCATCGGCGGGGCCACGCCCCGACGTTCGTCCAGTGCAGCGACGCCGGCAGGACGCCGCGACTTGACGCGTTCATCGCTCATCCACGACTTCGGGTCATATCCCTCGGCCTCTGCCGCAGGGGCCTTGCCAACCGCTGCCACTGCGATCGCCTGTGCATGAAGCGGGGTTTGCGTCGTCAGCACTTGTGCGCGGGCTGCAGTGTGAAGCCGATCTCACCTCGCTTTCACGTGGAACTCAGGTGCGACCGCTATCAGGAGCGTCGTGGCGCTGCATCGCGCTGTTGCGCGACGACCTGGGTCACACGACCCGGACGAAACGACCGGAAGGCTGCGCCCATCGCGGAGTCGCTCGCGCCTTGCGCTGGCGCAGCCTTGTCGAACACAAGGCTGCGTACTGTCTGACAATGGAACAGGTCCTCGAACTCGCTCGGCCCGTGACTGCGGGCGGCCTGGATCCCCCGCGGTCCCTGTCCTGTCCTCCGACCGGGAGCGGTGGTATCTTCCGGGGTCCCCCACTGCAAGCCATGCGCATTCTGCTCATCGAGGATAACGCCAAGCTGGCGCAGACGCTCAAGGACATCCTCGAGCAGCAGGGGTACAGCATCGATGTTGCGCGCACGGCCGACGAAGGCGACGAACTCGCCATCGTCGACCACCATGACGTGATCATTCTCGACGTGATGTTGCCCGATCGCGACGGCGTGGAGTTGTGCCGCCATCTGCGCCGGCAGAAGGTGCCCACACCCATCCTCATGTTGACATCACTGAGCGAGACCGACGACAAAGTGGCAGGACTCGACGCCGGTGCCGACGACTACCTCACCAAGCCCTTCCAGGTCGATGAACTGCTGGCCCGGCTGCGCAGCCTGATGCGGCGTTCGCAGGCGAGCGAGGGAGCGGTGCTGCGGTCCGGCGAGCTCGAGATGAACCTGCTGGAGCACCGGGTTTCGCTCGGCGGCAGCCCCGTCAAACTGTCGGCGAAGGAGTTTGCGCTGCTTGAGTACATGATGCGCAACCCCAGGAAGCTGCTGACCCGCGCCATGATCAGCGAGAGCGTCTGGGACATGAACTACGAGTCGGGCAGCAACGTCATCGACGTCTACGTCTCGAGCTTGCGGCGCAAGATCGACCGCGACCCGAAGAAGCCACGCATCGAGACCGTGATCGGCAGCGGTTACCGATTCGTCGATGACCCCCAGAAGGACGACGTCCACGCGCAAGTAGCGCCTTTCGCGTGAAACTCGCGGCATCTGGTCGCACTCTGCGGTGGCTCCTGCTGGGCTCGTTCGTACTCACCGTGGGTGCAGCGGCAGTCATGTGGGCCGCCGCCCGGAGCCAGGTCCCCGGGTCCATCGCCTGGGCCCTTGCCGGTGCCCTGCTGGCATTGGCGGCAACCGGCTGGCTGGTCCTGCGCCATGCCGCGGCCGAGATGACGGCGAAGAACGCCGAGATCGCCGAGTTCGAGGCACGGCTCGCCAGCAAGCGCGCGAGGATCGAAGGGTACGCGAGGGCACAAGGACGCTTCGTCGGCAACATCGCCCACGAGCTCAAGACGCCCCTCACGCTCGTGCTGAGCCAGATCGATCTGCTCACGACGAGTTGCACCGATCCTGCCGCCGTGCGGCGCTACGCCAAGAGCATTGCCGGGGACATGCGGCACC
>Ga0075428_100003480_pt1 | contig 17228 bp, 14 predicted proteins | sample RhiMetdeltSRZDD2_FD_75291 | JGI IMG/M metagenome (GOLD analysis project Ga0075428, IMG submission 75291) | Populus rhizosphere microbial communities from Tennessee, USA - Rhizosphere MetaG P. deltoides SRZDD2 | ecosystem: Host-associated > Plants > Roots > Rhizosphere > Soil | place: USA... | reverse complement strand
GCTTCTGAGGGAATGCACCTGGCCTTCAACGTGGCCGCTATGCTCATCGCCTTTATGTCGCTGGTAGCGTTGGTCAACGGCATTTTGGGATTCTTGCATCGCGGAGTTACATCGCTAGCTTTTCCGGAGTCATTCGCATTCTTAATTTCCTACTTCCCAGAAAACTTGCAACAAATTCTAGGTGTCGTCTTTCGTCCCATTGCTTGGACTATGGGAGTGAGCTGGAAGGACTCTTTTGCAGTGGGCAATCTACTTGGGACGCGATTGGTGTTGAATGAGCTTGTTTCGTTCCTTCAACTCGGACAGATGGGCAGCAGCCTCGATCAACGCTCCTTCATCATCACGACTTTCGCACTGTGTGGCTTCGCTAATTTTGGCTCCATTGCCATCCAGGTGGGCGGCATTGGCGCATTGGCACCTTCCAGGCGGCACGACTTGGCTGCGCTCGGCATACGCGCAATGATCGCCGGCACCATCGCCAACTTCCTTTCCGCAACCATCGCAGGCATGATTCTCTAGAGCGCGATTGAGAGATCAGAGGATTTGTGTTGCGTTGATTGGCTCCAAAGAAACCTTGGCTTGAATTCCCTGCATCTATCAATGAGGGTGAGTCGTTTGTGGAGTTTGACCTTACAGGCACCAAGGATCTTGACTGAGTGGAACGAAGCATTGACCGGCCTGGGGGCAGCGGTTAAGATAAACTCCATCTCGATTTGAGGTTATCTCATGGCTTTTGGTAGTCATTTGAAGTTTCTTGCAGGTTTCGCGATTCTCTTAGTTTGTTTGCCACTTCCTGTCCTGTCACAGAATACTCCCACCACCCAGGTTCTCGACACCAAGAGCGATGAAAGTGAAAAGGCCAAGAATCTTGTCATCAATGTCGATCTTGTGAACGTGCTGTTCACGGTAACCGACCGGCGAGGAAAGCTGGTCACCGATCTTTCGCAGAAGGAACTGAAGCTGCTGGAAGACAATCGCGTGCAGTCCATCACCAATTTTTCTCGTGAGACGGATTTGCCTCTTACGATTGCTCTTCTCATTGACACCAGCACCAGCATCCGCGATCGCTTCAAGTTCGAACAGGAAGCAGCAATTGATTTTTTGTATCGCACAATCCGCCCGAAGAAGGACAAAGGACTGCTTATTACCTTTGATTCGGCCATAGAGCTGGTCCAAGACTACACAGATAATCCTGAAGTACTGGCTAAGGCCATCCGACAGGTGCGTCCGGGTGGGGGAACCAAGATGCTCGATGCCCTCTATCTTGCCTGCCAGGAGAAACTGAAATCTGAGACTGGACGTAAATTGATCATCTTGATCTCTGACGGCGACGACAATCTGAGTTTGGAGACGGTGACTTCGACACTGGAGATGGCCCAGCGGTCCGATGTGGCGATCTTCACCATCAGCACGAACTCGAGTGGATTTTTTGGACTCACGGCTCCCAAAGCCGACAAACTGCTCAGACGGCTTGCAGATGAAACCGGGGGGCGGGCCTTCTTTCCGTTCAAAGCCGAAGATCTTTCTCAAAGTTTTCAGGACATTGCCGCCGAACTGCGAAGCCAGTATTCGCTGGCATACCGTTCTTCTAACGCCAATCGAGATGGCACCTTTCGGGCGATTAAGATCGAACCTGAGAGAAAGAATGTAAAGGTTAAGAGTCGAAAAGGGTACTATGCTCCTCGTGGATAAGTACTTAGTCTGATTACTTCCCCGTTTGTCGGAGTTTGGGTGCAGCTAGGGTGCAGATTGAAACCAAATGCTTTTAATCAGCCCTGCTTGGTAAGTCCCATTTCGTGTTTGAATACAAAACTAACGGGGTTGCCTTCATTCCGAAGAGACCATTGTTGATCCAGAGAATGAGAAGGGAACCTAGAACCCCATCTGCTCCACAATCGCTGCAATCTGGCTCTCTGCGTCGCGCTTGCGAAAAGTACGCCGTGACGTGATTCTCCTGAAAGAGTCGCCCTCACAGACAACCTCTTCCCCATGCCCCTCTAGCATCCCTGGCGGTTCAGATCCATATGGCGGTTCAGATGCATATTTAGGGGTTGAGGCAGTGCCGTTTCGTCCCAAATCTTTTAACTTCAGTCGCTAGCGGGCACTCCCACGCTTTGACCAGGCTGCCAACCATGGGAATAGGAAGGCAAGCTTGACGAATATTTTTCCATTTACCTTAAAAGAGAGGAGACCATGCAGATGATTCAAAGGCTTCTGCAAGCCGAACAAGGTCAACGTCAGAGTCAACTTGACGTGCCTGGAGACTGTGTGGATCCCAGGGCCCAAGCAAGTATGGCGTCGTCCTCGACAATAAGGAAAACGTCACCGCCTCCAAAGCGGCTCTCCCTGCCTCCAATCAACAGATCAGAGATGCAGTCGTAGCACTTGCGCCACGCGAAGGCTGGCGCTCAAGATTGACAGAGCAAATCATCGGGCCCGGTCATGTGGCTCATTCGACCAGCGGCATCTCGTTTCGAGCGCTCCGATCGAGATTGAACTGCCTTAACATCCGGGTGCGCGCAGAATCCGACATGATTTGCGAACTCTGCCAAAGCTATATTCTGGAAGACAGCCGTTTCTGTCCAAAGTGCGGCGTCAGACTGTGGACTCCTCCCTTAGCAAAAAGGCCATGGCGCTGGATTATTCTGATCTTACTATGTGCGGTGATCTGGTCGGTTGTGGTCCGCAAGTTCATAGCTGGAGATCGGATAGCCGTCAGCGATTCTCGCCGACAAAGCGAACAGCTTGGAATCCCACCAGAACAACTCAAAGCGGTACGTGCCATCCCATACCGGAAGTCCATCGAACCCCCAGAAACCTTGTCCATCGACGAATCTCAGTTTTAAATCACCTCAGTTAAACGAGCCCGCCAGATTCTCGAAAGGAGAAAGAATCTTCGGAGGCGCGCTAGTCTCTCGCCCACTCCATGAAAACGGGAGAGAAATCGAAAGCCTCAATGGATTGTTTCCGCCCTGGCTTGAACGGTTTCTCGATCGAGTATGGCGAAAAATGACTCGATCCTTCTGAGCTCCAGTTTGAACTTGCGCCTCCACTCATGGCGCAGGTTGCCCTTGACAGATTTGTCCCGCTTCAGAGCCGCCAACAGGTCCATGTACCAGTCGCGGTACTCTTTCGCGGTAGCGACTGCATCGATGGAGGTCCCTAGGACCTTCTGTCGTTCCACAAAGCAATGGTTCGCCTGCGAGCCACGCGACCAGGAATTCAAATTTGTTGCAAGGTGTGTTACCCATCCCGTCGATCCTGACGCCTAGGCACGGCCCATTCGATAGCGCTTGGGTTCATCTCTGTTGTGCTAAAGCCTGCATTTTTCCAACTACCCATCCTTGTTCGATGTAACCGCGTGCGTGCCAGACAATCGGCAGGGAAGGATCGGTGGGAGTGAACAGGTCGATTCGATCTTCACTCACCCCGTAAGCCGCATGGATACTGGCATCTCGGCGCCTCTTTCCCCCCCCAAAAAAAAATTCTAAGAAAATGGGCTACTACTGACGATGTAGGGGTATCCATCCAAAGGAGGAACAAAAACATGATTGAGCTACTCAGAAAATTCATCCGTGATGAAGAAGGACAAGATCTGGTTGAATACGCTCTGTTGCTGGTCTTCCTCGCCCTAGCTGCCATCGCGATCCTGCCCACTTTAGGCAGCAGTGTGAACAGGGTTTTCAGCCAGTCAAACAGCACGCTGAACGCTTCATAAACAACTCTGATCTGACGATGTCAAAGCGCCTGCTCATTCCCGTGCGGGATAGGCGCTTTTTCAGTTCCTCGCCGTCATCATCTTGCCGTTCTGCTTGACGACCTCCGAGGGGCCGGTAAAGGTGCCCCACGCTAGAAGGCAATCCTCTCTCTGTTTTGATTACCATGAAATTTAGGTCTCTTTTCAAAGGTGTCCAGATGGAACAAGCTAACCGTGAAACTCGACGAGATGGCTTCGAGGTGCGTGAGAGAGTATTTTATGTACCTAGAGACAGCGTGAATCTCGATCCCAAGACCAAGAGAAGCATTACGATTTGCAACCTCTTCCTCAACCACAGGCTCGACGTGTCCGATATCGCTCGCCTGCTCGATGAAGATCAGGGCAATGTCGTCTCCACGCTACTGCAGCGTGGGGTGATCACAGAACGCCGCCAGCACAAAGGGCATCCACCAGAGGGAATCGAACGCCGGACTCACCGGGCAGCAACCACCCAGGCAAACGACCGACGACGGATAAATTAGAGATTTGGATTAGATTTCGGTTGATGCTGGACGGAAAGGATCTCCGTCAATTGCCTGTCCTGCAACAAAAGCAGCGACTTGCAAGGCAACTGGTAGGTCCTCCGCGCTTGCTTGCAGTGGAGCAAGAACCCTTACGTCGAGGGCCCTGAGATCGGCAAATGTATTTTGACTTGGACGGTTTGGGCGCCATTCAAGTGGTTGGTGATCTTGACGATTTGTCCCTTCAAGGAATAACTTTCCTTGTTGCAATTCAATTCTACTCGGGCACCTTCCGCAACAGGACGCCACATGAAAACAGATATTTCCCAGTCTGCAACTGAGACTAGCTTTGCGCTTTCCGAGAAACAAGCCCCAAACATATCCGTGCCCTGAACATCGATGTCCACGTGTTTAGGTGTCATTTTATCCTTTCGTGTGGAAGGGACATATGAGATGAGGTCCTCAGGTTTGGTGCCAAATGACCTCGTTACTCGGTTCGTCTTACATCTTCAGCGAATCATCCCCAACAGAGCGGCGCCCACAAACGCACCAACACATAGAATCAAGACGGCCATTAAGAAATCCAGCACGGTGTTAGCGGCCATGGTTGGCTTTCGATTGGCGTTCCTTGGGGAAATCATCACCCGCCGCTGATTCTTGTGGTCCGACGAGGTATTCCAGTGCATCATCTCGATTCTTCTGACCGGGTGTTCGGCAAAACCTCTCGAAGTACGGAAAACAGCCGTTCACGATCCCAAGGCTTGGTCAGGAAATCTCGAATTCCTAAACGCTGAAGTTTCTCGGAAGGCATTTGAAACATCGCCGCGCTGGTGAGCACAACAGGCAGAGCGGCATTGATTTTCCGGAGTTCTGCCGCCAGCTCGAGTCCATCCAGGCATGGCATCTGTAGGTCCGTGATTACCAAATCGATCTGTTCAGGATTCTGCTTAAGCAGAGACAACGCATCGCGAGGATCGTCACAGGTCTGGACTTGATATCCACACGCATTGAGAATGCCCTCAGCGAGTCGAAGCCAGGCCACAGAGTCATCAACGACCAGGATTGTCTGGTCCCTCCCTGCCGCCTCCAAACCTGTAATTTGTTTTTGAGCAGGATTCTCCGAGCCTTGGGGCTTGTTGACTCCTGAGCTGAACTCGATAACATCCGGTGTTTCTGAATACATGGCGGTCCTCCTTTTGCGACCTCACCGAGTAGGGCGCAAAAGGAGAAAAGGAAGGATCATAAAAATACAAAAAATTTGTAACGAGGCCTACGGGAAGAGAGGTGGAGTTCAGTCGGCAGGAGTTAGACCTGTAGGGGCGTTGAAGCGCAACGCACCCTACGGGATATCAAGGGCGGCACTTCTTGTTTGTTTCGTCGCGAAACACGGAAAGTCTTGCGGCGCAGGGCTTTAGCCCCTGTCTAGGAAGGGCGATGCTCCTCCTGAGCCGCTTGGCGGCAAGCTGCTGATCCAGAACGGCTGAGGGGGAGGAAAGGGAGTGGCGCTTAAATTTTAGACTGGCCGAAGGCCTGGTCCTGTCACTTCTTCTCAGCCTGCCCGGCGGGCTGACGTACTTCCAGTTCTGCGCGCAGCCAGGCGCGGGCCGTTGCCCATTCCCGTTTCACGGTGATCGGAGACACGCGGAGCGCTTCGGCGGTTTCTTCCACCGAGAGGCCGCCAAAGTATCTCAATTCGACAATGCGGCTCTGCCGCGAGTTCATCTTCTCGAGGCGATGCAGAGCTTCGTCGAGCGCCAGCAGTTCCTCCGAACGCTCCACTTGAAGAAAGTCCCTGTGCTCGTCGAGCGAAACCTGCTCGAAGTGCCGGCCACGCTTGGCCGCCCGGTGCCGACGGGCTGAATCGATGAGAATCTGCCTCATGAGGCTGGCAGCCACACCGATGAAATGCGAGCGGCTCTCCCAGTTCAAGTTCTGATAGCCAGCCAGTTTCAAGTAGGCCTCATGGACGAGAGCCGTTGGCTGCAGCGTGTGGCCTGTCCGCTCGTCCCTCAGATAATGCCGGGCAAGCCGGCGCAACTCGTCCATCACTAATGGGACTAACTGCTCCGCCGCCCGCTGATCACCGCGTCGTAGACGCGTCAACAAAGCCGTCACTTGTCCTGATCCATCAGGCATCGTAGTGGAGAGAAGTGGAAGTGTTTGCCATGATTGTCTCCTACTGACTTCCTAGACTTCATCGGAAATCATTGCGTCGCTGACGCGACGCGAGACGATGATTAAGGTCTCCATTCCAGGGGATAAATCCCGCGGCTACTTTCAAGCATCGCGCGATGCCCGGTAGCAAGCTGCTGCACTCCAAACTCGCCCGCCAACGAACGCATCACAACTCTACTCCATAGCGCCTTCAATCAGAAAGCCTATCTGTGCTATGTTGGCGAGATTCTACGACGCGGTCGAGAGTTGCTTTGATGGATCCGGTTCGCTGGCAGAAGATCACTTCGGTGTTTCAGGCAGCACGAGAGATGCCGCTGGCGGATCGGCCCGCCTACGTGGAAAAGGTATGTGCGGCAGACCTCGAGTTGCGTCAGCAGGTGGAGCGGTTGCTGCTCAATGACATAGAAGAGACCTCCTTTCTCGATCCGGAACGATTGCGTGCAGACGTGGGCGGCCGAGACACTTTCGTCCCGGGCACGGAGGTGCTCCACTACCGGCTCGTGGAGAAGCTTGGGCAAGGTGGCATGGGAGAAGTTTTCAAGGCGCTGGACAAACGTTTAGGTCGATTTGTTGCTGTCAAGTTTCTTGTGGCACCGCAGGCTATGTCGGAAGACTCGCGAAGCCGCTTCTTAAGAGAGGCGCGGGCTGCATCTGCCCTCGATCACCCGAACATCTGCACTATTCACGGCTTGGAGGAGGCACCGGATGGGCGCCGCTTCATCGTCATGGCCTGCTATGAGGGTGAGACGCTGAAAGAGCGAATTCAGAAGGGACCTGTTCCGCAATCCGAGGCCGTGTCGCTGGCTGTTCAAATCGGGGAGGGGTTGAGCCAGGCACACGCAGCGGGCATCATTCACCGCGACATCAAGCCGGCCAACATCATAGTCATTCGCGATGGTTTGGTGAAGATCCTGGACTTCGGGATTGCCAAGCTGGCTGTTGACGAGCAGGTAACCCAGCCTGGCGCGGCCTTCGGGACCATCGAGTACATGTCTCCGGAACAATCCTTAGGAGAGCGGGTCGACCATCGCACTGACATCTGGGCCGTGGGCGTCCTGCTCTACGAAATGCTTTCGGGACGACTACCGTTTCGCGGAGAGAATCCTCGAGCGACCTTTGCCGCAATTCTGAACCGTGATCCAGACCCCCTTGTGGTCCGCTTCCATGTTTCCGCTGCATTGGAAACCATCACAAAAAAGGCACTTTCCAAGGATCCAGGCGCGCGTTATCAGCGCATGACCGATCTTGTCTCCGTGTTGAAACACCTACAGGAAGCAGAGATGCCGGTCGGAACTGAAGTGTCCCCGACTCGCCCGGTTCCCTCTATTGCCGTTCTGCCGTTTGTCTCATTGGGTCCGGGCCGCGAACAAGACTATTTTGCCAACGGCCTCACCGACGAACTCATCAACGCGCTTGCCCGTCTCGATGGATTGCGGGTGGTCTCCAGAACGACGGTCTTTCAATTCAAGGGACAGGCTATCGATGTGCGCGAGGTGGCGCGCCGGCTGCAGGTCAACGCCGTCCTGGAGGGTACGGTACGCGAAGCCAGCGGGCGAGTGCGCATCACCGTGCAACTGGTGAAGGCTGCCGATGGTTGTCAGCTCTGGTCCGAGCAGTACGATCGGGCACAGGGCAACGTCTTTGCGGTGCAGGATGAAATCGTCCGGAAGATTGTGGAAAAGCTGGCGGCCCGTTTGCAGGGTTCTCCGCAGGATCCTTTGGTCAAGCTCGCGACTCGAAACTCTCAAGCTTACCGGCTCTACTTGATAGGGCGTCACCATTGCAGTCATTGGACTCCCGAGGGACTGCAGACAGGGATGGGACAGTTGCGTGAAGCGCTCAGCTTGGATCCCGCATTTGCCAAAGCTTACGCCGGGCTGGCCGCCGCTCATCTGCTGCAGGGATTCTGGGGACTGGTGCCTCCTGGGGAAGCCTGGCCGGCGGTTCGCCAGGCTGCGCAGAGTGCACTGCAATTGGACGACAGTCTCGGTGAGGCGCACGCATGCCTGGGAGCGGTGCTCGCGATCACCGAATTCGACTGGGCCGAGGCGGCCCGGGAATTCGACCTGGCACTCCGCTGGAGTCCGGGAGATTCTCAGATTCGTTCCTGGTTCGCTGCGTTCAACCTGGTCCCTCAGGGCCTGTTGGAGCAGGCCCGCCAGCAAGGCCAGTTGTGTGCGGAGTTGGATCCACTCTCCCCTATCGTCGGCAATTCCCTTGCCTGGACTCTGCACCTTATGAAGCAGCACGAAGCTGCCCTGGGCCAGGCTCTCGGTGTTCTGGAACTTGCGCCCGAGATGCTCCCTCCACGCTGGACGGTGGCCCTGAGTCATCTGGGCCTTGGGCACGCCCGCGAGGCCCTGGCCGTCATCACGGAAGCTGCCGACCTGGACCCAAACAACAGCTTTACCCTTGCGGTGCTGATTGGCGCTCAAGTTGCGGCAGGTCAGCACGACGCGGCGCTCCGAACTCGAGAGCAACTCGAACAACTCTCGCTGACCCGATTCGTTGCTCCAACTCATCTAGCCCTGGCCAGTCTGACGCTGGGAGAGAAAGACCAGGCCTTTCACTGGCTCAGTCAGGGTCTGGAAATTCGCGACGTCATGCTGCTCTATCTTAAGACCCTGCCCGTCTACGACAGTATCCGCGATGACCCGCGGTTTGCAGATTTGCTGGAGCGTATCGGTCTGGGCTCGGACTCTTCTTAATGAACAATTGGAGGTTTCTCGTGCGCTTCTTCCGCTTTCGCTGGATCCTGTTCTTGCTGATCCTACTCGCTGCACCACGGTTTTCTGTTCTTGAAGGCGGAACAAAAATTGTTAAGCAGTGGGCGTCGCCAGATATTGCCAACTACCAATTCGATCACGTTTTGGCGATTTGCATCATCAAAGACCAGACCACTCGGGAATTGGTAGAGAGCGCCATGGCTGCCCGGGCAAGAAAGAGCAATGCTCTCCCCTCCTATAACATTCTCCAGGAAGCAGATCTGCGGGACAAAGAACTGGCGAAGCAGAAAATCCTGAAGATGGGGTTTGACGGAGCCGTGATCATGCGTCCGCTGAGCGTTAAGGACCGCGTCACCTACGTTCCGGGATCGTACCCGTCCCACTATGGCAGTTTCTGGGGATACTACGGTTACGCCTGGCCAGCGCTCTACACGCCGGACTACGTTTATACTGACAAGGTTGTCCAAGTCGAAACCACGATTTTTTCCATCAAGGATGACAAGCTGTTATGGACCTCTTTTAGTGAGACGACGAATCCCGAATCTGCCCGGGACGTGGTGTTGGGAATTGCGAAAGCGATCGGGAAAGAAGCCCGCAAACGCGGTTTGGTGAAGTAGGGCCCCAACCTTCTCCGAGCGTGCTTGACGGCGTTGAACTCTCCTGAAAATCCCATCCATGGGAGGAGTGGGCTGCGGGAGGCAGCCGGGGTGCGTCCACCGCAACACCCAACCCACCAAAGCGCCTGTAGCGCTTGGCCGTCCCGAGAGGGGACCTTCGTCGTTTATGCTCCTCAGCACGAGCCTGGATGACTCTCTTGCGATCACTGCCTGGAAGCTTAAGGGGGTTGCCCAGCTAGTGCATCAGATTCCGAGACTTCAATTCGAACGTAGGTCATTGAGCTCGCTCTGCCGAGCCGCTGGTTCCGGGTTTGCCAGCACGGGTTTCCGAAGCGGCGGCGGCCGTTGCGCTGGGGCTGTCCCCGGACTTCCCTTCCGGTCTGGCCGGAAGCTCGAACCACTTGTCCTTGGGCACCAACTTGGCTTGCTCAGGATCGCCTTCGTAGGCGGGCGTCATAATCTGCACGCCATACTCGTTGAATACGTCCAGGATGCTGCGGTGCAACGCCGCATACAACTTGGGGCCGCCCTGCGGCTGGTCGGTGTAGACGTTGATCTCGTAGGTAACGGCGAAGTCGCCCAACGCCTTTTGCAGCACGAAGGGAGGCGGATTGCGCAACAGTCCGGGCGTGCGCCCGGCGGCCTCGATGAGCATCGCTTCGACCTGGCGCCACGGGGTCTCATAACCGATGCCGACGGTGGTGTGCAGGATAAGTCCGTGCTGAGCGGCCAGCGAGCTGTAGTTGATCACGTGGGTGTTCATGATGGTCGAGTTCGGGATCACGATCTCCTCGTTCTTCAGCGAGCGCAGGTGCGTGACCTGGAGCCGCATCTCGGCCACGTCACCGAGCACATCGCCGATCATGACCCGGTCCCCTATCCTGTAGGCGCGCCGGTACGTCAGCGAGTAGCCGGCGATGATATTAGCAATTGCCGTGGAGGAACCCAGCGAGAACATGATCCCGAGCAAAATGGACACGCCCTTGAAGGCCTCGGACTGCGAGCCGGGAAGGTACGGGTAGCCCACGACGAGGGCGAATGCCACTACCAGGACGCGCACCATGCGAAAAGTGGGCAGGGCCCACTCCCGCTCGAATCCCGAGAAAGTGACCGTCCCGTGCTCAATGGCGGAAAAAAACAGGCGCAGCAATCGCAGCACATAGCGCATCACCACGAACAGGACCGCCAGAAAAGCGAGATTAGGCAGCATGGCGACGAAGCCCAGAGCCATGTTGCGCACCGGATCCAGCAACATGAGCAGCAGGTGCTGGGCGGTGGGACGCGTCCAGGGATAGAAACCCAGGACGACCTGGGCGTAGACGACAAGACACGCCAGCACTGCGACCGTGCGAACGCTGCGGAAGGTAGTACGCACTGACTTCCAAAAGGTCTCCATTTGAACGACCTGAAAAGACTGGATGCGCAGCGCCTCCACCCTGGACTTGAGCCGCTTCTCCGCAACGGCGTCCAGGCGCCGGAACAGGCGTCGCATGAGGACCAGAACAATTCCCAGCACCACCGTGGCACCCAAAGCGTAGCCAGTGTTCGTGAGCAACTGGCGCGGGCTGCGGTCCTGGCGGTAGACCGTGACGGCCTCTGCGATTCGCATCATGTAGGTCCTGGTTAGCAGCGGACGGGGAGCGCCCTCCAGGCGGACATCGGCGTCGGTGACGACCATGATGGAACGGTCGCCGGCAAGAATATTCGTCATCTGGTCGGACTCGACCTCGACCGCACGCAGCGAGTCGGTCGAAACGGCAGGATCGTTCGCGATCGCCACGATGCGGTTGGCAATGGCCTCAGCCCGCTTCTCCGCAGGGTAGGCTGAAACGCCCCCCACCCGGAAGAGGGGGCGGCCATCCACGGTGACGAATGCCGTGGGGCGATCCGCCTCGGGTTCCGGCCCCGAGGCCCCTTCCCTGCCTCCGGCTTGCGCGTAAACCGAGTGAGGGAACTGCAGCGCAGCCAGCGCCAGAAAAGCTGCCCAAAGAAATGTCCTTGCTCTCATAGAAATCCTCGGTCGGCGGGGAAAGACCCCCAACCTAGCCTCAAAACCGATAGACAAAAGAGAATGAGTAGAACGCAAATCCATTCGCCACAAATGTGCTTTTCAGGAAACCGCCGGAAAAGAAACGAGTGATCGCTCCCTGCAACGTGATATGGCGAGTCACCTGCCAAACGGGTGCAATGCCCGGGTTGGTCCCCACGTAACGCCCTTGACCGGCGCTGGGCGGGATTAATAGTCGCAGATCGGTGGCGTAGACTCCATCCTGAAGGGAAGTCCTCCAGTAACTCGGACATTCGAGAATGAGCACGACTCTCGGATGAGGAACCATCACTAAGGCAGGTGTCAAGTCGGTAAGGTTGGTCGGGCCCAACAATCCAATGGCTCCAGCGTAACTATTTCCCGGAAAGAGCGGGTTGAAGGCCTGCAGCCTGGGATCGGCGCGGTCTTTGTCTCCTGAGGCAATATCCGCCCGGACACTCAAGCGCGGCTTCCAGTGCCTCTGCGAAATCCGGTAACCCGTTTCGGTTGAGAAGGCCCAAGCCCGCACAGAAGCGCCGGAAAAGCTTCCCCACTGAAAGATCGCATCATAATTAAGGTCTAGCCGCGCTCCTGACCCGGACCACTTTGCGCCCAGGGTATGACGCTGCTCGCCGCCAATCCCCTGCGCGTAAGTGGAACGTGCACGATCCAACCCCAGGTAGTAGAAACCCAATTGCCCTTGCTTGAAGCGTGGGCTCTTTCGAGTCGCGGCGACTCCCCAAAAAGTCTGTTCATGATCGGGGGAGTCGTCAAACACACCTTGCGAGAGTCCCACCAATCGCGCAAGGCCTCCTTCCACCCGCCAGCCACCAGCTTTAAGGCCAAGAGACACTCCATCGAAGCTACGCTTGACATTCAAGCCAGGGCTCGCCGAGATGAGCCGACTGCTGCCGATCGTCAGTTCTTGCCGTCCCACCCTGAGGGTGAATTCGCGGTCATCACGGGGCTTTTCTTTCCATTCGAAGAAAGCCTGATGCATGTCCAAAGAGTTCTTATCTGTGGGCCGAGGCGAGTTCAGCTTTCCATTGATAAGTCCACTCTGGATTTCAGTGTAAACGCGAAATCGGGGGCTGAAGTGAAAATCTGCCCCTAAGAGATATCGTTGAAGGAAGTAGCCGTCTCGCGTGGACGGAATGTCTCCAACGCCGCGAATTCGAAATCCCTCGGGCCTGAATCGGATCTCCCCAGCCAGCGTGAGAAATCGATCCTCCGCGCCAAGTGAGATGTATTTAAGTGGATCCCAGAAGTCTACTTTCTTGGTCTGATCTTTGAGGAAGCTCCAATTCTCCTCCGCCAGGTTCGGCAGATAGACCCTGAGGGGTGCTGTTTGCCCCAGGCAAACCAGATGACTCGAAGCAATGAGAGCTATTGCTACCAGGAGTTTCACAATAGATTTAGATTTCACTCGATGCATGGTTCGACGAGACGGCACGAAACCCCTGGAACCACGACGGGCGCCGACACCACCTGGAACTCCTTAAGGCGAGGTCGCCCGAACATTAGGTTCCGCCATCAATGCCAGGCTGCTTAGCAGTACTGGCTGCGACTGAAAGAGGAGAAGACTTGGTGCGTTGAAAAGCGCAATGCACCCTACGCAGGATATCAAGGGCGGCCCTTGGCTAGTTAGTTTCTGTCGCGAAACTCGGCACTCGGGCTCCCCTCCTTAAATAAGGAGGGGGAACCGCGGCCACAGGCCACGGCGGGGGTGGTTCAAACGTTACCTGAAAAGCCCAGTCAGGAGCATGATTGCACCGACTCCTACCACCGCAGTGGTGCGACGCGACCGCTGTCGCTGCGCGCCACATCCCCTCACCAGCTACGAGGGGAGTTTCTGCAATCGTCCTGTCTCGCGACAGAGTCAGTAGACTTTAAGACCCTCGCCTCGAAACTGAGCGCACACTCTTTCGATGATTTCCTTTGAGGGTGGCTCGACATCCTGAAGCTTGTATTCGATGCCGAGCTGCTTCCACTTGAATGCACCCATCTGATGAAAGGGCAATACGTCGACCCGTTCTACATTACCAAGGCTGGCAGTGAAGTTGGCTGTCTGAGCGATGTCCTCCCGGTCGTCCGTCAACCCGGCCACCAACACGTAGCGCAGCCAAACCGGTTTCTTTCGGCTGGCTAGGCGGCGCGCAAAATTCAACACCGGCTCAACGTCCATGCCGGTCAAGTGCCGATGCCGCTCTGGGTCCCACGACTTGATGTCCAGTAATACAAGATCAATTTTCTCGAGGTCCCCATCCGTGAGGCGGTCACCCAAGTAACCGTTGCTGTCCAGTGTGGTGTGAATCCCCATGGCTTGTGCAGCCGTAAACAGCTTGATGACAAATCGGTCCTGCATCAATGGTTCGCCGCCGCTTATCGTAAAGCCACCCTTCATCATTTTGAGCCCGTGGCGGTACTTCCCGAGCTGCACTTTTGCTCGCTCTACTGTGACCGGAACTCCGTTCGTCATTCTCCAGGTATCGGGATTGTGGCAGTAGAGGCAACGAAACTGACATCCCGTGAGCCAGGCAACCACACGCACGCCGGGCCCATCTACGGTCGAGCCCGTTGTAAACGAATGAACGAAGCCCATATCACCGCTGGCGAGCGCTGTGCGAACATCCGCTTCCGGCACATGCTGGCCCAGGTCGACACGGAGCTCGAACGGGTCCTTCGCCTCCAAAGATACTTGCTGTGCCTTCAGGTGATCACTCATGTTACACGGTTCCATGGAAGGTGCGATTAATCACATCCAGTTGTTGTTCTCGAGTCAATCGCACGAAGTTTACGGCATAGCCGGACACGCGAATGGTCAAGTGCGGATACTTTTCGGGATGATCCATCGCGTCCAGAAGCGTCTCGCGATTAAACACGTTCACGTTCATGTGGTAGCCCGTGCTGCCAAAGAATGCATCGAGCATGCCCGTCAGATTGGTAATCCGGTCCTCCGCGACTCTTCCCAGGCCTTGCGGCACCATCGACACGGTATACGAGATTCCGTCGGCAGCATCCCGATACGGGATCTTCGCAACCGATGCCGCCGATGCGTGGATGCCATGTTGATCCCTGCCATGCATTGGGTTCGCACCCGGAGCAAAGGGTTCCCCGCGACGCCGCCCGTCTGGAGTATCGCCAGTGTTCTTGCCGTACACGACGTTCGAAGTGATCGTCAGGACCGATTGGGTGTGCAGCGCATTTCGATACGTGGGGTATTTCCTCAACTTGTTCATGAAGGTGCTCACAGCCCAGGTGGCGAGATGGTCAACGCGATTGTCGTTGTTACCGAACTTGGGGAAATCGCCTTCGACCTGATAGCCCGTCACGAGCCCGGTCTTGTCACGGTGCACACGCACCTTTGCGTCACGGATCGCTGATAAGCTGTCAGCCACCACGGACAGGCCTGCGATGCCAAACGCCATGGTCCGCAGCGGGGCGTGGTCGTGCAAGGCCATCTCGATGCGTTCATAGGCGTATTTGTCATGCATGAAGTGGATGATGTTCATGGCATTGACGTACACATTGGCAAGCCAGTCCATCATCTTCTCGTATTTCTCCATCACGTCATCGAACTCGAGGGTTTCGCCTTGGACCGCCCCCATGTTCGGGGCCACCTGTTCTCCACTGATCTCGTCCCGCCCTCCATTGATGGCGTAAAGCAGGCACTTGGCGAGATTCGCCCTCGCGCCGAAGAACTGCATTTGCTTGCCGACCAACATCGGAGACACGCAGCAGGCGATCGCTCCGTCGTCACCCCAAGTGCGGCGCATGATTTCGTCGTTCTCGAATTGAAGGGAACTGGTGTCGATGGCGACTTTGGCGGAGAAACGCCTAAAACCATCGGGAAGACGCGGGGAATACCATATGGTCAGATTCGGCTCGGGGGCAGGCCCGAGGTTGTAAAGAGTCTGCAGGAAGCGAAAGCTTGTTTTCGTTACCAGCGGCCGGCCGTCGTCTCCCATGCCGCCAATCGACTCGGTGACCCAAGTCGGGTCGCCAGCGAAAAGGTCATCGTATTCCGGCGTGCGGAGAAACCGAACGATGCGCAGTTTGATCACGAAGTCATCGACGATCTCCTGGGCCTGCGCCTCGGTGATCGTGCCAGCTGCAAGGTCCCGTTCAATGTAGATGTCGAGGAAACTCGACGTCCGCCCTAAAGACATCGCAGCTCCGTTCTGTTCTTTCACGGCCGCCAGATAGCCAAGATAGAGCCACTGGACAGCTTCCCTGGCATTGCTGGCCGGCACCGAGATATCGAATCCATAAGTCGCAGCCATCTGCTGCAGTTCTTTGAGCGCCCGCAGCTGCTCGCTGAGTTCTTCCCGGTCGCGGATAATCTCTTCCGTAGACATGGCGGCATCGAGGCTGAGTTTCTCCTGCTGTTTCTGCTCTATGAGCCGGGAAACCCCGTAAACAGCCACGCGCCGGTAGTCGCCGATAATGCGGCCACGCCCGTAAGCGTCGGGCAGGCCGGTCAGGATGTGCGAGCTGCGGCACCGCCTCACGTCTGCCGTGTAGGCATCAAACACGCCCTCATTGTGCGTCTTCCGATACTTGGTAAAGGTGTCGACCACGTGGGAATCGATTTTGTAGCCATAGGCTTTAAGGGCAGTGGCCACCATCCGGAAACCCCCATTGGGCATAATGGCGCGCTTGAGCGGCGCCTCGGTCTGAAGGCCGACGATGATTTCATTCTCGCGATCGATGTAGCCGGGTCCGTGCGCGGTGATGGAGCTTGGAATCAGGGAGATATCGAGGACCCCTTTCTTGCGTTCCTCGACGAACAGCTCTTTCAAACGATCCCAGATCTTCGTGGTGCGCTCTGTGGCGGGCGCAAGAAAGGAGTCGTCTCCTTCGTAGGGCGTGTAGTTCTGCTGGATGAAATCGCGAACGTTGATCTCCTTCTCCCAGATGCCGGGATGGAATCCCTGCCACGGGGAAATCACTTTTTCTTGGACGGTCGTGTTCATCGTTCCCCCTATATTTCTGTCGCGAAACTCGGAAGATAGCGGGACAACTCCCCTCCTCTGCTGAGGAGGGGATGTGGCGCGCAGCGACAGCGGTCGCGTAGCGCCACTGGGGTGGTAGGAGTCGGTGCAATTAGGCTTTTCAGGTAACGTTCGAACCACCCGCGCCGAGGCCTGTGGCCCCGGCTCCCCCTCCTTATCCAGGGAACGGAGGCCTAGTGCCGACTTTCGCCGCAGAACTAACTAGCCAATGGCTGCCTTTGATATACCGCGGGGTGATTGCGTTTTTCAGCGCACCAAGTCAACTGCCGGAACGGTGTTTCAAAAAAGCGGCCGCACCCACGTCGCCAATGCCTTTCGCACTCCACCTGCCGACAACAGTTCTCATATCAACCCCAGCAGCCGTCCCGTGTGCCGGGCGATCATTAGCTCTTCGTTGGTCGGAATTACCCAGGCCGACACCTTGCTCCCGGGCCGCGAGATTCGCGGACCT
>Ga0075428_100003473_pt1 | contig 17238 bp, 21 predicted proteins | sample RhiMetdeltSRZDD2_FD_75291 | JGI IMG/M metagenome (GOLD analysis project Ga0075428, IMG submission 75291) | Populus rhizosphere microbial communities from Tennessee, USA - Rhizosphere MetaG P. deltoides SRZDD2 | ecosystem: Host-associated > Plants > Roots > Rhizosphere > Soil | place: USA... | reverse complement strand
CACCGGCGGTGACGCAAGGGGGGGTGCCGCAAGCGCGTACGGAATATTCGCCGTGAACAGCCCCGCGCTTGTGATCCGTAGATGCTCTCTCCAGGCGGGCAGCGGGACCGATGGAACAGATGGAGCCGGGGGCTCTCTTGGAGCGGGAGGAGCAACCGGCGGACAGGGCAATCCCGGTTGCGAAGAGTCCGGCGGGTTTTGCTCGGGCTGTTCCCGCCCCCTGGGCGGTTTGCCGGGAACCTCGCCATGCGGCAGAACCGGTGGCACCGGCGGACAGCCCGGCCACGCCGCCAACGGAGGGCTGCCGGGCGGCACCGGCACGGGAGGAACGCCTGGAGGTCCGGGAGCGTCGTGTGGCGGTAGCACTGCTTGCGATGGAGTCCGCGGGAATGACGGAGCACGAGGCGCTGATGGATTGAATGGAGCCACCGGCCTGGAAGGAACATTTTCGCTGAGCGGTTACGCACCAATTCCCGGGGGAGACGGAAGCGCCGGTGGACCTGGCAATGGAGGGGGTGGCGGAGGAGGGGGCGGTGGCGGAGACGATGATTGCGATTCCTACGGCAGCAGCGGTGGCGGTGGAGGTGGCGGCGGATGCGGTGGAACCGCTGGACGCCGGGGATTATCTGCCGGTGGTTCCTTTGGAGTTTATCTCGTAAATTCCTCAGCGCGCATCGAGAGCTGTACGATTCAAACGTCCCGCGGAGGAACCGGAGGAAATGGAGGGACAGGCGGCGGTGGCGGCACGGGCGGCATGGGCGGGCCCGGCGGACAATATGGGGGCGGCGGCGAACAGGACGACGGTGGGGACGGCGCGCCGGGCGGTCGCGGTGGTGACGGCGGTCGCGGTGGCCATGGCGGCGCAGGAGCCGGGGGACCGTCGATCGGCATCGTCATGACTGCTGGCTCCACGCCACAACTGGTTTCGCTTACGTACGTCGTCGGCGCGGGCGGCGCCGGTGGCGTGTCACCCGCAGGCAACGGGCCCGCGGGTCGTAGTGCCGGTACGTACCCATAATATCTTTGCGACTGGTGAGGCTCCTAAGAGGCTGGTTTTGAATTCTTCGGAGGTACTTACCCCATTTGCCCATCTCTCCAGAGAAGCTAAATTCTTTTCAGTTTTTGCGGGGCGGCTGGATGTTCTATTCTGGAGTTCTACAACTCCTACCTCCTTGGGCGTTCTGCCGCTCCCGTGGTCTCTTCGAAACTATTACTAATACCGCTCGCGGCGGACGCGCATCGCCCCACACATCCGCGCTGTCTGCAGAGGCGGCCGGTAGTAAGGGGACATCACCAGCGCATAAAGGAAGAGATTCTTTGAGGGGCGCACGAATCCCCGGTTGATTCGATCTACGATATCGACGAGCATTTCAAACTGCGTCGGCTTTACTACATAATAGTCGGCGCCGGCATCGTAGCTGTCGACCACTTGTCGCTCGCTGTCCAGTCCGCTCAAGACAGCGACCTCCGTGAGCAGATATTCGGACTTCCCACGCATCCAGCGCAACAGATCAGTGCCCTTGAATGGCCCCAGCGTGTGGTCCAGCAACACGGCCATGGGAGCGGCCCTGGCCCGGTCCAGGACCATCAGCGCTGCTTCAAGCCCGGGCGCCGCTTCGAGCTGGAACGTCGGGCCAACCTTTTTCATCGCGCGCTGCAAGAGAAGGACCGCCTCGGGGTCGTCCTCCACGTAGAGCAGCGTTTTCGGGTCCGGATCGAGCGTCATAGGAGGCCTGACGGGCGTTTTATATACCTTGCGCGAACGCAATGTTCAAGGAGATTGCGCCCGGGGAGGATTTGGCAAGTCCTGGCCGGAGTCAGACAGAACGGTGGTAAACTGGCAAAAACAGGCAGTCTGGTGGGGTCGGGTATGGAGGAGACGGTTCTTTACGCGGAGGATGATTCCAATGATGTCACCCTGATGGAACTGGCCGTGGCGCGATGCGATGGAAACATCCGCCTCAGGGTCGTCCGGGACGGCAGCCAAGCCGTCGCTTATCTCAAACGAGAAGGAAAGTTCATCGACGCACAGTCATCGCCCGCACCCGCACTCATCCTGCTCGACGTGAAGATGCCGAAACTCACCGGCATTGAAGTGCTGGAGTGGATCCGGGAGCAACAAACTCTCTCGAACGTACCGGTGGTGATGATCAGTTCGTCCATGCAGGAGGCCGACGTGTTTCGTTCGTACGAACTCGGGGCAAACGCTTATATCGGCAAGCCCGCCGGGTTCAAACGGTTCGAGCGGATGCTGAGCGGCGCGCTGAGATTCTTCCTTGCTCGAATAACTGCGACTGAAGCCTCGCGTTAGATCAGCCAGATAGGGACTCCACTCGCGCCGCGGGCAAGTCGATCCAGAACGTACTGCCTTCGCCAGGGGCGGACACGACTCCCACTTCGCCGTCCAACAAATCGACAATTCGTTTCACCATCGCCAATCCAATTCCCGTGCCGGGAAATTCATCGCTGGAGTGCGCGCGCTGGAACACGCCAAAAATCTTGTGTTGATACGCCGGATCGATCCCAACGCCGTTGTCGCGCACGCTGATGCGGACACGCTCTCCCTCGACTCTCGTGACATCAATCTCGACTTCGGGTGTTTTGCCGGGAGGAACAAACTTCAAGGCATTGTTCAAAAGATTTTCGAGCGCTTGCGCCAGCAACATCGGATGCGCGTGCACACGTTCCGGCGTGGGTTGCACGTGGACAATCGCATTCGCCTTCTCGATTTGATCTCCCAACGCGTGGAGCACTCGGCCAATCGTGTTGTTGATGCGCACGGGCAGCAGGAGGAGATCGGTGTGATGCAGCCGGCCATAAGCCAGGAGATCGTCAATCAGCTTGTCCATGTAGGTCGCCGCCGCGGCGATGCGCTGCAGATGGTGTGCTGCCTCGGGCGTGGCAGCGACACCCAACTCCTCCAGCGTCACGTCGGCAAACCCGCGCATGGCGCGCACCGGCGCGCGCAGTTCGTGCGCAATTCCATAGCAAAATGTCTCCATCGATTGGACCGTGTGCTCCAGGTGCCGCCGGTGCTCCTCCGCCTGGGAAGCAAGCTCTCGGTTCGCGCGGCGCAATTCGATCTCAGCGTTCTTGAGCGGCGTGATGTTTATTGCGAGGCCCTGAATGCGTGTGTGGCCCTGGGCCGTGCGCGTAATCAGCATGCTGTCGCGCAGCCAGACCACCCCGTTGCGGGCGCTGTGAAAGCGATATTCGAGGACATAATGGCCACCAATTCTGAAGGCGGTTTCGCGCTCCCGCACAAACCGCTCACGGTCGTCCACGTGAATGTGGTCTTCCCAAAAGCGCGGCTCACGCAGCCATCGTTCCGGCGGATAGCCAAGCACGCGCTCCACCTGCCCGCTGACGTATAGTATCTTCAGCGGGTACTCCGCTTCCCACACGACGCCGTCGATCGATTCGAGTAATCGTTGAAAGCTCTTATCTTCCAGCGAGAGCCATTGCTGGAACACGCGAGACTCCGTCAAGTCAACGATCGCCACGGGAAATATTCTGTTTGCGTGATTGTCTGAGCCGTCGATCCCGTGGCTGATCAGGCGTGCAGGCACCCAGTTGTTGCGACCCCGGATGTTGAGTTCGGTTTCTATATGACCGTTGGTCGCCACGCCCAGCGCGCATTGCCGAAGATACCGAACCAGAGTGCCGCGGTCGGCGGCGGCGACGAACTGGTGAAGCGGTGCGCCAAACACGTCCTGCCGATCGCGGCCAAACAGAGCCAGCGTCGCCGCGTTCGCATGAGCAATCAATCCGCTCGCCCGCACTTCAATGTAAGCGACAGGATGCCGATCCAGATCGCGCATGCCCACGCCTCGGGTATCCAATTGTCGCCGCAGAGCGTCGACCTGTTCCTGCAGGAATAGGATCTTGTCGGGCCGGTCGTCGAGAACGACATCGGAGAGCGCCCGACCGGATTTGCTGCCACTCATACCGCTTTCGCCACGCGCCACGCGCCGGATCGCGCCTCTTCGTTTCGTCTTCATCACGACTTCACGTTTCGGCGGTGACATCTTCCAGCCCCATCAGGATGAGCTGAACACCCTGGCTCTCTTCATAAAAGCGCCGGGCGTTGGCCATCATTTTGCGCGGGCCAAGATGCGGGAGCTCCGCTTCGATCGGGAAATCCTGCACCTGAGTTTGCTGCGGAAGAATTTCTTCCAGCAGTTTTCGCAGCTTTGACATTTCCCACGCGCCGTCGCCTATTTGGTAGAGCAGCTGGCCCTCCACTTCACCTGGCTGAAGGTTGAACGCGCGGTAGAATGCATCGTTTGCGGCCTTCACTTTGAGATCGGCATACAGCGCCAGCATCGGATGGCGCGCTACCGCCATGATCTGCGAGGCGGCTCCTTTCATTTCGTTGATGTCGAGCAACATGAGCACCACTCCGTCAATTCGGCTTTCGTGCGTGCGATACGGGCGAACGCGCAATGAATACCATTTGCCGGTCCGGTCCTGCACTTCCCGGTCTACCGGCGCGAGGTGCTCGATCACTTCGTCAATAATCGCTTCGAGATCGGGCACATTGACCGTGCGGCTCAGATCAGAGAGGCGTCGCCCTACATCCGAAGGGATGAGATGGAAAAGCTTTTCCGCCGTGGGTGTGAAACGGCGGATGGTCAAATCGGTTGCGAGGATCACCAGAGCGACATTGACGCTGTTGAGTAGATTGCTCAGGTCGTTGTTTAATTGCCCGAGCTCGGCGTTGCGCGCCTGCAATTCCTGGTTCAGCGTAGTCAGTTCCTCGTTCGTCGATTGCAGTTCTTCGCGCGCCGTCTCCAATTCCTCGTTGGTGCTTTGCAGTTCCTCGTTGCTCGACTGAATTTCTTCGTTTGCCGATTTCAACTCCTCGTTGGTCGCGTCCTGCGCCTCAATGATTGCCTGCAACGACTCCTTCACCGCGGCAAGTTCGTTCTTCAGCCTGGAGATCGCTCTCGCCTCGGCGTCGCGCGTGGAACGCTTCTGCCCGGCTGGCGCGGTGACTGCCTGCGTCCGGAACAGCACCAGGAAATGCCGTTCCAGTTGCGATACAGCGTTCACCGGCTGGACCTCGATCATCACCTCGGAGGCGTGTCCCCGCGTGAGCTCCAGTCGCGCTCCCCGATGTTCGACGCGCTCGCCCGTTTGGAGCGCTCTGCTCACGGCCCGTCGAAGGTCGAGCGTCAGTTCGTCGCGCACCATTTTCAGCAGGTTCAGGCTTGCCGCCCCCGGCTGATGTTCGAGGAATGGCGCGGTCTGGCCGCGAAAATGGAGCACATCCATTTTGCCATTGATCACCACCGCCGCAGGTGAATAGCGCGAGAGAATCAGCCGGTCCACCTCGTGTTGTACATTCGCAATCTCCACCTCTGGCTTCGGCCGGTCGGGGCCGCGCGCCGGAATCGCCACCATTTCGCGCGGTGCAAACCGGCCCACATCCACCGCAGGTCGATAAGGCGTGGACTTTCGTGCGAAGAATTTGTGCCGTTTGTCGATCTGTTCGAAGAGAGTGGCCGCCTCGGCCATGCTTTCGCTCGTGCCCAGGAACAACACGCCATCAGGCTTGAGCGCGTAGTGGAAAATCGGCATGACCCGTTTTTGCAGCACCGGCGTCAGATAAATCAGCACGTTGCGGCAACTGATCAGGTCGAGGTTCGAAAAGGGCGGGTCGATCGCCACGTTTTGCCGGGCGAACACGCACATGTCCCGAATCGATTTGCTCACCTGGTAGAAGCCTTCGATTTTGGTGAAATAGCGCCGCAGCCGCTCCGGTGACACGTCCAGCAGAATATTCTCGTGATAGAGCCCGGCCCGCGCCTTTTCCAGTCCGCGGTCGTTGATGTCCGAGGCAAAAATCTGCACCGGGTAACGCTTCCGCGATTTTTCCATGAACTCGGAGACCGCAATCGCCAGCGAATACGCCTCTTCTCCGGTCGAACAGCCGCACGTCCAGATGCGCACCGGCGCGTCATCCAGCCGGTTCTTCAAAAGTCGCGGGAGAATTTTTCTTTGCAGTGTCTGAAAGGCGGAGGGATCGCGGAAAAACCCGGTCACGCTGATCAGCAGGTCGCCGAACAATGCCTCCACTTCGCCGGTGCTTTCCTGGAGAAACTTTACGTACGCAGTCACCGTGTTGATCTTGTGCAGCACCATTCGTCGCATGATGCGTCGGTTGAGCGTCCCGGGCTTGTAGAGCGAAAAATCGACTCCGGTGCGCGCGCGCAGCAGCACGAACAGCTTGCACATTTCCTCCGAGCTGTCGCCCAAAAGGGTGTCGCGCTCTGCGTGCTCCGGCAAAGGGCGTTTCGCCCGCGCTCCATCGCTTCCCGGCGCGACATACGGATGCCGCGCGATGCGCACCAGTTCCTGCGCCAGCGCTTCCGGTGAGAGGACAAAGTCGACGCACCCGGCCGCAATCGCGCTTCCCGGCATCGGGAAGTATTTGGCCGTGCCCTGGTCCTGTGCAAAAGTGATTCCCCCCTGGCCTTTGATTTCCTGCAGGCCCAGCGTGCCGTCACTGCCCATCCCCGAAAGCACCACTCCGACCGCTCGGTGCTGTTGCTCGACCGCCAGCGACCGGAAAAAAACATCGATGGGCATCATCGGGCCGTTCGCCGGCAGCCGGCCTGCCAGTTTGAACTCACCGTCGCGCAGCGTCACGCTGGCGTCGGCCGGCAGCACGTAAATATGGTTCGGTTGGGGCCGCATCCCATTCTTAATATCGTGCACGGGCACTTTGGTAGCGCGACCCAGGAGCTGACCCAAATGGCTCTCGTGCGTGGGATCGAGGTGCTGCAGGATGACCATCGCCATGCCAGTGTCGTCGGGCAAATGGGCGAGCAACTCGCTGAGCGCTTCCAGGCCGCCTGCCGAGGCGCCGATCCCCGCGATGGAGAATGGGAACCTCGATGAAACTTGCTCCGCAATAGTCCCCGAGAAAGGTCCCCCGGTTGTTTGCTCCGCGGGATCGTAATCGAGAGGCCCTTTCATCGGACGGGCCTTGCCGGTTGGAGACTCAGCCGTCCGCTTCACCTCCTCCCGCAGCGCATGGACCTTCGCATGCACCTCTTCTGCCTTCCGGTGCGTCTTATCGGCCGCAGTGTGCAACTTGTGGGCTTTCCTCACCTGCTGCGCTGCCTTGCCCTTTGCGGCGGAATTGCTGCGCTTAACCTGGCTTCGGAGGACGGTTCCTTTCTTTGTCTTTACCATTTCGAGTACACACGATAACGGGCCTCCATGCCCATCACTGTCGCGAAATTCTATTGCGCGCCCTTTTTTCGCAAATTGCAAGCAGCGTTTCTAGCGATCCTCGGGAGAAAATTGCAGGGCTGAGGCTGGGCCTCGCCGACCACGGAGGCCCACACGGCCCGAATGAGACAGGGAATTCCGAATCAGGAAAAACTTGCGGTAACGCGCTCACCTACTGGCCTTGTTCATCAGCCTTGCTTGAAAATTCTCCGAACGCGCTCGGTAGTATCTGCTACGCACTCCGGTAAACCGTTTTGGAATGGTGGAGCTGAGTTTAGAAGCTGGTTGGTCATATTTGGGCAAATGGCACGCAAGAACGTCGCGCCTCCGCTGGAATTGTCTGGGAAGGTTCCAGAGATAAAACCTAACAAATCGCTGCAGCGAACTGCCGCCCGCTTTGCGTTCGACAGCCACTTCCTCAGGTAAACAGCCCCCCTTTTCGCCGCTCAAGCCCGGTGCAACCGTACTGGGTCGTGACGGATGCCGACTACAAGAAGCTGCCCCGGCGCGAGCGCGGACATTTCAAGCGCTGCCCGGAATGCCGCGAGTGGTTTGATATGCGGGAGTTGCACGATGTTTTCTTTCACTGCGTAGACGGGCACGTTCCCAAAACAGATATTCAGTTTCAGGGGCCGGATTTCAGGGTGGAGTGACAACGCGCCCACGTTGGTCGAGCCGATGGCCGCGCTCGCTGAAGCCGAAACTCGTCGCGCAGATCGCCTTCACCGAATGGACGAGCGTCAAAATCCTGTAGAGCTCTAATCGGAACGTGAAAATTCCAGTTGAAGCACGTCAGGAGGCAGCCGGCGAGTTTCTTTTGCGTTATCTGGGCGACGCGCGGAGTCAGATTTTTGCCGTCCTTCGCACCGCTGACGTGAAGTTTCGCAAGCCGGCGCACGGGGCTTTGCGCGCTTCCGCGCGTTTCCCCAACGGCGTTGCCGATACGCTGTCCGCCGAGTTGACCGCGCGTGGGCGAGCCCTGGCTTCCGTGCTCGTAGAGGTTGCTGACGCGCAGGGGCTGATTACGATGACGGGACAGTATGACTGGTTCTTACAGCGAGAGACCAACGCGCCCTGAGCATCTGCTGCCAAACAGCGGCGCGCGTGGCTTTAGGAATTGGCAGCGCAATGATTTTGGATGAGATCGCGTATCTGGTCGTTACGAAGGCCACCGATCAAGATTACGTTTCCCCGTTTCACTCTACGGAGCCATCGCATCTATCTCTCTCGCGGTCGTTTTCTTATGGATCCTTTACAACTCACAGCGCGGATGAACATGATCGAACTCAGAGCCTGAATTACAAGGTCACGCCGCTCGTTCCGTTGGCACTTTGATTTCCGCTCGTGGTCATCACCGGCGCACACGATTCGCTGCTGAATCTTCGCGTCCGCGACAATCGACACCGCAGGGGCGTACGAGAAGCAATCGCCGTTACCATGTTTCTGGATGAGGTTCGTTATCGCGGTTCCATCGTCTCCGAGCCGCGTCCGACTCTTTCATCCAATTCGATTGCTTGTCGTACTCTACGTGGCCATCACAGAAAGCCACGTTGCCGCCTCCGTTGTGGCGATCCGCGATATAGTTGTATTTATTGTGGAAAGCGATTTCCCCTTGCTGGAATTGGTCCTCAAGATAGTCCCCGATGGCAATCATCTCGCTTGGCACGAGGATCTCGGCTTCCCTCGTTGGACGATACGTGGTCGTCCCTTCGGGAAGCGGGCCTATGGCGCCACCGAGGCCGAGGGCGACGTCGTACAGCCCCGCCGTTCCACAAAGATTATAACCATAGCTCGGGCTGAACGCGCCTGTCCAAAGAAGGCGTTTTTTCGTCGCCGGACACAGGAAGATGCCTGCCTGTCCTCCAGATTTTTCAAGCACAGAAGTGTCCCATGCCAGCCGTCCTGCGGCAGTCCACGTCTGCCAAAAGGGATACTGTTCGTGGTCCTCCAAATACATACGTAGTCCGATCGATTGTTGTCGCAGATTGCTTTTGCAAGCCGTTGAATGCGCAGCGGACTTGGCTCTCGACAGCACGGGCAACAGGATCGAAGCCAAAATACCAATTACCGCGATAACGACCAACAACTCGATGAGAGTAAACCCGCAGACCTTTCGTCTGGCCTCACATTTGATCCTCCTGTGTCTCATTTCGCCGCAAACTCTTTTACGGGACTAAACCAAATTACGCCTCAACGGATGGCTTGCAACCCTTAAAAGCGCCAAGCACGCTCGCCCAAGGGAAAATTCTATTTGAACCACTCAAGTATACACGTGGTTAACCGCCTCTTTACCGATTCACCTGCTTTCGACTCCACCGCTGCGCCGAACTCCGACAAAACTTGCGACACAAACGCAAATCAGTTTTTTGGCGGCTCCTCACTTTGATTACTGATCGCCAGTATCAAACCGCCGATTGTTCTCGCTATGTTGGCGTGGCGGAGCGACATTAGGCGAAATGCGAAAAACTATTGAAAACACCATCGTCGATGAAATTCACCAATGCACTTATGTAGTAAAGGCGGGCCGGATGCTTACCGACGGTGAGACGTACAGCGCCATTCGTGTGGAGATGCTGAAGCGGGGCGGGAAGTTTCCCCAAAAAGGCGAAACGCTGGTCATCGAGTCGGAACTGCGTTAAGTCCCACACGCTTCCCGCCAGGCGCCGCTGCGCGGCGCTAACGGGCACAGCAACCGACGTATGTTTCAACGCAAATCAAAAACCAGTGAACGTGCAGAGCATCGTGTCGAGCATAGCCAGCGCATGACCGCAGCGCCGCCGCTCGCAGACGAGTTCCCCCATTTGCGGTCCTTGACTATGGAGCTCGGCCAATACGACGGCGAGGGCGTCACCAGAATGAGTCAGATGAAGCAGAGCCTCAATTTGAAACACACCTCGTCGATCGTCCGAGTTCACTGCGGCAATATGGATTGTGTGCGCGGCGATTTTGATTTAACACGCGATATTGCTGACGCCGTAGCGTCGCGGCGGATGAGCGCGACGGGTGAGTTGCGCTGTCAGGGATGGCGAAACGAGGCGGTGATCGACAGGACTCGCTGCGGCCGGATCCTGCGCTACAAGCTGACTCTGGAATACGCGTAAGCCGGCTCGCGCGAAGGGGCGAAAAAATCGGGAAACTCCCCTTGTGTTCAGCCCGAAATGGCCTGAAGGTGGCTGATGCTCGAAAAGCCCTGGTTTTCAAAATGGTTCGGTTCTGCGCTTCGGTTCACTCCACAGGAACTGCAACAAAGCGCCGATGACGCCGGGCCCGACGCCCAAAATAACCTGGGGGCCTTTCTCTCCAACAGTGATCGCCAGGACGCCGCCATCATTTCCTACCTCAAAGCCGCGGACGGCGGCCACGCCATGGCTCAAAGCAACCTCGCGTTGATGTACACCACGGGCGATGGTGTCTCCCGCGATGATGCGCAGGCTCAGCATTGGTTTGGCCGCGCCGCCGCTCAGGGTTATGCCACGGCCCAGTTTCATCTGGGACGCCGCTGGCATCGTGCCAGCCTGACGTTGCCAGACGGCGAGGCGCGTGAAGCGCGCATTGAGGCGTTCAAATGGCTGCAGCTCGCCAGCGTGCAGGGTTATCCCAATGCTGACGCCTCGCGCGAACGGGTGAACATCGCCATGAGCGGTGAAGACGTGGCGGAAGGAAACCGCCGCATTGACGGCTTTGTTGCCGCACCGGAACAGCCGAAAGTATGATTCTCCTTCTTTTTGGGCATCCCGTTCATGAAACCTGCCACGTATCCTCCGCCGGCGCTACGCGCTTTAAAGTGATTTCGGTTGCACCCGGCGCATAACGGGTGCATGGTGAGTCGTCGGCAAAAGATTTCAAAGGCCACGCGGAGAATCGCCTTCCAAACCTTTTGGCGGCGATCACTCGCAGCGCTCGATTCTCCGTAACACAAACGTGAACCGTTTACATAGCCTTGCCGCGCTCCGATTAGACGGGGCGGACCAATGAATTCTGATCTCTACTCCAGCACGCGCCGCTCGCCTACTGCGCATAACGAGCAGCGCACGGGCGACAGACGACTTGCCGTGCTGGCCTCAATTCGGACCACCCGCAACCTGGGCCGAGTCTGGAATGTTGCTACCGTTATCCTTGGCACTGGGATCGCAGCCCTGCTCAGCGGTTTCGGCCTGTGGTCCCCAATTCTTTCTTCAGTAAGCATCACGGCATCTCTGGTGGTTGCCATCGGCGTTGCCTGGGGCGGCGCAGTCTTGCTGCCCAGGCCGGCAGCGGGTCTCCTGTGGTTTGCGGGGCCCATCGCGATCGGGCTTGTTTGGGCTGCTATGCTGCGCCAGTGGTCCGCGTTCGGTGTGCTCGCCGCGTGCATTACAATCTCCCTCGTTTCTCTGGCCATCTATCGGGCGGATGCGAGGCGGCACGCATGAATCGTCCACCCCGTTCCTTTCAACCACGCGAACCCAAACACCGTCGCAACGGCAAAATTCGTGCGCGCGAGGTGCGCGTCATCGATGACGAGAAACGCCAACTCGGAGTCATGTCACTCACCGAAGCCTTGCGCCTGGCGCAGAGCAAAGGACTGGATCTGGTTGAGACCGTTCCGAACGCCGTCCCCCCGGTGTGCCGCATCGCTGAGTATGGCAAACTGCTCTACGAAGAGGCCAAGCGCAGCAAGGACTCCGACAGCCGCGTGCCGGGCAATACGCTCAAAGAAATTCAGCTCACTCCCGGAATCGCAGCGCATGACTTCAACACCAAGGCCAATCACGCGATCGAGTTTCTGGACGCGGAAATGAAAGTGCGCGTCAAGCTGCGCTTTAAGGGACGGCAAAAGGCGCACAAAGAATTCGGCTTCGACGTCATGAACCGCTTCGTCACGGCAGTTGCCGGCCATGGGCGCGTTGACGTTCCACCCAAAATGCTTGGCGACCGCGATATGAACATGGTGATTAGCCCGTTGCCGCGCGGCCAGCGCGCCAAATCTAAATCTGCTAACGGCCAGCCCGCTCCGCGCCAGCATGATCAGCCATGAAAATCTTCATTCAGCGAACCGGCGGCGGTGAATACTGGCGTCGCGGAAGAGGTTGGGTGGACCAGCGGAACTCCGCGACCGCCTACAGAGGAGTAGTTGAAGCCATTGACTGTTGCATCCAGAGCATCAGTGGAGACGCCGACATCGTCCTGGAGTTTGGCGATCGACAGGCCGAGGTGCGCCTGCAACACAAAGGCAGATAGACGTGTGCCGGCCGCGCATCAGGCGGCTCTGTCGCAGGCGACTCGATGCACCTGGATCAATTCGTGCATGCCCTCGATATCCAGATAGTAATGATTTGCTTCCTGCCAGACTGAAGCCTTCGGACGATAGCGGTATGCATACCGCGTTTTCACAGCGTCCTGCTTCCACGTGTCGCCATTCTGCAATGACAGCAGTTGATCAGTCTCAAAACCCTGGAAATGACCCATCACCCTCGACTTGCTAATCAGGCGTCTCATCGCGTCACTCTGCGCCTTGCATCGAGGATATCAAGGTATGAATAACCCTCGGTAGTCCCAGGTGTTTTGCCGGGTGACGAACCTTGAACGCCTGTGCGGATCAATTGTCCAGGTGCTTCCCGAACGCCGAGCAGACTGGAAAAAGATTTAGGGCGGCTGAGGGAGGGCCTTCGAGCGATTGAGTTCGATTTTCACGGCCGCCATCATTTGGTTAAAGAAGGCGACCGCTTTAGGGGTAGTTGTGACGGTGGCGTCCAAATTCACGAGAGTGGGCAGTGAACTACCGGTTGGGATATCATAATAAGGCAAGACGGCCTTGATCCCGCCCGCTGCGCCGAGGCGGGAATAACAATCCTGGATGTGAATCTGTTTGGTGATAGCGATTCGGTAGCCGACGCGCTGGAGAAGTTCCTCGTAAGACCGGGTGGATTGAATCGCCTCATGGAGCAACCCGGGCTCAGCGCCGAGGCTGAACAGAATCGCCTTGAAGCCAGTGAACGGTTCGCGCGAAATAATCTCGAGGAAGTCATGCGGCTGTGTTTGAGCCGCGGGGTCGATGGTTGTCTTAGTCATAAAGCTAAGGAGGCCGGTCCGCAGCACGGACCGGCTGTTGAAAGGATCAGGAGTGGCGGGAGTTTCCGGAATTGTAGCCGCGCGCCGAGCGGTCCTCACGCGGCCGCGCGACGTCGATAGTAAGTGCGCGGCCCTGCCATTCCTTGCCATTCAAGGCGAGAACCGCGGCGTGGCCCTCAGGAGTGTTCATGGTAACGAAGGCAAATCCGCGACCTACCCCGGTGAATTTATCCATAATGATATTGATCTCGTTGACGGCGCCATGTTCGGCCAACATGTTTCGCAGGTCATTTTCGGTGACGTCAAAGGAAAGGTTCCCGACGTACAGGTTTGTGCTCATACGTTGTCGTTGGTTTCAGACACTCCCTTTCCCTTCCAGGGTTGTTCCCGACGGTCGGGTTTCAGATCGTGAATGAGAAATCAGACGAGATCCACCATGCCCGGAAAGCGGCTGGTTAGCTGAACCGACAGTACGGTAGGCCATCGCGAGCCGTATGCAAATCAAATCGGATGCGAGTCGGGCCAGCGAAATTGGGGTGACGGGCGTCCGCTAACCTGTTGATGCGGCGCGATGGGTCAGAGCTCAGGGATTCATGACCTCCTTCGTGCAGCAACGGGCAAACTGCGCAATCCGATTTCCCTTTGGCGGATTGGAGGAACGTGACCGAGCACTTTGTAGCGAGCCTGCGAAGTGACAGTCTTGCTCAAACCTGCTATTGCGGCTTTCTCGTGTCCGTTGCCGGACCCGCGACCTTCCATTCGTCACCGACTTTTCGCATTCTCACCTTTTCCGTATCACTTTCACCTGCGTAATAGATCATCAACACGGTCTCTTCGGGCGATACTTCGTCCATTTCCAAAATGCGGTAGCCAGTGAATTTTGCAGTTTCCCGGCGCAGGTTTTCCGAAAACTGTTCAGGCGTTTTGTTGTTGAGCTCGTTCTGATTGTCCCTGGCCAGGTCCCCGGTTAGTGAGGCCAGGAACGTTTGATGATCGCCCTGGCTATGCGCGAACATTGTGGAGTGAAACGCCGCTTGAGGGGTTGCATAGCCGGCGAAGCTCCACGTCTCGCGAGGGACCAGTTCGGCGGTGGCGCCCGCAAATGCTCGAGTGGCTGCGGCTGTTTGCGCTGACGCGGGCGATTGGTTCAATTGCGCTCGGAGTTGCCGCAACTCATTGGTTGCCGTGCGCAGTTGCGCTGCCTGATTCCGCAGGCGCAGTAACTCCGACTGCTCCTCTTTGTCTGTCTTCGCGACCGACGCAACCGCGGGTTCGCGCGCCGCGAGCTGCTTCTGCAACTCCTCGACGTTGACTGCCAGTTGCTGATTCAGCTTTCTCAGATTGGCATAACGAAAATTCTGAAACAGCAGCCCTGCAGCCAACCCAATGACAATTCCAACTGTAAGCGCCCGCATATCGACCGCAGTCTGCCATAAACGACCTTATCCACAACCAGTCTAAGAGCGAGTGCGCATGGCAGGTGATTAAGAGTTAAGATTACGATTGAGATTTACTGGAGTGAGTAAGTTCGCTTTTGAGTGCGCCAGCAAGAACCGCAATCAGGTATGCCCTGCTGGGGCTCATTCGAATTAACTCGGGTTGCGCAAGGGGAAGCACGATGTGAAAGCCGGTGCGAGTGGTCGAGGGTCGAGTGACTCGATGGTTAGCCTGTTGCTTTGGATTCGGAAGCAAGGCGGAGGGCTTCGAGTTCCTCCCAGCGGGCGTATAGTTCTGCAAGGCTGGATTTGGCAGTTTCGATTTCGGCTTTGAGCTCGTTGGTCTGCGTGGCGTGAGTGCGGTGAAAATCGGGCGAGGCAAACAGGTCTTCAATCCGGCCGATCTCCTCTTCGACCGCGAGAATGCGCGCCTCCATCCCTTCGAGTTCTTTGATTTCTTTCCATGTGAGTTTGCGCGCTTTTGGGGCCGTTGATTTCGAGGAACCACCTTTGTCCGGTCTTAACGCTGCGGGCGGTTGAGCGTTGCGCGCTGAAGGTCTCGCCTGGCGGGCTCGTTTCTCCTGGTAGTAGTCGTAATCGCCCACGCTGTGCGTAATGCGTTCGTCCCCTTCAAAGGCCAGGATATCCGTGCAGACGCGGTTGAGAAAATAACGGTCATGGCTGACGACCAGTACGACACCGGGGAAAGCGATCAATGCTTCCTCGAGCACCCGAAGCGTGGGCAGATCGAGGTCGTTGGTGGGTTCGTCGAGGATGAGAAAGTTACCACCCTGTTTCAATATGCGCGCGAGCAGGAGCCGGCTCCGTTCGCCGCCCGAGAGATGCTTGACCAGTCGACTGATGCGGTCATCGGCGAAAAGGAAGCGTTTCAAGTATGCGCGCACCGAGAGCCGTGCCTGGCCCCACATGACCCATTCAGCGCCGTCGCTAACTTCCTCGAGCGCGGTTTGTTCTTCGCGCAACTGCAAGCGATCCTGATCGACGTAGTTGAACTTTGTGAGCTGCCCAACTTTAACGGTGCCTTCCGAGGGCTGGACCTGGCCAATAATGGTCTTGAGGAGAGTTGTTTTGCCAAGGCCATTGGGCCCCGCGACGCCGACGCGCTGCCCATTCTGGAACGTGAAATTGAAACCGCGAAACAACACGCCTCCCCCAAGGGCGACGCCGAGATTGCTGCACTCGACGACGCGGTTCCCGAGCGGGGGTGGCGGCGGGATGCAGAGCTCGACTTCCTCTTCCGCAGTGGGAGCAGACTGGTCTTCCACTTCGTAGAATTTTTCGAAACGCACTTTGGACTTCGTACGCTGGGCACGCGGTCCACGCCGGACCCATTCCAACTCACGGCGCAGAAACATCTGGCGTTTGTGCTCAATGACGGCATCAGCAGCCTGGCGCTCCGCCTTGTCGAGGAGGTAATCGGTGTAGTTGCCTTCGTGCGCGAAGAACCGCCCATCGGCAAGCTCCACAATGCGGCGCACGACACGATCGAGAAAGTAACGATCGTGAGTGACGACGAGAAACGCGCCCCGGAAGTTTTCCAGGAAGCCGGCGACCCAATCGATGGATTCAGGGTCGAGATGGTTGGTCGGTTCGTCGAGAATCAAAAAATCCGGTTGCGAGACAATGGCGCGAGCCACGGCCACACGGCGCTTCTCCCCGCCGGAAAGAGAGTCGATGGAGCGCGCGTCGTCCGGACAATTCAAATGGGACAGGGCGGTGTCGATGCGGCGATCGACGGACCAGCCGTCGAGAGCAACGATGCGTTCCTCGAGTTCAGCGTGGCGGCGCGATTCGGCGGGCAGGCCTTCGAACTCAGCGATACAATCAAGCACATGCTGCGCGCCGGCCCGGACGTTCTCCCAAACATTCTTCTCCGGATCGAGGGTGAAATCCTGGGAGAGATAACTCACGACGAGGTCGCGGCGCTTTGTCACGGCGCCGCTGTCGGGCGTTTGCAAGCCGGCGAGCACCCTGAGGAAAGTGGTTTTGCCGCAACCGTTGCGTCCGACCAGGCCGACACGATCGTGTTCCTCGATGGCGAGGGTGGCGCCGTTGAGGACGACCTGCTCGTTGTAGCGCACGACGACATCGGCAGCGGTAAGTATGGTCGACATTTCCGAATCAAAGATGGGGAAGGAAGTGGGAAATTGAAAGTGGAGTCGGGAAAGTGCTGGAAGTTTTGCGACCGGCACGAGGGTTATCCAGCGGACACGTTTTCCTGCTGACGGTTAAGCGATTTGGAGGCGATGGAGGGAAGCGATGGCTTCGCGGCGGGTGAGGTCAGGAATAATCTGGAGTTCGAACGCAGAGGCGTGGTCCAGTTGCACGCGGTAATCTTCCGTCTCCCGAGTTGCGGCCGAGCTGAAATTGTACTGCTGGCGTACGATGTCCTTCCATGTCTGTCCGCCGTCGGGCGACCAGCGAAGCAGGAACTCCTGGGCACGCTCGCGCTGTTCCTCGCGAAACTCCAGATGAATGCGGCGAACGGTCA
>Ga0075428_100003472_pt1 | contig 17240 bp, 13 predicted proteins | sample RhiMetdeltSRZDD2_FD_75291 | JGI IMG/M metagenome (GOLD analysis project Ga0075428, IMG submission 75291) | Populus rhizosphere microbial communities from Tennessee, USA - Rhizosphere MetaG P. deltoides SRZDD2 | ecosystem: Host-associated > Plants > Roots > Rhizosphere > Soil | place: USA... | reverse complement strand
CTTGCAGCGCGTCGACAAAACCAGGATCCTCATAGCGATTGCCTAGCCCTGGGGTACAACCCAGCACATCAACCGGCTGGTTTTGCCAAAATGCGTTGTAGGTGATCACCGGGGCTGTGCCAGGATATTGACACACGATACCGCCACCAGCATTCGCCACAATGGCGTTATTCAGCACATACGGTGAGGCCTGGGCACAGTCGATCCCAGGGCCGGCATGTTCAATAATGACGTTGTTGCGCAGGGTCGGGGCGGCCTGATTCAAGAAAATTCCAGCTTGCTGACCACGGCGTACCACAAAACCGGAGAGCACTGCAGTACGCTCAACCCCACTCGCAGCACTCACCACTGCCCCGGCTCCCTGGCTGCCATCAAGGATCGCTCCAGGCTCGCCCTGAATATGGACTCCCGGTTTCATGGTCACATTTTCAAAGTAGACTCCAGGAGCGACGAGCACCGTATCTCCAGCGCTGGCGGTGGCAATACCGGCTTGAATGGTCCCATAACTGTGAGGTACTCGTAGTATCGCTGCTGACGCGTACGGCACAGAGATCATCAACACTAGGACCCCGAGCGCAAGGCCAGCATAGCCCCAGGCAGATGCCTGGCTGTGTCGTGCCCGTGGGACGACAACAGTGTGGGAGCTGACGTTAGAGAATCTCATCCTGCGCTTAGATACGAAGTTATAATTCTGCCTGCGCTACAGCCTAGGCGGCTCGGAGACACTCCTCGCAGAGCGAGCCACGCTGGCTTCTTCTCACCCATGATGAAGAACTAATAAGGTATCATAATACAGGAGGGCATGTCGAGTCAAAGAAAATTACTTTACTGGGTCTGCAGCGCTTAGTGAGGGAGGCGTTGATGGTACTCTTGTAGGGAGCACACCTCGAGGTCACGTTCCTGCAGCGCCTGGATACCGCGCACCGCCGCAAACGCGCCTGGAATAGTTGTACAGTAAGGAATGTTCAGGGTCAGGGCCGTGCGCCGTAGGGAGTAGGAATCTGCACGGGAACTTTTCCCCGCCACCGTGTTAATCACCAACTGAATCTCCCGCTGCAGCATCCGATCCACCACGTGTGGAGGTCCTTCATAGACTTTGTTAATAGGCTCCACAGCCAGACCCGCCCCGGCAATAGCCGCGGCTGTGCCCTGCGTCGCCAGCAGGCCAAAGCCGAGAGCGGTCAATTCCTTGGCAAGGCGCACGACGGCAGGTTTGTCCTGGTCTTTCACGCTGAGAAACACCCGGCCGGCACGGGGCAAACCGCTCTCCACACTCATTTGCGATTTGGCAAAAGCACGCCCAAAGGACGTATCGAGGCCCATCACCTCTCCCGTGGACTTCATTTCTGGTCCCAGGACCGTATCCACACTGGGAAATTTGATGAACGGAAAGACGGCTTCCTTCACCGCGCTATGGGGAATCGCGACTTCCTGGGTAAAGCCGAGTTCCGGCAAGGTCTTCCCAGCCATCACCCGCGCCGCCAGTTTGGCCAGCGGCACGCCAATGACCTTGCTGACAAAGGGAATCGTCCGCGAGGCGCGCGGATTGACCTCCAGCACGTAGACCACACCATGTTGGATGGCAAACTGGATATTGAGGAGTCCGATCACCCCGAGTTCAAGCGCCAGGGCCCTGGTTTGGGCCTTGAGTGTGGCCAGCATCGCCGCTGACAGCGAATACGGCGGGAGTGAGCAGGCACTGTCACCGGAGTGAATGCCGGCCTCTTCGATATGTTCCATAATGCCGCCAATGACCACCGTGGTGCCGTCGCAAATCGCATCAACATCGACCTCGATGGCGTCTTCAAGAAATTTATCGATCAGTACCGGCAAGCCAGGTGACGCGGCAAAGGCTCGTTGGACGTACGCCTCCAGGCTCTCGTCATCGAAGACAATTTCCATGGCCCGTCCCCCGAGCACATACGAGGGCCGCAGCACCACGGGATAGCCCACGCGTTGGGCAATAGCTTTGGCGGCTGCCAGGGAGGTGGCCGTGCCATTGTCGGGTTGGGTCAAGCCTAACTGGGCAATCAACTGTTGAAAACGCTCCCGGTCCTCGGCTCGGTCAATGCTGTCAGGCGAGGTGCCCAGAATCAGCACGCCAGCCTGGGCCAGCGGCAATGCTAGGTTGAGCGGGGTCTGACCACCGAACTGCACGATCACACCATCGGGGCGCTCGACCTCGACGATATTCATGACATCCTCAAAGGTAAGCGGCTCGAAGTAGAGGCGGTCGGAGGTGTCATAATCGGTGCTCACCGTCTCCGGATTACAGTTCACCATGATGGTCTGATAACCGTCCTCTTTCAGGGCAAAGGCGGCGTGCACGCAGCAGTAATCAAACTCAATGCCCTGGCCAATGCGGTTAGGGCCTCCACCGAGGATCATGACTTTTTTCACAGCCTGTGGCGCGGCTTCGCAGGCGCGCTCGTAAGTGGAGTACAAGTAGGGGGTGTGGGCGACAAATTCGGCGCCGCAGGTGTCGACCCGCTGAAACGTCGCTGTGATGTGCTGCTGCTGGCGCAGGGCACGGACGCGCTGCGCCACCTGCTGCAGATGGCCATTACTCTTGGTAAGGAGGGCCGCGATACGTGTGTCGGCAAAGCCATACTGCTTGGCACGGACCAGCGCCGTGTGCGGCAGCGCCATGGTCTCCGCTGGCGCTTCGCCTCGCTGGATCTCACTTTCGTACGCCACAATTTGCTGGATATTCACCAGAAACCAAGGGTCAATCTGGGTGAGCTGGGCGATGGTCTCCACTGCCATGCCACGGCGTAGGGCTTCCGCAACGTACCACAGACGCTCGGCGTGCGGCGTGCGGAGTTTAGCATGCAGGGTGGCCTCGATCTCCGCCGCCGTCTGGCCTTCTAGGACGGGCGACTCGAAGCCATAGTGTCCCGTTTCCAGTGAACGCATGGCCTTCTGCAGCGCTTCTTTAAACGTGCGCCCGATGGCCATGGCCTCACCGACCGACTTCATCTGCGTGGTCAGGGTTGGATCGGTCTCCGGAAATTTCTCGAAGGCAAAGCGCGGCATTTTCACGACACAGTAGTCGATGGTCGGCTCGAAGGATGCCGGCGTGACGCGGGTAATATCGTTGGGGATTTCGTCCAGGGTATAGCCCACGGCCAATTTCGCGGCGATCTTGGCGATTGGGAAACCAGTGGCTTTGGAAGCCAGGGCGGAACTGCGTGACACACGCGGGTTCATCTCAATGACTACCATGGCGCCATTGGTGGGGTTCACCGCAAACTGAATGTTTGAGCCACCGGTTTCTACACCAATGGCGCGAATGATGCGCACCGCCGCATCACGCATGTGCTGGTACTCTTTATCGCTCAGCGTCTGCGCTGGCGCCACCGTAATGCTATCGCCAGTGTGTACGCCCATGGCGTCAACGTTTTCAATGGAACAGATAATCACGACGTTGTCGGCCAAGTCGCGCATCACTTCCAGCTCGTACTCCTTCCACCCGAGCACGGATTCCTCGATGAGCACCTGACGCCGCGGACTCGCCGCCAGGCCCCAGGCGACGTACTCCTCAAACTCCCGGACCGTATGGGCGATATTCCCCCCCGTGCCACCGAGGGTGAAGGAGGGACGAATGATCAGCGGCAGGCCAAGCTCGGCAAGTACTGGCGGCGCTTCGTCAGCACGCGTGATGCACACACTGCGCGGCACGACGAGACCAATCTCTTGCATGACCTGCTTAAACAGGTCACGATCTTCTGCCTTTTTGATGGCCTCCAGTTTAGCGCCAATCAGCTCAACCCCATAACGTTCGAGTACACCCGTTTCTGCCAGGGTCACTGCCAGGTTGAGAGCGGTCTGACCGCCCATCGTCGGCAGGAGGGCCTGCGGTCGTTCGCGGCGAATAATTTTTTCCAGCATGTCCGGGGTGAGTGGCTCCAGATATGTCCGGTCAGCCAGCTCCGGATCGGTCATGATAGTGGCGGGATTGCTGTTCACCAGCACGATGCTGTAGCCCTCTTCCTTGAGAGCTTTACAGGCCTGGGTACCGGAATAATCAAACTCACAGGCCTGGCCAATGACAATCGGACCGGAGCCAATGAGGAGAATTTTCTTGAGATCCTGACGTTTGGGCACGGCCTTCCCCTTACGAATGGTGCAACATACTGGCGAGAAACGGTGCAAAGAGTTGACGGGCGTCGTGTGGCCCGGGCGATGCTTCTGGATGAAACTGCACAGAAAACACGGGCAGTTCCCGATGCCGCATGCCTTCAATGGTGTTGTCATTGAGGTTGATGTGCGTGGCCTCGAGCGCCTCTGGCATGGTCGCGGGATCAACGGCGAAACCGTGGTTTTCGGCGGTGATGTGTACCCGCTCTGTCTGTAAGTCGCGAATCGGTTGATTTCCTCCATGATGGCCAAATTTCAGTTTCACGGTCTCAGCGCCGCATGCCAGGGCGAGGATTTGATGCCCGAGACAAATCCCCATGATTGGCTTCTTTCCTAGGCATTTTCTGACTTGCTCAATGATGTACGGCAAAGCGGCTGGGTCACCTGGTCCATTCGAGAGAAAGACCCCGTCCGGCTGCAACTCCAGCACGGCCTCGATGGGTGTGACAGCCGGCACGACGGTCACCCGACAGCCCCAGTCGGTCAGGCGGCGCAGGATGTTGCGCTTGATGCCGTAGTCATAGGCGACGACTGCCGGAGTGACTCCTGCCGGAGGCGGCGCCTCTACTAGGGTTGAAGCGCCGCCTGTCCAGACATATGAGGCTGCACAGGTCACTTCTCGGACGAGGTCACGACCGCTCAGTTGCGGCACAGTGCGGGCACGGGCGACCAGCACTGCTGGGTCCAGCTCGGTGGTGGAAATAATGCCTTCCTGAGCACCATGGTCGCGCAAATGACGCGTCAACGTGCGCGTGTCGACCCCCTCAATGCCGACGACCCCATAGTCGCGCAAAAAGTCAGGCAGGCTGCGGTGTGCCCGCCAATTACTGACCACGGGACTGCACTCTTTCACGATAAAACCCTCGACCCAGGGCATGTGCGATTCAAAATCTTCGTCGTTGACGCCATAGTTGCCGATCAACGGGTAAGTCATGGTGACGATCTGCCCTTTGTAGGAAGGGTCGGTCAGGATCTCTTGATAGCCCATCATACTGGTGTTGAAGACCACTTCCCCCATGGCCTCACCAGGAGCACCGAACGACTCGCCCTCAAAATAGGTACCATCCGCCAAGGCCAGCAGTGCCCGCATGGCTCTTCCTCACAAACGCTCAAAGATGACTTCGCCACTGACTAGCGTCGCCACCGCGGCCCCGCGGAGGCGCCAGCCGAGAAACGGACTATTTTTGCTGCGCGAGCGCAACGTCGTTGCCTCTACCTCGTAGGTATAGTCCGGGTCGAGGATCGTCACGTCCGCATTGCTCCCCACGCGCAGTGTACCGTGTGGCACACCCAGGATGCTGGCAGGATAGACGGTATATTTAGCAACGATCTGGGACAGCGATAGTATTCCCTCATGGTACAGGCGCAGCGCCAGCCCCACACTGGTTTCCAAACCAATCATCCCTGCCGGTGCTGCGGCATAATCCTGGTCCTTTTCCGAGACATGATGGGGCGCATGATCCGAGGCAATGACATCCAGCGTCCCATCCTGTAATCCTGCCTTGATGGCCTCGACATCCGCTGCCGTCCGCAGCGGCGGATTGACCTTGGTATTGGTATCGTACCCCTGCACTGCCTCATGCGTGAGGGTAAAATGGTGCGGACAGGCTTCTGCCGTTACTGTGATACCCTGCTCTTTCGCGCGGCGCACCAAGTCCACTGCTTCTGCAGTGCTGACGTGCTGGATGTGCAGATGCGCGCCGGTTAGCTCTGCTAGCTGGATATCCCTGTATACCATGACATTTTCGGCCACTGCTGGCACCCCTATAAGGCCCAGCGCTGTCGACACGTCCCCCTCATGCATTACCCCGCCAGAGGACAGTCGATGATCCTCACAGTGGGACAGGACTGGCAGCTCCAGCATGCGGCCATACTCCATGGCGCGGCGCATCAAACGGGGATTCATGACGGGCATACCATCATCTGACAGGCCGACGATGCCGGCCTTATGCATCCCCCCAATCTCGGCCAATTCCTCCCCGGCTAGGCCTACTGACACGGCACCAATCGGCAAGAGACGGGTACCACCTACGGCCGCCGCGCGGCGCAGCATAAACTCCGTGACGGCTGGTGTATCATTGACTGGTTTGGTATTCGCCATGGCGGCCACGGCGGTAAACCCGCCGGCCGCCGCCGCCGCCAGTCCTGTGGCGATGGTTTCCTTATATTCGAAACCCGGCTCACGGAGATGGACGTGCATGTCGAGGAAGCCCGGTGCGACCACGCAGCCCTGGGCTTCAATGAGGTGTGGTGCCGGGCGTGGGTCATCGGGCGCATGTTGCGAAGGGATACGCATGTCTGGACCCAGTGCCATAATTTTACCGTCCGCAATCCATACGTCCAAATGCCGGTCGATCCCCTGGGCTGGATCAATTACCCGTCCGCCACGAATGAGGATGTCCACCTTAACTCCCTCCCAGGAGCAAATACAGCAGCGCCATACGGACGGCCACGCCGTTGGTCACCTGCGTGAGAATCACCGACTCGAGCCCGTCCGCCACCTCTGGCGCAATCTCCACACCACGGTTCATGGGCCCTGGATGCATCACGAGCACGCCGGATTTGGCACGCCGCAGACGTTCTGAGGTGAGACAATAGCGCTCTGAATATTCCTGCAGCGACGGAAACAGCACCTCGCCGTGGCGCTCACGCTGGATGCGCAACATCATGACCGCATCAGCGCCCTGAATAGCAGTATCGAAATCGCTCGTGCACTCCACCCCCATCTGCTCGATGCCTATGGGCAGCATAGTACGCGGTCCACAGACACAGACCTGCATGCCGAGCTTGCGCATAGCCAGCATGTTCGAGCGGGCTACCCGGCTCGCAGCAATATCTCCAACGATCAAGACTGTGTGTCCCGTCAGCGTGCCCCATTTCTCTTGCAACGTGTACAGATCGAGCAGCGCTTGCGTCGGATGCTCATGCGCCCCATCACCAGCATTGATCACAGGGCTTGGCAGGTAGCGCGCCAGCAAGTGTGGTACCCCCGCCGCACTGTGACGGACCACAAGCACGTCGGCCTGCATGGCCTGCAGATTCTCGGCCGTGTCCCGCAGGCTTTCGCCTTTGCTCACACTGCTCGTTGCCACTGAAATATTGATCACATCGGCGCTCAAGCGTTTCCCGGCAATCTCAAACGAGGTGCGCGTACGGGTACTCGGCTCAAAGAAGAGATTGATGATGGTTTTCCCACGTAATGTGGGAACCTTTTTAATATCGCGTTCGGAAATCTCCTTAAAAGGGGGCACGGCATCGAGGATGTAGTGGATCTCGTCTGCCGTTAAGCTCTCAATCCCGAGGAGGTCGCGACCACGGAGATCAATGGTGCTCATGCTGCTCCTTTTCCCATGCGCGGTATCACGGTGCCGTCCCAGACTCCCCGGCGAGAATGGTCACGGCATCCTTGCCATCTACTTCTTCGAGTAATACGCTCACCTGCTCATCCCGGGCTGTGGGAATATTTTTCACGACATAGTCAGCCCGAATCGGTAACTCACGGTGACCACGGTCAATCAGCACCGCCAGTTGGATCGACTGTGGACGCCCAAAATCGGTCAGTGCATCCATCGCCGCCCGGATGCTGCGCCCGGTGTAGAGCACATCATCGACGAGTACCACGTGTCTGGCTTCTAACGAGCAGGGGATGTCTGTTGAGTGCACCGGCCGGCTCTTCGGACCTTTGAGATCATCACGGTACAGCGTAATATCGACGGCTCCTATGGGCACGCTGTGGCCCTCGATCTGTGCCAGGTGCGCCCCCAGGCGCCGCGCCAGGGGCACCCCACGCGTGCGGATGCCGATGAGCACCAGGTCGGCCGCGCCTCTGTTGCGCTCGAGAATTTCATGCGCAATGCGCCGCAGCCCGCGCTGCATGGCAACTGCATCCATCACCTGCGCCTTGACACGCCTCTCCACGTTTTCCCCTCCTCACCCTTTTGTGTCGCTTCTTCAGGCCGGAGGCAAAAAAAAACCCCCTTGCGCATGCAAGGAGGCCCTTAGGTAAGAAATGATAGCAGATCATATATCTTTCCCTTCTTCGTCTCACGGGACGATCTTAAAGAGAACTGTGCATATGCTACCAAAATTTCCTGGGAAGTCAAGAGGTGCGCTGTGGTGCCGGGTGCTGGGCGACGAGACGTTGGATATTGGCGCTCCGATCGATTTTTCCGGTGCGAGTCTCGAGGAGCTGCGCGACGAAGAAGACCTGCCGTGGGATTGCGTACGGCGTTAAAGTTGGCTGTAGAGAGCTGCGGAGCGCTGTGGTGAAGGCCGATGCGGCGGCAGAGTCGCTGCCATACGGCTCGCCTTCGATAACCGCTACCACGGCGTGCCCCAGGCGTGGGTGCGGGAACGGGCCAACGAAGAAGCGCCGCTCGGCATAGACACCCCCTTGATAATGCAAGAGGTAGGCTTCCAGGGCACGTTCCACCTGCTCCATGTGGACCTTGACGCCCCCCGAATTGATCACATTGTCGATGCGGCCCAACCAGCGAAACGCGCCATCTGTCTGGAACTCGATGAGGTCGTTGGTGTACAAGGTCTCGCCACACGTGAGCGCTGAGGTGATGGTGAGACAGCCGCGGGCATCGACGCCCAGACGCACCCCAGCAAAAGGCACAAAACGGTCACTGCGCGGCGGACCATTCAAGCGTCGCAAGGCGATGTGGCTGACTGTTTCCGTCATCCCATACGTATGGTACAACGGTGCCTGCACCCGCTGGAGCTGTTCTTCCAACGCCAGACTCACCGGTGCCCCGCCAATCAGCACAGCCTTCATGCCGTCCAAGATGGTACGTTCATGGAGGCTACCATGTAACGTTTCGTGGAGCTGCAACGGCACCATGGCGGTAAAGTCAAAATGCTCAGCAGGGGCAAGGGGGGCGAGTGGTCGGCTCACAGGATCAATCACCGTGAGGTGGAGCCCCAATTCAAAGCCACGGACCAGCATCATCATCCCCGCGATGTACGTCACAGAGAGGCACACCAGAGCACGATCGCCGGGCTCAAGGCCAAGGGCCTGTCCGGTCCAATGGGCACTGGTGACCATTTGCGCCCGTGTCAGCAGGATGGTTTTGGGCTGGCCGGTAGAGCCCGAGGTCTGGATGGTAAAGGTCTCCTGCCCCGACAGCCAGTGCTGGCAAAAGTCTAAGACACCTCGTTCGTAGTCACGCACCTGCGCCCGGAGACATCCGTCCAGCAGTTGCTGACGTGAGTATGATGTGCCATTGAGCACAAAGGCATCCATACGTACGCCTCTACCTCGGTTCCCTCCCCCTTAATGAGGGAGGGCTAGGGTGGGGGTGAAGGTTAGGAAGGCGCGTAATCCCTAGCCCTGAAAAATATCTTCGGGCAAAAAAGCCGAGACGGTGACATTGGGCAGGTCGACCACATTGCTAATACGCAAATCGACTGCAACGCTGCAGATGATATAGGCCTGTTCTCGGCTCCAACCGCGCTCTTGCAGCAACTCGATCATGTTGATCAAGGCGTTGCGGGCCGCCAGTGTCAGATCCTCGCCTTCCTGTGTGCCGTCCTCGCGTATGGGCATACCCATGGTGGCAATAAAATTGCGCGGGGCGGCCCATTCTGGGGCAACAAAATACCCTGGGTGCGCAAAGCGCGGCCAGCGGATATGGTGGCGTGCCGCTTCCCCTGCATGCAGGCGGAAGCGCACCACGGCGGTGGCACCCATCTCAATGGCCGTGATGCAGCATTCGGAGTCACCCTGGGCAAAATGCCCGTCGCCCGCCGAGTAGAGGGCTCCCTCCACATTGACTGGGATCAGCAGACGCGAACCTTTGGTGAGCTGCTTGGCGTCTACGTTGCCACAGTTTTCCCGTGGCGGTAGCGTCCGCAGGCCCTCCTCGGCAATGGAGCCACGTGACGGCACGGCATCTTGCGGATCTGGGAGAAACGCGATGCCACCACGGGCTACGAGTGCCGCCTCACGGCGCGACCAGGCCTCGATCTGGGCGCGTGAGGGAGCAATACCGGCCGTGCCCATGAAGGAGCCATTGGGGATGCGCACGCCAGGAATCTGCGGTGAGGTCGCCCAGCCATCTTGAATGTCCCAATGTGCCAGATAGGGCTCAGTGAATAGATCCCGCAGAAAGCCAGCGCCAGGCCGGTTGCGCGTCCAGCCACAAGGCTGTGGGAGAATGTCCAGGTATTCAATTTCCAGCAGGTCTCCCGGTCTGGCACCTTTGATGTACACCGGCCCAGTCAACGGGTGGGCCACCTTGGCATCCAAGTTGGTTAAATCCGCCACTGTCATGCCGGGTTTAATCTGACAATCCGAGGCATCGCGGGTTTCCAGGACGACTTCTTCCCCAGGTTCCACCTCGATGAGCGGAGCAATATCGGGATGCCAGCGATTATGCCCTGTATGCGGTTCTTCCTTGAGGCGCTTGTTGCGATCAATGGTGATGCTCTGCATAAGATACTCCTGTCAAGCGGCGCTACCTGGCTACCCTGGAGAGGGCGCCGTCAGCCGCCGCGTGGTGTCCACAACTATCTGGCCATCCTGCACCGTTATGGCAAAGCGATCAAGGGGTCGCGGGGCCGGCCCTGCCAGCACCGCTCCTGTCGTGCTAAACTGCGCGCTGTGACAGGGGCAAAAGATGACCTGGCGTTCCGGGAGATAGTCCACCGTACACTTCATGTGTGTGCATTCGTCCGACAGGGCGAGCACGCCGGTCGGGTGATGCGTGATAATACACCGCTCTTTCCGGAAATGCTTGACGCTGCCCACGGGAAACGTGTCGAGGGCAGCCAGCGCAAACTGCCCTCTCCCTTCCCCTGGGGTGGTGGGCGAGAAGAAGAGTTTGAGGAGGAGCCAAAGTTGCCCTCCCACCACCATGAGCACCGAGGTGATCCAACCCAGGCGCACCAGGCGCCGGCGGGTAAGCCTTGCCCTGGTGTCTTCCTGAGATGGTATCGGTTGTTCCTGCATGTGGTCCATCCTGTGTCTCAGGAAAGCGCTAGCGAGCACTGTACGTCTGACAGGGTAGCCGCAACCGCAGGACAAATGCAAGACTCCTGCACTGGGTATATGGGACAGTGAGGTGTCTATGATACAATGGCTCACTGCTTGCAGCAGGCTTATGAACACTGCGGTGGAGGAGGCGTGATGACCCTCAAGGAAGCCCAGGCGCTGACCAATCCGTTTGTCCGCTGTCGGGATGGGCGCATTGGCCAGATCGTCCGCATGCGTGCGGGCTATGCGCCTGATGATTCAGCGCAGGATGCTGTGGGCGTGCAGGTACGTGGGGAACAGGAGCTGCGCTGGATTCCGGTCCAGGATCTCATCCAGGGACGGGATGGCCTCTGTCAGGAAATGGGGTAAAGTGCGAGAGCAGGACGAGAGACGAAGGAGAAGGAGGGATATCCGTGCAGGACACACCGTTCCCGATACGCTGGGGCCTCGTGGGTCTTGGTTGGGTTGCAACCGATTTTATCGCCCCGGCCATGGTCCAGAGCCCGAGTTCGCGGCTCGCTGCCTGCGTGGGCAGCTCGTTTGCTAAGGGGCGCGCCTTCGCTGAGCGCTTCGGCGTGGAGCGCGTCCACGGCGACCTCGAGGCACTGATGCACGCCCCGGACGTCGATGCGGTTTACATCGCCCTGCCGAACGCCCTGCATCATGCGGCTGTGCTGGCCGCCGCACGTGGCCAGAAGCCCGTGTTGTGCGAGAAGCCGTTCGCCATGACCGTCGCGCAGGCGCGCGAGATGGTCAATGCCTGTCGCGCCGCCGATGTCCTCCTGCGCATCGCCCACCAGATCCGCCTTGACGCGGCGGTCGGGCGGGTGCGTGAGATCGTGCGTTCTGGGCGGCTCGGACGGCTCGTCGCGATCACCCTCGAGCGCGCCTCTGGCCTGGCCTTGCGGACATCGTGGCGTCAGGACGTCGCACAAAGCGGTGTTCTTTTCGATGTAGGGGTGCATCTGCTCGACCTCATTCCCTGGGTGAGCGGTCAGCACTTTGTCGAGGTCAGTGCCTTCACCCACCCGGATCGCCGGCGGGGTGAACCGGACGATACCGTCACCATCTTGGGGCGTCTCGACGGCGACTGCCACGCGATGGCGCGGGCGACGCGTGAGATCGCCAGTGCGGAGAACAACCTGATCGTGGAGGGCACCGAGGCGACGCTGATCACCTCAGCGCTGCGCTTTGCTCCGGAGCACGTGGTCCGCGTGCGCGATGGCGCCGGCACGACCGAGGAGCGCTTTCCGGCAAGCCCGGCCTATGCGCTGGAGATCCGTGCGTTTGAGGACGAACTGCGCGGCGAACGCAGCCTGTTGCCAGATGGCGAAGACAGCATGCAGACGGTTGCAGTCACGCAGGCCGTCCTGCAGGCAATCGACGAACGGCGCAGCGTGGCGCTATCGGCGCTCGTTCCTGGGTACTGAGAGAGGGTTTGTCCAGAGCTCTTACGGCCGGATAACATAGCGTAAATTGTTATCGTACAAATTCCGTCCCAGGTTCCAGGCCGTGACCTTCTTGTTCGCGGCGTAGTTCGTGTGGATTTCACCGATGGTGATATTGTGGGCGTTGTGGTACAGGAAGCGATGCATATCACCCACGAGCTTCTCGACCTCTTTGACGTCAGTGGCAGCCAGGGCACGCTCAATCATTTGGTCAAGTTCCGGCACAGCCGTAGAGGTGAACTGGGCCTTGGAATGGTGTAAGGTATTGATGATTGTGACGATCTGTATTGGCACACTGCGGTTAGGCGTGCTCCAGGGGAGCAGCTCACCTGAGAGCGTTTTCGCTTCACGCTTGATGGAGAGGGCGGCTCGGTCGATAGAGGTGATTTTCGCCTTCACACCCACCTTTCCTAGATAGTCGGCGACCGCCTCTGTCAGGCGTGGGAGTTCGGGCAAGTCGGCTGTCACATACGAGTAAATCTTCGTTTCAAAACCATTGGGGTAGCCAGCCTCAGCCAGGAGCTGCTTGGCTTTCTGTGGATTGTAGGGGTACGGCTGCAACTCGACGTCAGCCCCACCAGTTGCGCCATAGGAGCCAATGGGATACATGGCCGCTGGAACGCCCTGATCGGCAAAGACGAACTTCAGGATGGCCTCTTTATCGAGTGCCAGGTTCAGGGCCTGCCGTACCCGCTTATCGGCAACGGGCACTTGCTCCCACTGCTGCTGCATATACACCACGATCACCTGATCGTTCAGCTTCGAGAACACGTTGAAGCCAGCGGCTTTGACCTCGGGGACCTTCTCACGACTCACGGCGATGATATCGGCCTCGCCCGTGCGCAGTTGGGCCACACGGGTGCTCTCCTCAGGCACGAGCAGGCAGGTGACCGTCTTGAATTTTGGCACGCCCTCACGCCAGTGACGCTCCACGGCCTCGAGTTGGATGAGCGAGCCGACGGCATTTTTTACCACCTTATACGGACCGCTGCCGATGAGATTTTTGGCAAAGGCGTCCGCCCCGACTTGCTGAAAATATTTGCTGGGCAGAATCATGCCGTCGTTCCCTGTGGCACACGAAAAGCTCCAGGGCAGAAAAATCACGGGTTGACGGAGATGGATCACCACGGTCGCAGGGGCTTTGACCTCGACCTCCTTGAAAGCCGCACGTGCTGGACCGAGCAGGCCGATGGCTTTTGGATCAAGTACGCTGTCGAGGCTGAACTTGACGTCGTCAGCAGTGAGCGCTGTGCCATCATGAAAGTGGATATTCGGCCGTAACTGAAATGTCCACTGCAGCTTATCCGCCGATTCCTCCCAGGACTGGGCTATACCGTTGTCAGGGGAGAGTTGGCCGTCATCTGTGCAGCCGACCAGGTGATCGTAGATGAGGAGCTGGTATTGCTTGATACCACCAGAGGGCACCTCGGCCCAGGGGATCATGCGCTGCGCTCCTAGAAAGGCCAGGGCGATGCGTAACTCCCCGGTTGGCTTATCAGCTGTGAGGGCCGCGGTGGGGATAAGCATTCCGCAAAGTGCGAGGGCGGCAAGGAGCTTCCACACACCACGCCATGGCCCAAACGGCATCTTGCTCAACTGTGTTTGCATGGGACCTCCCGTGAGGACGTTCGTTAGAGCTGACGCATGGTCGGGTCAAGGGCATCCCGCAGCCAGTCGCCGAACAGATTGAAAGCGAGTACGGTCACCAGAATGGCCAGGCCTGGAAAGAACGAGACCCACCAGGCGCTGGCGATATAATCCCGGCCTTCGGCGATCATCGAGCCCCAGGTGGGTGTTGGAGGCGGTACACCTGCACCCAGAAAGCTCAACGAGGCCTCCACGATGATCACCCAGCCTATCTGCAGGGAGAGAAGCACCAGCAGCGTGTTGAGGACATTGGGGAAGAGGTGCACCATAATGATCCGTACTGACGAGCTCCCAGCGATGCGGGCCTGCGCCACGAAGTCGCGCTCCCGAATACTCAAGACCTCCCCCCGAATGACGCGGGCAAAGCGCGCCCAGAGCACCAGGGCAACGGCAAACACGACGGTCAGTAGACTGCTGCCAAGGATCACGACGAGGAGGATAGCAAAGAGAATAATGGGGAAGGAGAGGGTCGTGTCGGTGATACGCATGAGCAACGCATCCAGTCGCCCCCCGGCATAGCCAGCGATAAGCCCGAGCGCTGCCCCCACACCACCGCCGACCAGGAGGCCAAGAAAGCCCACCAGGAGCGAAATGCGCGCCCCATAGATCAGACGGGTGAGTAAATCCCGACCCATCGGGTCCGTGCCCAGCGGATGCGCCAGGCTTCCCCCCTGTTCCCAGAAGGGTGGCCTGAGTCGGTCAGGCAGCGAGATGTTGACCGGCGAGTATGGTGTTAACACATTTGCCAATAGCGCCGTGAGCACGAGGAGGATGATAAGGCCCAGGGGCACTATAGGAGCCCGCCTGAGCGCTGCCAGGCGCCAGCGCACTGGACGCACAACAGATTCTGTCCTAACCAATTCACCAGTAGTCATATCGGCCTCAGCCATAGCGGATACGAGGATCCAGATAGGCGTAAATGATATCGACCAGCAGATTCACCGAGATGACAACGGCAGCGGTCAGTAACACTACGGCCTGCACCACGGGAAAATCCCGAAACACGATCCCCTGGTAGATGAGTTGGCCAATGCCGGGCCAGGCAAAGACCGTTTCGACCAAAATCGCCCCCGTAATCAAAATAGCCAGATAGATGGCGCCAAACGTCAAAACGGGAATGAGTGCATTACGCAGCGCGTGTTTCCAGATCACACTTCCCTCTGGGACCCCTTTAATGCGCGCCAGCTTGACAAACTCACTACCCATGATGTCAAGCATACTCGAGCGTAACAGCCGCATCATCCCAGCCACGACAAACCAGCCCAGGGTAAAAGCCGGCAGCACGTAGTGCCAGATAGTACCAACACCAGCCACCGGCAGCCAGCGCAGGCGCACGGCAAAGAGCTGAATCAGCACAATCCCCACCCAGAACTGGGGCAATGATTGCCCCAGCACCGCGACCACGTTGGCTATGGTATCGAGCGCTGTCCCCTTCTTGACCGCGGCGAGGACTCCGAGGGGGAATGCCAGCAACACGGCAATGCAGAGGGCCACCACCGCCAGCTTGAAGGAATACGGCAGGCGCTCTGCAATCATGTCGAGCACTGGCATCTGGCCCTTAATGGACCTGCCAAAATCTCCCTGTACCGCCTTGCTGATAAACACCCAGTACTGCACCGGCAGTGATTGATCGAGTCCAAGTACATGCCGCAGCTGAGCAATGTCCTCGCGAGAAGCATCATCAGGCAGCATGAGCATAGTGGGATCGCCCGTCAGACGGCTCATCAGGAAGATGAGCATGGAGAGGGCGAGCAACGCCAGCACGGACTGGAACAAGCGTCTGAGAATATAGCGCTGCATGTGTATCTATTGCTCCTGGGCTCGTTGCAAACCATGTCCCACTTCATCAGCGGGGCTACGCAGGAGGGTCAAGAGTACCCTCAGAGAATCAGGGTGTCAATCGGTGCAAGCCACGCCCCACTTCATCAGCGGGGCGCACACTGCGAACTGGGCAGGACTTGTGCCATGGATATCTTATGTGGTTGGTTCACCCTCTCCCGCTGGGAGAGGGTGGGAGGTACAGTCCAGGATTATTCCACCGTGACGGACTTGGCGAGATTGCGCGGTTGGTCGATGTCACAACCGCGCTCGATAGCACAGTAGTAGGCGAAGAGCTGGAGCGCGACCACGGCCGGGATGGGCTGCAGGAAATCGAGGTTTTGCGGCGTATAAATAACGTCGTCCGCGACCTCGGCGATCTCCTCATCGCCCTCAGTGGCGATGGCAATCATCTTCCCACCGCGACTCTTGATCTCTTGCATATTGGAGATGACCTTGTCGTACATCATGTCCTTGGTGGCCAGACACACCGTCGGGAAGTGCTTATCGATCATGGCGATGAAGCCGTGCTTCATCTCGCCGGCAGCGCAACCCTCAGCGTGGATGTAGGAAATCTCTTTGAGCTTCAGGGCGCCTTCCAGGGCCATGGGATAGTTGTACTTGCGACCAATGAAGAGAAAATTGTCATAGTGCGTGTACATGGCAGCAATGGCCCGAATGGCATCAGCCTGCTTGAGCACCATCTGGATCTGCTCGGGCAGGCGCTCAAGGCCGGCGACAATTTCCATCCCATCGGTCACTGACAGGTGTTTGAAGCGCCCGAGGAGCAGAGCAATCATCGCCAGAATACAGCACTGACTCGTAAAGATTTTGGTGGAGGCCACACCGATCTCCGGGCCGCCGTGGTTATACACTCCCGCCTCCGTGAGGCGGCTCATGGTGGAGCCGACGACGTTCACCAGCCCCAAGAGGAGCGCGCCCTTCCGACCCGCTTCGTGCATCGCCGCAATGGTGTCTGCGGTCTCGCCAGACTGGCTAATCCCCAGCACCACAGTGCCAGGCCGGATGTTGGTCTTGCGATAGCGCATTTCGCTGGCGATCTCGACCTCCACAATGAGGTCGGTCAAGCGCTCGAACACATACCGGGCATAGAGACCAGCGTAGTAACTCGTGCCACACGACACAATCACCAGATGCTGCGCCTCTTTCAGGCGGTTGAGCACTTTATCCAAGCCACCGAGATGCGC